>Ga0116186_1003225_pt1 | contig 14011 bp, 13 predicted proteins | sample AD_JPNNA4_MetaG_FD_89806 | JGI IMG/M metagenome (GOLD analysis project Ga0116186, IMG submission 89806) | Active sludge microbial communities of municipal wastewater-treating anaerobic digesters from Japan - AD_JPNNA4_MetaG | ecosystem: Engineered > Bioreactor > Anaerobic > Digestate | place...
AATACTACGGGCTATTTTACGCGAGTCGGATATCTCAAATTTAAAATCCAGGCCTTGGTGCTCGCCCTGTGCGATGAGTTGACTGATATGTGATTTTTTTTTAATCACGGTCTTTTTTTACGAAGCAGGAACAGCCCGGTAAAAGTCAGCAATCCGTTGAGTATCAATAGTTCAAATCCAAATTTATATCCGTTGAAAAGCACTTCGGAGTACATACTTAAAAAATAACACAGCACGGGGGAAGTAATTGCGACAATCCATACATAGCGATCTTTTACAGCATGTTTTGTAAATAAGCCAAAGGCAAAAAGTCCGAGCAGGGGCCCATAGGTATATCCTGCCGCGGTATAAATGGCATTGATGACCGCTTCATTATTCAGTGCCCTGAAAATGAGTATCACTATAAGCAGTATGGTGGCAAAGCTGAGATGTACCGCATACCGCACTTTCTTTTTTTGTTTTTCATCGAGCTTACTTTTATCTTTAAATCCTAGAAAATCAACACAAAAAGAAGTGGTAAGCGCCGTCAGTGCTCCATCGGCACTTGGATAGGCAGCAGATACCAGCCCAATCATAAATATCAGCCCGGCGATGGGGCCCAGATGATTAAAAGCGATTTCGGGAAACAAATTGTCGGATTTTGTTGGAAGGCCAATGCCCTTGGACGATGCATACATGTATAACACGGCGCCTAATGTCAGGAACAAGATATTGACAATCACCAGTATTCCGCTAAAGGTAAACATGTTTTTTTGTGCTTCTTTAATGTTACGGCAGCTAATGTTTTTCTGCATCATTTCCTGATCCAGTCCGGTCATAACAATGGCGATAAATGCACCGCTGAAGAATTGTTTAAGGAAAAAATTCTTGTTGTGCCAATCGGTCTCCACCACCTTGGTATAGCCTGCATCGCTGATCTTTTTGAAAATATCACCCAGGCCGATGCCAAGTTCATTTGATATAAAATAAATGGAAAGAACCACACCAAGCAGCATAAATGTGGTTTGCAGAGTGTCGGTCCAGATGATGGTTTTTACTCCGCCTTCAAAGGTGTATAAAACAATCAGTATAATAAAGACAAGTACCACCAGCCAGAATGGCACGCCCCAATAATCAAACACAAAAACCTCAAGGACATTTACAACCAGGAACATACGGAATGAAGCCCCGATAATTCTTGACAGCAGAAAATAAAAAGCTCCGGTTTTATACGACCAGAAACCAAATCTCTGATTCAGGTATGAATAGATGGACGTGAGATTTAAACGGTAATACAAAGGCAGCAGCACGGTGGCTATCACCGTGTAGCCTATGAGGAAGCCAAAGACCAAGCCCATATAGGTAAATTGTTGCGTGCCGACCAGGCCGGGCACCGACATAAAGGTTACCCCACTCAGCGAAGCGCCTATCATTCCGTAAGCCACCACATACCAGGGCGAACTTTTATTGCCCACGTAATAGGAATCGTTGTTTGTCCTGCGCGATGTAATCCAGGTTACAACGAATAACATGATGGTGTAAAGTATAAAACAGAGCAGTATATATATTGGTTTCATATTTATAGAATAACAGGTCTTACGTTTTGAATTTTTGACAAATTTACCATTTAGAGAACTTTACAACATCTGGTTTGATATTATTTATTAACACCAAGAGTTTGATATAATTGTTCTTTGTAAAAAGAAATCTCAAAAAGCGGATTGGTATCATTACCTTTGCACCGGATTTAAAATCAGCATTGTGACCTTTGAGGAAATAAATTTGAATGCACCTTTATTAAGGGCTTTAGCAGATCTGGATTATGTATATCTTACCCCTGTACAGGAAAAGGCCTTTTCCGTAATCATGGCGGGCTGTAACGTGGTGGGAATCGCACAAACCGGCACAGGGAAAACATTTGCTTATCTGTTGCCCTTACTGCGGCAGTTATCATATTCCGATCAGAAAGACCCCCGGATATTGATTGTGGCTCCTACGCGCGAACTGGTAATGCAGATATTGAATGAAACTCAGAAATTAACAAAATATGCTGGTTGGCGTTCTGCCGCCATATACGGTGGCACCAATATCAATACTCAAAAAAAATTGGTATATAGTGGCCTCGACATACTGGTAGCTACTCCCGGACGCTTAATAGATCTGGCCGTTACTGGTGTATTGCGTTTAAAAAATGTTCAAAAACTGGTGATCGACGAAGTTGATAAAATGCTTGGCCTCGGGTTTCGGGCCGAATTAAACAATCTGATAGAACTGTTGCCTGTCAAGCATCAGACACTTATGTTTTCAGCAACTTTAACCCCTGAAGTGGAAGAATTTATTGCGAAAACCATTATTAATCCGCGTAAAATTGAAATTGCCTCACACGGCACACCGATAGAAAAGATCATTCAAAAGGCATATCATGTTCCGAATTTTAATACCAAGGTCAAGTTGTTAGAATTGTTGCTTACTGAGGATACGGAATTCAGCAAAGTACTGGTTTTTATAAGTGCAAAAAAAATGGCTGACCGCTTGTACGGGCAGCTTGAAAAGATATTTCCGGATCAACTCGGACTTATTCATTCCAATAAGTCGCATAACAGCAGGGTAGATGCATTAAAACAATTTCAGGAAGGCCGTCATCGCTTATTAATAGCCACCGATATTATGGCCCGTGGCATGGATATAACGGATGTTACTCATGTGATAAATTTCGACATGCCTGAAGTGCCCGGAGATTACATTCACCGGATCGGACGTACCGGCAGGGCTGATAAAGACGGGGTGGCCATTTCTTTTATTACTCCGGCAGAACGGGTATATCAGCATCAAATTGAAGAATTGATGATGAAATCAATCCCGGTGGAAGCTTTACCTGAAAATCTCGTCATTTCACAAATATTTCTTGAAGAAGAAAAACCCGACAAATTATTTGATAAAAACTATCTTAAAAAACCAGATTTAAAAAATTCGCAGGGAGCTTTCCATGAGAAAAAAGATAAGAATAAGAAAATAAATCTCGGGAGCGCTTATAAAAGACATCCCAAATTCACCCAATCAGGGAAACGTATTAAAAAGAAATATTAATAAGGTAAAACGTTTATTGATTTATGAGTCAGGAACAGGCAAACAATCCGCTGCATGGAAAAACACTTGAAATGATATTGAATCATTTGGTGGAGCATTTTGGCTGGGAAGAATTAGGACATAAGATCAATATCAATTGTTTTAAAAGCGATCCGAGTATAAAATCGAGCCTTACTTTTCTCAGAAAAACCCCCTGGGCCCGTAAAAAAGTAGAAGATATTTATCTTTGGACGCTTAGGAAGAAATAACAAGTCATTACTATAGCGCTTTTAGTTCCACCGAATAATCATACTGTAAATCTTCATGAAGTGAGGCCATACCTTTATTGATTTTCTGAATTTGGCGCTGGAACATATTGCCAAGTGCTGTATTTGCATGCAGCGGTATTCCTGAGTTTTTGAGTTTCTTGCAGAAAAAAATAAGCAATTCAACTTCGGTTTGTTTAGAGCCAGAATATTTGATGTATTTATTACTAGTTCTGAGGATCTTTCGTATCATTTTTTTTGCCAGGTATAAATTGCTCTTATTCACACCATCAAATTGTTCAGCGATAAGGTCTTTAACTTCGCTGATATAAGATTTTTCATCGCCGGCCTGAAATAACAGGTAGGTGAGCAGTTCTTTGTTTTCCTTTTTATATTTTGCCAGATGCAAGCATAAGTCAAATACCTGCTCCGAAGATAGTGTCTCAAGTTCTGTTTTTAGTTCTTTGATCGAAGCAGCTTTCATAGATTGTGATTTATGCCGATAAAATGCCTGTTCATAATGTCTTTCTTGTTTTAAACACCAAGCAAGGTTTCGAACCCTCAAAGTTACTGAAGATTTTGATTGTAATTATTTTCATGTGAACCTGAGAACGGATCAAGCCTTAGCATCTATTAGTATTTATGATGCAAACATCATCTTTTGGCGATTTTCTGTCTGCTTTTTGAATTCAATTTATTTATAATTTTGAAAAAAATAGTTGTTCAATTCTTGTTCCAGCAATCTTCTAATTTACAATTGATGAAATATCTAACAATAGTTCTGGCATTGCTGACCGGCATATCCGTATCAGCGCAGCCTATTTCAAAAAAGGCTTTGTTTATCGGCAATAGCTATACCTATGTGAATAACCTTCCCCAGATGGCAGCAGATGTAGCGGCTTCGGCGGGTGACACCCTGTTTTTCGACAGCAATTCCATAGGCGGTTATACATTTCAGCAACATTCAGTTAATGCCACCACACTCAGCAAAATAGCTGCCGGTAACTGGGATTTTGTGGTGTTGCAGGAACAAAGCCAGTATCCTTCGTTTCCGATTGGACAGGTAGAAGCGGAAGTTTTTCCTTACGCAATAAAGCTTGACAGCCTGATTACAATTTCTAATCCTTGTGCTGAAACAGTTTTTTTTATGACCTGGGGCAGGAAGAACGGTGATGCTTCCAATTGCGCCTCCTGGCCGCCGGTGTGCACGTACCAAGGCATGGACAGCCTGTTGAATCTGAGATACCGTATGATGGCCGACAGCAATGATGCTATTGTGTCGCCTGTTGGAGCCGTCTGGCATTATATCCGGCAGAACTATCCGGCCATCGAATTGTATAGTGCCGACGAAAGCCATCCTTCTGTTGCCGGTTCCTATGCTGCAGCTTGCTGCTTTTATTCTTCGCTGTTCAGAAAAGACCCGACACTGATCACTTTCAATTCATCACTCACAGCCGGTGATGCGGAAAATATTCGAAATGCCGTTAAACTGATTGTGTATGACAGCCTGATGAACTGGCACATTGGCGAGTATGATCCTTTGGCCTCATTTTCCTATGCTGTTTCAGGTGCTCAACAGGTAACATTTACCAACAGTTCTGCACATGCCGACAGTTTTAGCTGGAATTTCGGCGATGGCAACACTGCTGTCGATGTCAATCCTACGCATACTTATCCTTTGGATGGCACTTATACGGTTACCCTGGTGGCCGCCCGTTGCGGTATACAGGATACTACGGAACAGATAATAAATGTTACCCCTATGGTTGTTTCATTTGAAAACCAGTTAGTTGTCGGTTCATGGAATGTATTTCCGAATCCTGCACAAACATCAGTCACCGTTCAGAAGAGTGGTGCGGAAAATTTCCTCTATAGAATTGAAAACCCTGCGGGTATCGAAATGTTGAACGGTATTATTGATAAGGCCGAAACGACAATAGATATAGGCAAAATTCCCGGTGGCATATACATAATTCAGCTTTTCAATGAGAAAAATGAAAGGTGTGGGTATCGGAAAATTGTTAAGGCCGGCAGATAGATTTTTTTGCACAGTCGCGTGTCGATAAAAAATCTTCATTAATATAGCTACCTACGGGCTGACAAATGATGGATTTTGTATAAATTTGTAGAAAAAATTCTGGGTGGCTGCATATCCTTCAAAACTCTTTGAACAAACGGTAAACGAATTTGCCAAACTGCCGGGCATAGGTCGCAAATCAGCAGTACGCATGGTGTTGCATCTGTTGGGTGAAACGTCCGAAACGGCCGATGCGTTGGGTAATGCCATCGTCAAATTGCGCAAGGAAGTTAAGTATTGCAAACACTGTTACAATATTACCGAAAATGATGTTTGCGACATCTGTGCCAATGTAAAGCGCGACAAATCTGTGATTTGCGTGGTAGAAGATATTCGTGACATAATAGCTATCGAGAATACCAACCAGTACAACGGGGTGTATCATGTTTTGGGGGGGATTATTTCGCCTATGGATGGCGTTGGTCCCAACGACCTCAATATAAAACAACTCCTAGACCGTATCGTCGGCGGCAGTTGTTCGGAGATTATCCTTGCCCTGCCGCCAACCATGGAGGGCGACACCACCAATTTTTTTCTCTACCGTAAATTATGCGATTACGATGTGTGTGTTACCACCATTGCTCGTGGCATTTCTTTTGGGGACGAGCTGGAGTATGCTGATGAGGTTACCCTTGGACGTTCCATCCTGAACCGGACACCGTACCATTCTGAATTTCAGAAAAGCAACAAATAGTTTTAAACTACATTTTGCTGTCTTGTTAAACCAATTGAATTGTTTTTATTCTTCTCTCAGTGTTTCTCTATGAACCGCTACAGCGGTCTCTGTGAATCTCTATAAAACTATATGGTAAAGAATTACACAGAGCATCACGGAGTATACACAGAGTACTTCTGTGGTAGTCACAACTGTCGGGATAATTACGCTATATTTTGTAAGTGTTTCCTTCTAAGGCCAGATATGGAGAAACAACAAATAATTTTTTACTGTTATTTGCCTTTCTTCAAAAAATATGTCATGGCGTCGACCGTGAATTTGGCCAGGTTATTTTCCTGAATTTCAAAAACCCCGGATTTCTTGTCGAAATCAATAAGGTATTTATTTTTTTCAGTGTTACTGATTTTCGAGATTTTATCAGATATACGGTCTGAATTACTACAAAGCAGAATGGAGTCTTTAGAAATAATAATATTTGACGGTTTTGAAATCTCATTCAGCACGAAAAGGCCCGAAGCCGTTTGCAAATCCATTTTTTCGGGTATTAAATTAGTGTCAACTGTAACATCTGTTATTTCCCAGGTGCCCATCAGTGCATTTGATTGGTTACAGGCAATAGCAAAGGATACTATAAACAAATAGAATGGTATTTTCTTTTTCATTTTAAATGGGTTTTTATCAGTGAATAAAAGAACGTACTAAAGAAAGTACAATCATGGTTGTGTTAAGCAACAATCTTCATTAACGGGATACGAATATAATAAAAAATGTGATAAAAGAAAAATTTTTTATATAATAATATTATTCTGTTTGTGAACTATATTTTATACACATTTCCTTCTATTGCCAAGTCAGCATCAGGAAAAACACTTCTGGTTTCTTCAATGACTTTTGTTAATTCATCATAACGTGCGGAAAAATGCCCGATGAGCAATTTGCCTGCCTTGGCCTGTTTAGCGATAGTGGCCGCCTGTATGGTGGTGGAATGTTGCTTCTCGCCGGCATTGGTTTGCCGGTCGTGCATAAAGGTGGCCTCGTGGTACAACAGGCTTGCCTTTTCAATATACCGGACTATTGACGGATTATAAGCGGTGTCGGAACAATAAGCAAATATCTTGGGTGGCGGGGGCTCCAGAGTTAAGGCGGCGTTAAGATAGGTAATACCTTTTTTATCCGTATAATCACTGCCTTTTTTTATAGCATCAAGTTGCGTTACGGGAATTTGCAACTGGTCAATTTTTTCCTTGTTCAGGTTACGTTCCGCCAATTTTTGGCGGAACAAAAAACCGTGGGTAGGAACCCGGTGCAGCAATGGGAAACACGAGATACACAAGCGCTCATCTTCGAATAGTGTGCATGCTTTTTGGACGGGCAACTCGTGAAAGACCAGCGGGTAGAGGAGGGTGCTGTCGGACGCTTTGAGCTGTAAATCTATGATATGACGCAAGCCGGCATTGGCATATACATGCAATGGCCTGTTCCTGCCCGAAAGGTGAAGCGTAAACAGCAGTCCCATAAGGCCAAGGTAATGGTCGCCGTGAAGGTGCGAAATGAAAATGTGATCAATGCGTTGGAATTTTACTTTAAATTTTCGCATCTGCATTTGAGTTCCTTCACCGCAATCGATAAGGAAAAGCCTGTTGTCGCAGCTTAGTACCTGTGCGCTGGGATTGCGGTCCGTCGTGGGTGTGGCTGCATTACTGCCGAGAATTATGAGTTTCCAGTTCATGACTGTAAAGGTAAATGTTTTTGTGTATAGTGATGACTGTTGTCAATAAATACATAATAAAATATCGAATATAAATCTTGAGTAAAACCAGATAGACAAAAACATTTAACTTTGCATACAAAATCAGGTATATGAAACTATTAAAAATATTCTTTTCATTGTTTATTTTGGTTTTTCTTGCCGCCTGTTCCAAACCGGTAATCAATGTGTTTAAGGTGGATAATGCCCGACCTGTAAGCAAAAAAAGCGGGTTTTATTATTGCCTGCCGCGTACTTATATAAAGGTGGAAGTGGTCGTTGATAAAACCGAACAAATAAAAGGGCCCTATGCGGAATATGCGGAAAAATATTTGGCACTTACTAATGTAATTAGCAGCAATTCAACCGTGTATCAGATCAGCCAATATAAGCTTTCCACTTGTTCTGAGCCGGATCCGGGGCAGTTTTATTTTGTGGAAATGCCGGCTGGGTCAGTTTGCGATCAGGATGGGTTAAAAATTGCTTTGGCAGAGTCGGGGTTGCTTATCAGTGCCCGGGCATTTGCTGATACAGCGATTGCCGATAAGCCGGTGGCAGTTTTTGAGGAAGCCTTAAATGTGTACCCGGATATTTTCAAGTCGTTTACCGACCTGAACCTTTTTGAAAAAGTGGATACCATCATTGAAAAAGTGAGTATCGATTCAGGAACAATAGAAAAAATGACTTTTAAACGTTCGATGGTCAAAAAAACTCCGGAACAAAAAGCCAAAGAAGCCGCTGATTTTATCATAAAAGTTAAGGAAAACCGTTTCAATCTTATTAGCGGTTTTCAGGAAGTAAACTACGACAAAGAAACTTTCCGGTATATGAATGAAGAACTGCAAAGTCTGGAAAACGAGTACCGCAAACTATTTACCGGCATCAGTTTTACAAAAAAGATTAATTATGTCTTTTATTACCTTCCGGTTTCGGGCCGTAGCGCCGATTCTGTGCCTTTGTTCCGTTTTTCGATGTTGAGGGGTGTTCTGGATACCGCCGACAGTTATGGCGAAAAAGTATTTCTGAGCATCAGAAAGTCAGGTAATACGCAGGCTCTGGAAGTTTACCAGCAAAAAAAGGATTCTGTAAAAGTTAAACAACATGGGTATTATTACCGCCTGCCTGATTATGCCGAGGTAAAACTTTTTGACTCAAAGTCGCTCATCACTTCAAGCAAGTTTTTGATTTCGCAGTTCGGAGTACTTACCAGCCTGCCAGCCACTATCAGGAGGTTTGATGTGCATCCTGTTACCGGGGCGGTAAAGAACATAGAAGAATAGGCGGTCATTTCCACCATTTTATTACCTGAAACACATAGCAGGCGCCGGTTTTCTCGTTGCCGATAATTTTAAGCAGCTTAAATTAGTCCGGGGTTTTTTCAATGATGGGGTAAATCATCTGCAATGAGGCCGCATTAAATGTGTCAATAATGACATAATCGGTATTGGTTGACGCCATTTTATCGAGTTTCTTCTGCTGGAACTGTTCCAAGGTAATGCCTTCTTCCTGCATACGGCCTATTTCGTTGGACGATACGTGTTTATATCCTCTTATTCCGTCGCTGAAAATATAGAAAATCCGTTCTTTGCGGCTGGCTACGATAGCCTCCTTTGGCAGGTTGTCTTTGGCCCATGTGGCACAATCAAGAAAAGCTTTGTAGGATGGTGTATAAAGTGTGGCCTGGGTGGAACGCTGCACATTGAAAGCGTCGCCAATAAAGGAATTGCCCAGCAGAAAACAAAACACCAGCAGGCCGGCCAATTGGGCAATTTGTTTTTTCTTATCGAGCAAACCTATCAGAACTTTTATCCCCATATACAGAAAGTAAATCATAAAGGGCGTGAAAACAATGAGATACCTTGATACAACCAAGGCCTGGGTGGCAACATTGCCGACAAGTAGTAAAGCCATCACAAAAACAAAATACAGGCCTGCCAGTTCTTTTTTGATGATGCTGTAAACCAAACCCACCATAGCAATCAGCAGGATGAGTATCCACAGGAAGTTTACCGGCTGCAGGTAATCGGGATTGACACCTACGCGGGCCAGTTTCCCGCAAAAGATGTTCTGCGAAAAGACATCCCACACCAGGCCCAGATTTTTTGTAAACTGATCATAGAGGCTCATTTTTGCTAAGGCCTCAGCCTGTGAAGCTCCGCCAACCGAACGTATCCACATCTGATACGCCAGAAAAACTATAACCAGCAGGGCAGATACCCATAGGAATTTTTTGAAAGCAATATCTTTATAAAACGTAAGTTTCTTTTCTTTTAAATTCCTGAAAAAATTGGATTTTAAAAAGAAATAAAGGATAGCGGCAGCAAAAAATCCGGCACCGATGGCACGGGTAAGGTAGGTCATCAGGATGGCCAGGACAGACGCTGCCAGTAACAGATAATTAATTTTCTGTTTTTCTTCGAATTTCAGGCATAGATATATCGCCAGCAATGACCAGAAAATGTAAGGTATTTCGGTCATGATGATACTCGAAAAGGAAACCAGATAAGGGTGTGTGCCCACCAGGATGGTGATAAGCACCGCGAAATTCGTTCCGGCCATTTTTCTGAAAAGAAAGAATGAGACGATGATAACTCCGACCATCAGAAAATATATCAGCGCTTCCATGGGAACATAGTTCATTCCCCAGATCAGGTAAAAAGGTATAAGCATGATGGGTAAGCCCAGGGCGCCTTCAGTGTCGGGAACCATCTCGGGCAGGTAAAGGTAATAAGGAGCTCCCTTGTCCACCAGCGATTTGGCAGCAATCATATACGAAGCATTGTCATCTACATCCTCGAAAGCCTTGTTAAAAGCAATATAATGTAGCAGTAATATAGCTGCAAAGCCTACCAGCATTAGTATTAGGGAAAGTTTGTTTTCGGTTTTTCCTGTAATAAAGCGGAAGCCAAAATATCCGAAAATCCCGAAGAGCATGGTGTAAATAATGAATTGCAGGGTAATTATCCAGGAAGCTTGTGCTTTGATATAAGGATTGGACAACTCTTTGACGTTAAAAAAATCATTGGCAAAAATGATATAGGAGATAGCCAGAGTAATAAAAAAGACTATTACTCCTGACTTTGAAAAGGCATCTGTTTTTATTGTTGCTGTTAGTGGTACCTGTTTTTTTGGAGCCGGTCTTTGGGCTATGGGCTGTTTTCTTTTTTGTTTTTCCATCAGGAAATTATTATAGTAAATTGTACAAATTTATAAAAATTACACGTGGTCAATTTATTATTTTTGCAGAAAAAAGCATTGTCGAAGTTAAGTGCAGGTTTTTATATGAGGGAGGATGTGGTGCTCATAGCCAGAGAACTGCTTGGAAAAGTATTATGTACCAGGTTTGATGGAGTGCTATGCCGCGGTATTATTACCGAAACGGAGGCTTATGCCGGTATCCGTGATAAGGCTTCGCATGCATACAACGGCCGGCGTTCAGATCGTACCGAGATTATGTATTGGAAAGGGGGCACTGCATACGTATATTTGTGCTATGGGGTGCACTCGTTGTTTAATGTGGTAACCAACAAAGCGGATGTACCTGATGCTGTGCTGATAAGGGGCATCTCACCGATAAACGGAATAGAAACGATGTTGAAACGCTCGGGAAAGCAATCTCTGGACAAAAATTTTGGTGTCGGCCCCGGTAAGGTTGCCAAAGTGCTGGGAATCCATTACTCTCATACGGGTCTGGATCTGTGTGGCCGGAGTATATGGATAGAAGATACCGGGATCAGTGCTGCCAAAGATGAAATTTTTTCCGGTCCGCGCATTGGTGTGGACTATGCCGGCGACGACGCCCTGCTTCCCTACCGTTTTATTTTCACTAAATACCAAAAGAAATGATGAATATGTTTCCAAAGATAATTCTCAAACATGGCAAAGACGAAGCTTTGCGCCGTTTTCATCCCTGGGTGTTTTCAGGTGCTATACAAAAAATTTCCGGTGAAATTTCCGAAGGCTGTATTGTGGAAGTATGTGCCGCAAACAATGAGTTCCTCGGGATGGGCCACTATAATGATGGTTCCATAGCTGTGAGAATTTTCTCGTTTTTTAAAACCGAATGCGATAAGATTTTTTGGAAGAAAAAGCTTGAAAACGCCCTGAATTTGCGAAAACGACTGGGTCTGTTCAACGATAAAAATACTAATACTTACCGCCTGGTTTTTGGTGAAGGCGACGGACTGCCCGGGATGATAATAGATTATTACAACGGTACTGCCGTGATACAATGCCATACCTATGGAATGTTTTTGTTGCATAGTGTGTTTGCCGAAATACTTAGGGAACTATATGGCGATAAACTCCATGCAGTGTACCTGAAATGCAGGGAGACGCTTCCTGCAAAATATGCCGGACAAGTCAGTGATGGCTATGTTTTTGGCGAATCCTCCGAAAATATTATCACCGAAAACGATTGTAAATTTTTTGTTGATTGGGAGCAGGGGCAGAAGACAGGTTTTTTTCTTGACCAGCGGCAAAACCGATGGGCGCTGATGGAATATTGCAAGGGCAAAAAAGTGCTGAACACATTTTGTTATACCGGTGGTTTTTCGGTATATGCACTCCGGGCCGGAGCCGACCTGGTCCATTCGGTGGATTCTTCGGCCCGGGCGATAGAAATGACTGATAAAAATGTTTTGTTAAATAATTATACTGGTGCGCAGCATCAATCGTTCCGTTCCGATGTGATGGATTTTCTGAAGAAAAGCAACGAAACCTATGATGTCATTGTTTTGGATCCGCCGGCCTATGCCAAGCATATAAAAACCCGTCATGTGGCTATGCAGGGATATTGCCGGCTCAATGAAGCGGCCCTGCGCAGCATTGCGGGAGGCGGTGTGCTGTTTACATTTTCCTGTTCGCAGGTGGTGGACAGCAGCCTGTTCAGGTCAACTGTGATTGCTGCAGCCATACAAAGCAAACGAAATGTGCGTATCCTGGGTACGCTAACACAACCACCCGACCATCCAGTCAGCGCTTTTCATCCGGAAGGCGAGTACCTGAAAGGTTTGGTATTGTTTGTCGAATGATTACGAGGGATGTTGAGAATTGAAAATTGAAAGTCATTTGGTTGTTAGGCTGTTAGGTATTAGGTGTTCGGTGTTTAGGTTGTTAGTCCGCCGCGGCGGATTGAGTATTGAAAGTAGAAAGCCCCGGTAAGTAGCAAAGAGTAAGGAAAATTTAAGATATTATGAAAGTCGCTTCGAATAAAATAACTGACATAAAATCGTTTATACGGAAACATCTGAAGGGCCTATACCCTGATGAAGAAATCAATTCTTTTCTTTATTTGTTGTTTGAGGCATACTGTGGTTTGACAAAAACCGACCTACTGGCAGGAAAACGTGAATACATCAATGAGTCGGAACTATTACTTGTGTATGATGCCGTAAAAGAACTGGAGAGGCACAAACCCATACAGTATATTATCGGAAAAACATTTTTCTTCGGAATGGAATTTACGTTAAGTCCGGATGTACTCATTCCCCGCCCTGAAACAGAAGAACTGGCAGATATGATCATTAAGGAAAGTCAAGACCATAAAGGACTGAAAATTCTTGATATAGGTACCGGCAGCGGATGTCTGGCCGTTTGTCTGAAAAAATTCTTGCCGGAAGCTGAAGTTACTGCTCTGGATAATTCCTCCGCTGCCCTTGAGATTGCCCGGATGAATGCTCAGAATAACAGCACGGATGTAAGGTTTCTTTTGCTGGATATCCTGAATGTTGAACAGTGGCAACTGTTGAATGGGTTTGATATCGTGGTGAGTAATCCGCCTTATGTGTTGGCTTCCGAAATAAAACTGATGAACTCGAATGTCCTGGATTACGAGCCCTCAACGGCCTTGTTTGTACCCGACGCCAAGGCGTTGCTTTATTATGAAGCTATTTTCGGTGTGGCTGTCCGGCAAAACAAGAAAACAAAAATTTATACTGAAATCAACGAAAGCAAAGGTCCGGAACTGATTAAAATGGCTTATAAATTTGGTATTGCGGACGGTGCCGTAGTAAAAGATATTAATAATAAGGACCGGTTTTTCTTAGGTACGGTAATCCATGAATAAATGCGCGTTGCAGCCTGTGCAGTATGATGTGTGACCCTTAAAACACTAAGCAGATGGTTTTTTGAACCGTTGAAAAACATTGTTTTTGTCAGTTATGCAAAGTAATTACTGTTTCGATGCTCAGGCAGCGGGT
>Ga0116186_1003228_pt1 | contig 14004 bp, 10 predicted proteins | sample AD_JPNNA4_MetaG_FD_89806 | JGI IMG/M metagenome (GOLD analysis project Ga0116186, IMG submission 89806) | Active sludge microbial communities of municipal wastewater-treating anaerobic digesters from Japan - AD_JPNNA4_MetaG | ecosystem: Engineered > Bioreactor > Anaerobic > Digestate | place...
CCAACAGCCGTCCCAGTAATTTTGGTCAATGGTTCGAGCGGTATTGCGGTTGGTATGGCGACTAATATACCGCCGCATAATTTAACGGAAGTCTGTGACGCCGCTATACATGTTATTGATCATCCAGAGGCAACGGTAGAGGAGCTGATGCAATTCATCCCAGGGCCGGATTTCCCAACTGGGGCTTTTATCCTCGGTAAAAGTGAAATTAAGCGTGCTTATGAAACCGGCAAAGGCGTAATTAAAATGCGCGCCCAAGCATTCGTTGAGAATAGCAAGACCGGTAAGGAAAGCATCATCATTACGGAGATTCCTTATCAGGTTAATAAATCTAATTTGATAGAAAAGATTGCCGATCTAGTCAGAGAAAAAGTCATAGATGGTATAACCGATATTCGGGACGAATCCGATAAGGAAGGCATCCGGATCGTCATCGAATTACGCCGAGATGCTTATGCCGAAGTTATCCTCAACCAGCTTTATAACCACACTCAATTACAAGAAAGCTTTGGAATCAATATGCTGGCGCTGGTCAACGGCATTCCGCGGCAGTTGTCTCTGCGTGAAATTCTCCAACACTTTATCGATTTTAGGCATGAAATTATCATAAAGCGAACACAATTCGACCTTAGGCAAGCCGAGGACAAGGCACATATCCTCGAGGGTTTGAAAATTGCTCTCGATAATATCGATGAAGTAATAGCTATTATTAAAGCATCGAAGTCTCCTGAAGATGCCAAGCAAAATCTTATGATCCGCTTTCGATTCTCGGAACGCCAAGCCCAGGCTATTCTGGATATGCGTTTACAAAGACTCACGGGCTTGGAAGTCACCAAAGTCATTGAGGAATACAAAGAGACTCTCAAACTTATCGAAAGACTAAAGTTCATTCTTAGCAATGTTAGTGAACAGATGTTGATAATTAAAAATGAACTAGCTGAAGTAAAGGAAAAATATGGGGATACGCGTCGCACTCAGATTATTACGGACGAGGGCGAATTTTCGGTCGAGGATATGATTGCCGAAGAAGATATGGTGATTACTATTACTCATAATGGATTTATTAAGCGCTTCCCGGTTGATGCTTCGCGGCGCCAGAATCGCGGCGGACGCGGCAGTCTGGGAGCGCAGGCTAAGGACGATGATTTTGTGCGCAACCTATTCATTGCTAATACCCATGATTATCTTTTAGTTTTTACCAATAAGGGACGCTGTTACTGGCTGAAAGTTCATGAAATCCCGCGAGCCGGAAAAGGTAGCCGCGGTCGCGCCATTGTCAATTTGATCAATACTCAGCCCGGCGAAGAAGTTCGGGCGGTGCTGGGAGTGAAAGAATTCGACGATCAACATTTTGTCCTAATGGTAACCCGCAACGGTATAGTTAAAAAAACGGTCTTGTCCGAATTTGGCAATCCGCGTAAACCCGGCATTCGAGCCATTAACCTCAATGATAACGATGATCTGCTCGATGTCCAGATCACAAATGGTAATCAGGATATTATTTTAGGGACGGCTTATGGCAAGTCAATCCGTTTCCATGAAAGCGACGTAAGGCCTATGGGACGCACCGCGGCCGGTGTACGAGGCGTTCGTTTGAGCGGCAAAGATGACCGGGTTGTAGGCGTTGTAATTGTTCGTAATGAAAGCGGTACAATTTTAGCCGTGGCTGAAAACGGTTACGGCAAACGGAGCGACATCAAAGAATATCCGGTCATCAGACGAGGTGGCAAAGGAGTCATAACACTCAAGACTTCCGTTCGCAACGGTCGGATGGTAGCCTTGCGCGAGGTGGTTGATACCGACGATTTGATGATTATAACCGCCAAAGGCGTATTGATTCGCCTGCCAGTTGCTACTCTCAGAACCATCAGCCGCAATACTCAGGGCGTTCGGCTAATAAAATTGGACGAAGGTGACACCATTTCAGCCGTTACTCGCGTGGTGGAATCAGAAGATAAAAACAACGGCAATGGCGAGTTGGAAGAATCCGATGAAATTACCCTGCTCGAAAATGACGCGTCTGACGAGGTTGCCGAAACTGATGAACCAGAGTAATCTAATCTAAAAGGATTAGCCTTCTTGGACTCGCAGACCATTCAAAATAACCTTTTGATAATCAAAGAACGCATTGCGCAAGCGGCTCAAAAAACAGGGCGACGAGCCGAAGACATCCAGATTATCGCCGTAACCAAAACATTTCCAGCAACATTGGTTCGTCAAGCTTATACCGCCGGTTTACGGATTTTCGGCGAGAATCGCGTTCAAGAAGCCATCCCGAAAATAATAGCCTTGCAAGATTGCCCGGAAATCAGCTGGCATATGATTGGACACCTTCAGAGCAATAAAGTCCGGAAGGCTATCGAGAATTTTGCTATGATTCAATCGGTTGACTCGCTTGATTTGTGTAATAAAATTGCCAATATTAGCCGTATACTGGGACGGAAGGTGGACATTTTACTCGAAGTAAATGTTTCCGGCGAAGCCACTAAATCAGGTTTACCTCCCGAAAAAGTATTTTCCGTTGTGGAACAAGTGGCGGATATGCCAGAACTCATTTTACACGGATTAATGACGGTTGGCCCATTGACGAACGACCGGGATTGGACTCGGCGAGCATTTGCCAATCTTAAAGGCATTTTTGATAAAATTGCTGAGAGTCGGATTAATACCGGTCAATTCAATCTCATTTCTATGGGAATGACCGACGATTATGAAATTGCTATCGAGGAGGGCTCAAATATGATTCGCCTCGGACGGGCTATTTTTGGGGAGCGCAGAATATCATGATCAAGACCAATGAAATCCGCGACCGCCAATTCCGCAAAGTATTTCGCGGCTATGATCCGGTCGAGGTTAAATATTTTACCGAAATGTTGGCGGATGAATTTGCTCAGATGGAAGAAAAGCTAGAGAAATTGGAAGCCATAGTAAATGAGTTTGACCAGACTCGCAAAGGACGCGATAAAATTTTGCAAGAGGCTCAAGATCGGGCGGCAAGTATTATCTTGGATGCTGAATCCATTGCTTCTGAAGTAATTGCCAATGCAGAAACCAAGAAGAGGCAAATACAGGAGGCAATTGATCAGCTCAACCTCGAACAGAATAAATTGATACAACGATTACGAAGTGTCTTGAAAAATCAGGCGGAAATACTTACCTGGCTCGAGGAAGCACCAGATTGGTCGGAAGAAGATAACACCCTTAACGAGTCATCTGAGGAAACAACCTGAAAAATTATGTCTCTAAAAAAAATTCATAACGCACTTATAATGAATAAAGCCATATGCCCGCAAATACCAGAGGGTGAATTAAACTTTAACATAATTCTTCTCGATAATGGGGCAAATGTTAAAACCTGGCGTGAAACCGTTCGCTCGGTGATTAAAGATGGCGCTGAACGTTTTTTATTGGTTGGACGAGGTGTGCCAACGCGGCGGTCCGAAAAGTCCGCAGGAATAGTAGTTGTAGATCAGATTAATGTTTCCGGGCAGAATCCCTTGGTTGGTCCTAATGATGAAGAATTCGGGACGCGTTTTCCAGATATGACCGATTTGTACAGCCCGAAATTAACCGAGGATGTCCTTATCGCTGGTAAACAAGCCGGTCTCGTTTTACAGAAAGGTATTCTGCTTGTACCCGTTTCAATGACCAGCTCGACATCTCTGGAAGAAAAATTGATAGTACAAAACGAAATTGCCGCACTTTCTCAGGATGTTTTCGCCGGAGCGATAACCGTTAGGCATGCTAGACGTCAATGCGCTGGACTAATTTTATTTTCAGATATTGATGGTAAACAATTGGGTTTGTTACTTGCTCACCTGGATTGGTAGCTGATTTTAACGTCTCCAACGCCTTCCTCAAGAATAACAATTTTTTATTTTCTCGTATTTTAATAGATTGCCTGCCGAAATGATTCAGCGCATCCGGAACATATATGTTCTTCGTTTTCGGGTGTTTGGGTTTTTGCTGTTAATCCTTCCTGGCATTGTACGGGCTGGGCAACCGGTTACAATAGATAAATTCACCAATCAACCAACTATACGAGCCTGGATTTATTTAGCGAACGAACCAGCCTATAATGAATATTTTACGCAACTCGAATATCCGGAAAAAACTCAACGACGCCTTGCCAAAATGGGAACGTTAGCCAAGAAGACCGCTTCTGACCTTGATCCCGGTGAAGAATTACGGGCTATTATTGGCTCGAATGTCATTTGTTTACGACACTACTCCCGAATTTTACGGGCGTTCAGTGCCGAAATAAACCAAAGTAATTTTGAGATTCTCACCTCTCTACCGATTGTTACAAAGATCGAGCTGGTTGAGAGTTTTACTGCTAAACCTCCAGATTTACTTAAAGAAATCCCAGAATCAAGGACAAAGCCATTGCGGAAGATGAGTGCCGCCTACGAAACCCAGCTTGAACAGCTTAATATTCCCGCGGCGCAAGCTTTGGGGCTCACCGGAAAAGGAGTGCGAATCGGATTTATAGACACCGGGTTTTATAAAGACCACGAAGTTTTTAGAGAAATTATATCTTCCGGCCGCTTGATAGCCGAATATGATTTTATCAATGATGATGACAACGTCAGCGATGAAAAAGCCGCGGATACCGCCCGAAACAGCCGGCAGAGTGAACATGGAACCGCCGTCTGGAGCTTAGTCGGCGGATATAATCCACCTGATTACCTTGGAGCGGCTTATGGCGCTGAATTTTTACTAGCCAAAACCGAAAGAATTGATACCGAAATTCATCGTGAGGAAGATGATTTTGTCGCCGCGGTGGAGTGGTGTGATTATTGGGGGGCTGACATCGTATCGGTATCTCTCGGGTATCGTGATGGTTTTGCAGATGGTTCTAAATATCCTTATGAATACCTTGATGGCCAAACCGCAGTCACCACTAAGGCTGTTAACTGGGCGTTCGAGCGTGGCATTCTCTGCGTCTGTTGTGCTGGTAACGACGCTAATAATTTTGAGGATGGCGGACTGCTCACACCCGGCGATGCTTTTGGCGCATTGACGGTCGGTGCGGTTGATGCGCAGGGTGAAATAGCCACCTTCAGTTCCCATGGTCCAACCTACGACGGCCGAATCAAACCGGATTTGTGCGCTATGGGCGTTGCGACTTATTACGCCGGTAATTCGCAAGGAGCTTATCGTACAGGGAGCGGAACTTCCTTGGCGACACCGTTGATTGCTGGTGCCGCGGCGCTATTGTTGGAGAGTCAGCCAGAGCTGACCCCCGCAGAAATTATCACGGAACTGAAACGTTATGCCGATCGCACCCAAAACCCAGATAATAGATACGGCTGGGGCATTCCAGATGTCTATCAAAGTATCGTCAATTACCAACCCAAGAGTTTCCCGAAAGGCGAACTATCTTTCGATGAGATTTGGGTTTACCCCAACCCGGCTAATAGCAACATAAATTTTTATTTTATCTGGCATAAAGCCACGCCCGCTACCGCTCCGGCTTACCTACAAGTCATAAATCTCAACGGACAAATCGTTTTTGAAAAAAGGCTGGTTAGCAAATTTGGCGGCCAAAAAGAAGTCATCAATTGGAATTTACATAATCAATCCGGCGCGCGCGTTGGCTCTGGAATTTACTTTGTATGCCTACGAAGCTCTGAATACTTCAAAATAAATAAATTCATTATTGTCCACTAAACAGAAGTTTGACAACCTTTATCGCCGATGTGAATCTAAAGCGGGTAGATGTATGGAAAACGAAGAAGTCGAATTAATCCAGAATATTCAAAGTGGCGATAAAATGGCATTCGCACGTTTAATGGAACAATATGGCGAGCGGGTGATGAGTGTAGCCTTCCGCTTTACTCGCAACTATCAGGATGCGGAAGACCTTTATCAAGAGACCTTTATTAAAGTCTATCAGAATCTGGGAAAATTTCGCTTCGAGAGTGAATTTTTTACCTGGATTTATCGCATACTAGCTAATCAAGCTTTTAATCTATATAATAAACGCAAACGTATGACTTTAGCTGATCCCGGTGAAGACGACTACCTGTGGGAGACCATTCCTGCCGACGCTCAAGACGAAGCCGATCGGGTAACATTCAGCAATTCCATTCAGGACCAAATAGACGCCGCTCTCCAGCAACTATCTGCAAAACAAAGAGTAGTATTCATTCTTAAGCATTTTGAAGGGAAAAAAATAAAGGACATTGCGATTTTGCTCGATTGCACCGAGGGAACCGTCAAGCGCTACTTATTCCGTGCAACTCACAAATTACAAACGCTTTTAACTGAATCATAAGAAAGGATTTAGATATGAAGCACGATAAACATTTTAAAGAACTTTCAATCCTATACTTTTACAATGAACTATCGGAATCCGAACGAACTGATTTTAAACATCATCTGGACGAGTGCCAAGTCTGCCAGGCCGAAATAGAACGTCTACAAATTATTGCCAAGAAAATAGACTACGCTAATGAACCGGTGCCCAGCGCCCGACGATTGGAAGCATTGAACAAGCAAGTAATATCAAAAATTTCATCCGAATCGCGCCGACCGAAATTGGTAAATGTCAAAACATATTTTGAGGAAATGTTTGAGACGATTACAATCGGCTTGTCCCGTCCGCGTTATCAACTAATTGCCGCCAGTTTAATTCTAGTAATCGGCATTTTTATTGGAAGAGTAGGATTTAGAGCCGACTTACCCAAACAACCGGAAATACTTGCCAACTTTGTTAATTACAACTATAAATTCACCGATCCGGAGAAAGAAAATATTCAAAAAGCCTTTACTAACTATTTACTAAAATCAGGGGGGATAGAAGATGCTGACTTACTTCAAAGTGAATATCGAACCAGCCAGAATGGATTAGTAGAAGTTAATGTCAGAGTAAAGGAAGATTTTGCCATTAGAGGTGGATTAGATGATCCCACCATTCAAAACATGTTAATGTATGCCGCCCGTCATAATCAAGATGCCGAAAAACGCCTTTTGGCACTGCGCCTATTGGACCAGATCGAACCCAACCCTATCGTTGACGCTACTTTTGTGGCGGCTATGCTCCATGATAATAATGAATCGGTACGCTTATTTGCCGCCCAATTGTTGGAGAAACGACAGATGACCAAGCAAATTCAGGAAGCATTCCAATTAGTTGCCCTGCGAGATTCAAGCGCATCTCTTCGTAAAATAGCGCTGGAAAATTTGGTTAATAAGGCAGAGCAGGAAGTTGTGCCAGTATTAGCTTTGGTGGCGGCGCGTGATGAATCTGAAGAAATAAGACAGATGGCTCTTTTGGCTTTAGACAAATTTTATGATAAAAACGATCGAGAAAAAAGATAGAGAGTATATTCGATGAAACCGAAAAAATTATTCCTAATTCTATTGATGATCGGCTCAGTCGGCGCCAGCCCCGACACATTTGAATTTGATGGCAAGCAATATGTCGGAAACATCGTTAAAACTTTTGCAGTCGGTAGTAAGGGCGATCTTGTTATGGAGCGCGTCAGTGGGGATGTCACGATCGAGGGTGAGGCTCGCCGGGACGTGATGATCGTCGAGAAGTTTAAAATAGACGCCTATTCTGAGGTTAATGCGCGCCAAATTTTAAATGAGGAAAAAGCACGCTATCAACAACGAGGCAATAAAGTAATAGTCACTGGCAAGGAACATTCGCGCCGCTACTCCAGCGATTTTATAGTGAAAGTGCCCTTGACTTTTAATACGACAGTTCAGACTTCGGGTGGCGACATTAATATTAATAAGGTTAGTGGACTTCAGAATCTAAATACCAGTGGCGGCGACATTGAGATTAGCGAATGCAGTGGTGAATTGAAAAGCCATACCTCGGGTGGTGATATTAAAATTCAACAAGTTGCAGGTAATTTATCCGTCAACACTTCTGGCGGTGATATAGAGATCGAATTATTTGATGGCGAACTCTGGGCTAACACTTCCGGTGGCGATATAAACCTTGATAAAATCCAGGGTAATGGCCAGGTCAGCACTTCTGGTGGAGATATAAATATTGTCAATCTACGGGCGAAAACCTTTTCAGCTAAGACTAGCGGTGGCGATATCGGTGCCGATAAAGTTGAGGCTGAGCTTACCCTGCATACCTCCGGCGGTGATATAATCATTGGCCAGATTGAAGGCAATTTAGAAATTCACACCTCTGGAGGTGATATAGAAGTGCGTCAGGTAAATAAAAATTTGAAGGCTACTACCTCCGGCGGCAACATCGATATTGGACTCATAAAAGGTTATTGTTATGCTCGTACTTCTGGTGGCAATATTGAGGTTGACCGGGCATATGATCTGGAAGCCATTACTTCCGGAGGTGATATCCTAGCCAAAGGAGTCGTCGGATACATCTATGCGCGTACCAGCGGAGGTGATATAGAAGCTCGTAAATTATTTAATTCTGACGTGAAGAATAATGCCATTGATTTGGAAACCAGCGGCGGCGAGATAGAAGTTATTCTACCGGCTAATCTTAATGCCGATATTGATGCTGAAATTACCGTTACCAGTCGTCGTTATGCCGATGTCAATATCCACTCCGATTTTCCGGTTCAGAAGAGTCATGAAATTAAAAGCTCGCGTATATACATCTATGCCAGAGGCAAAATTAACCAAGGTGGCAGTCTAGTCAGGCTTAGGACGATTAACGGCAACATAAACATATTAAAGGCCGATCGCGAATCGAGGTGATGAAAATAATATGAAAAGAAAATTAATTATCCTCTTGATATTCATGATAGCGGTTTTATCAGCGGAAGATTACTTCACGGAACGTTATGATATTCCGTTTAAAGGCGAAGAAGAGCTGGACGTTAATATCAGCTTTGGTTTGGGGACTCTTGATCTCAAAAGTCACGATGATCCTAAATACCTGGTGCATTCAATAATGACTTATTCACAACGTATTTATAAGCCGATTGTGGATTATAAGATACTGGGCAATCGTGGTCGCCTAAAAATGTCCACCGAAAAGTACGACGAATCCAATAAGAATGATAAAAGAAATCTCAAATCTTCCCAAGTAAATAAAGAATTAAATAAATGGTATTTAGAATTTTCTCAAAAAATACCGATTTACATTGCAGTGGATCTCGGCTTGGGAGAAGGTCGGCTGGATTTTACCGATTTACGGGTGCGGGATTTGAAATTGCATTGCGGGTTGAGTGATGTTAATGTCATATTTAGAGATAAGAACCAGGATAATATGCGGAATATGGTTATTGAGACTGGACTGGGTAGCGTTAATGTTAAGGGTCTTAGTTACGCCAATATGGAACGCTTTAACGTGGAATGTGGTCTCGGCACTACCGAATTGGTGTTTGACGGTAGCCTGAGTCAGGATATTCGAGGTAAGATTGAAGTCGGACTCGGTTCGGTCATTATCGAAGTCCCGGATAATGTGGCGGTTGAAGTCCGTTCGCAAAGTTCCTTCCTGTCATCGCTTAATTTGCATGGTTTTGATCGCATCAGCGAAAACCTATACCGCAGTGGTAACTGGGAAACCGCCAACAAACGAATCTATCTGGAAATTGAGGTTGGACTTGGAAGTGTTGACATCAACTGGTTAGATTAAAGCTCTCCGTTCGTTGCATATAGATCACAATGCGGTCTTTACGACCGCATTTTTATTTTAGCAATACCATGCCCAAGTTGTTAAACCATGAAATTTGGAAGCAGTATTATTCGAGGTAGTTTTCGCGGATCAATAGGAGGATATTAGAATGGGAAACTATCAGATATCTTTTGCTTTCGAGTTCGATTTCGATAGCGGACTTACGCAAGAAAATGGCGTAATCACCTTCTTGAGCCTGAAGAGGCAAATAGTGCGGCTCATCTTCCCCTTCTTCCCAGGGTTCATCTTCAATATCGTCGGTATGGGGGATTGGGAAACCCGGACCAGTTTTAACGATAAAGCCGCCCTGCACCTTCTCTTTTTCTTTCACTCCGGGAGGTAAGAATAAACCGCTTGGCGTTTTGTTCTGATCTTCATCAGGATCGATTAAAACTCGATCGCCAATCAAAATTATTTCATGTTCGCTATGCATTTGATAAAATTTATAAATATATTAAGCCTAAACCAAATGCTATCAAAATTAAAACCGGCCTATTAAAAATTGTAACCCAGCATGGATAATTTTAACTAATTTTCAAAATAGTAAAAGAAAGGAGTAATCTGTGGCAAAAGATGTGGTTTACGATGTTGTGATCATTGGCGGAGGACCAGCCGGACTGACGGCGGCTATCTACACCGCCCGCGAAATGCTCAGCACTACCTTATTAGAAAAATCTATGACGGGCGGCATCCCGGCTATAGTTGATCGGATTGAAAATTATCCAGGCTTTCCGGATGGAATAAGTGGTATGGAATTAATGCAAAATATACGGGCTCAGGCGGATCGTTTCGGCGCCAATATCAGCGAGTTTGAAGACGTGAGTAAAATTATACCAGGAAGGCAATGCTTTGAAATAATTTCGGATAATCGTCGTTTTCTTGCTAAAGCTGTAATCATTGCTACCGGAGGGGTTCCCCGCAATCTCGGCATCGCCTCCGAGCAAGAGTTTTTGGGACGGGGAGTGTCCTATTGTGCCACCTGTGACGGGCCATTATATCGCAATGCGGAATTAATTGTAGTGGGGGGCGGAAATGCCGCTATTCAGGAGGCGCTTTACCTGACGAAATTTGCTAAAAGAGTAACAGTTGTTCATCGGCGTGACAAATTGCGGGCGCAACCGGTATTGCAGGAGCGAGCTTTTAAGAATGAGAAAATCAGATTTATCTGGGATTCGGTGGTTTCCAATATTTTTGGAGCTGAGCAAGTCGAAGGCGTTGAAATCCGCAATGTCAAGAGTGGTGAAAAAATCAGCCTTCCGGCTGAAGGCGTATTCATTTTTATCGGCTGGGTGCCGAATACCGAGTTCGTGCGTGGCTTGGTGAATCTCGATGATGACGGACATATAATAACCGATGCAGAAATGCACACAAACGTTCCGGGAATTATAGCAGTTGGCGACGTGCGCTCCAAGCCATTTCGTCAAATTGCCAATGCCGTTGGCGACGGTGCTGTTGGAGCTCTGTCCGCTTCCAAGTATCTCGAAGGATTACATAATTAGCGGTATCGGAGATCTAAGCTCAGTTATTAAGCAAATCGAATTTTTATAAAAGGAGGCAACGTGAAAGTTCATATACCAAAATCAATCGTCGTAGCGGCTCTTTTTACTACGATGATAGCCTGTAGCACAAGCGAGTTGACCAGAAAGATTCCGCCTACTCCGCCGAGCCTATCCCAATCTCTTGAATTAGATTCTGAAATTGCGCTTGATCCGAAAATTACCAAAGGGAAATTTGATAACGGCTTGACTTATTACATTCGCCAAAATGAGAAGCCGGAAAGGCGCGCAGAACTGCGCTTAGTGGTTAACGCCGGTTCAGTGCTGGAAGAGGAAGATCAGCGGGGATTAGCTCATTTTCTGGAGCATATGGCTTTTAACGGAACGGCCCGTTTTAAGAAGCAGGAAATTATCAATTTTATGGAATTAGCCGGTATGCCATTCGGTTCGCATCTAAATGCTTATACCAGTTTCGATGAAACGGTATATATGCTGACCGTGCCGACAGACCGTGATTCTTTATTGGAAAAGGGTTTCCAAATTTTGGCTGATTGGGCTTCTCAGATTAGTCTGGAAGATGAAGAAATTGATAAAGAGCGGGGCGTCATTCGCGAAGAATGGCGGCTTGGGCGCGGAGCCGAAATGCGTATCCAGGAGAAAGAATTTCAGGTAATTTTTTGGGGCTCATTATATGCCGAACGCCATCCAATTGGGCAAATAGCCGTAATTGATACGTTTCATTACGATACATTGCGAAAATTTTATCGCGACTGGTATCGCCCTGACTTGATGGCAGTCATTGCCGTCGGTGATTTTGATGAGGACAGGGTCAAGAATCTCATCGAGCAAAATTTTATTGGCTTAAAATCACCAGCCGATGCGCCGCCTCGTCCAATTCCGCCCGTGCCTGATCATACCGAAACCTTGTTTTCAATTCAGACCGACCCCGAACTAACCCGCAATCAAGTGGATTTGCTTATTAAATTGCCGCGAACAGAACAAAAATATATACGTGACTATCGCCAATCGATTGTTGAAAATTTATACAACAGTATGCTGAATGAACGTCTGGGGGAATTAACCAAAACTGCCGAACCACCTTTTCTAGGAGCGGCGTCTCAAAAGGGGCGATTAGTCCGCTCCAAGGATTGTTATTCCATCGGAGCCGTTGTAAAAGATAATGGCATTGAAGAGGGATTTACGGCTATTCTTACGGAATTGAAACGCGTCCGGGAATTTGGATTTACAGAAACCGAACTAAAACGGGCTAAAAGCACAGCTTTACGTAATATGGAACAGATTTACCGCGAGCGGGATAAGATTTACTCACGCAGTTTTGCCAGTGAATATATACGTAATTTTCTTGATAATGAACCAGTACCGGGGATTGAACTCGAATATGAATTTTACAAAAAATACGTTCCGGAGATAGCACTGCCCGAGGTCAATGTTCTGGCTAAAGAATGGGTTACTGATATTAACCGCGTAGTTTTAGTATCTGCCCCCGAGAAACCGGATTTGAAAATACCGACTGAAACCGAATTACGCGAAATTTTCGAAAAGGTGGAGCGGCAGGAAGTGACAGCCTATATTGATGAGGTGGCTGAAAGCGATCTGGTCAGGCAATTGCCGCCGCCCGGTCGCATCCTGCAGGAGACTCTCATTGATTCCCTGGATCTTACTGAACTAATATTGAGTAATGGGGTAAAAGTTATCATTAAGCCGACTGATTTTAAAAATGACGAGATTCTGCTTTCGGCTTATAGTCCTGGCGGAACCTCACTGGTTCCCGATTCAAATTATGTTGCCGCAATTAGCAGTGTTCCCATCGTCACTGAAAGCGGCTTGGGAGAATTCAATAGCGTCATGTTATCTAAAAAATTGGCAGGTAAAGTGGTTTCGGTGCAACCGTCTCTGGAGGAATTGACGGAAAATTTCAGTGCCTCAGCCTCGCCTGAAGACCTGGAAACTATGTTCCAACTTATATATCTTTATTTTACTGCGCCACGCAAAGACAGCACTGCCTACCTGTCTTATCTCGAAAAATTGAAAAACTCGATTGTCAATCGAGCCGCCGATCCATTTGCGGCTTTCAGTGATACAATCAGGGTGACGTTATCTCAGTATCATTTCCGGGCGCGCCCATGGACGATTGCCATGCTGGATGAGATAGATTTGAATAAATCATACAACATTTTCCGAGATCGTTTTGGAGAAGCTGGGGATTTTACTTTTTTCCTAATTGGCAATGTGGAATTAGATTCGGCGAAACAGATGGCTATGCGCTATCTGGCTAATTTACCTACAAATAATCGTGAGGAGAATTGGCGCGACGTAGGTATCCGTCCACCGAACGGCGTGGTGCAGAAGGCGGTTTATAAAGGGCTCGAGAAGCAATCCTACGTCCAGATTACCTTCAGCGGTAATTTTGATTGGAGTCGTCAGAATCGTTTTGAATTAGCAACGGTAACCGATGTTCTGCGAATTAAATTGCGAGAACAAATCAGAGAAGAAAAGGGCGGCACATACGGTGTTTATGTTGGTTCCTCTTCCAAGCAATACCCATATCCTGAATTTCGTCTGACTATTCAATTTGGTTGCGACCCGGAGCGAGTGACGGAATTAACCTCCGTCATCTTCCAAGAAATTGAAAACCTAAAGAGTGAACCGCTTGGCGATGAAGATCTGGCCAAAATTAGGCAAATTGATTTACGCTCCTACGAGACTAATCTGAAAGAGAACCGCTTTTGGCTGGATAACCTTCATTTCTATTATTTCAACAATGAAAATCCAATGGCGATCCTGCATTATCCTCAATTAGTAGAAGATCTGACGAAGGAAATGGTCCAGAATGCCGCCCGACGCTACCTGCCGCTTGATAACTACGTA
>Ga0116186_1003229_pt1 | contig 14003 bp, 7 predicted proteins | sample AD_JPNNA4_MetaG_FD_89806 | JGI IMG/M metagenome (GOLD analysis project Ga0116186, IMG submission 89806) | Active sludge microbial communities of municipal wastewater-treating anaerobic digesters from Japan - AD_JPNNA4_MetaG | ecosystem: Engineered > Bioreactor > Anaerobic > Digestate | place...
ACTGCCGGAGAGGGTATCCATATTCGGTATATCAGCTCTGCCGGACTATCATCTAAAGGTAATCAAGGCCATATCGCAAATAATAGATGTCCATTTTTTCTTTATGAGTCCAACAAGTGAATACTGGGGCGATATTGTCCCGGAAAGAAAGGCAGCAAAGATAGACAGGTCAGACCTCCATTTTGAGGTTGGCAACCCCCTTTTGGCATCTATGGGCAGGATGGGGAGGGATTTCTTCAATGCCATCATAGAGGATGCTGATGAATATAAATTATTTGATGAACCAAGAGGAGACAACCTCCTTGCCACAATACAATCGGATATCTTCCATCTAAGATGGAGGGGTAAAGACATGGATAAGGCATTGGTATCTGAGGATGATATATCAATCCAGTTGCATTCTTGCCACTCGCCTATGAGGGAGATAGAGGTCCTTTATAACAACCTCCTTTTTCTCTTTGAGAGATACAGGGGCCTTAAACCCAGGGATATTATTGTCATGACCCCTGATATAGAGACATATGCCCCTTTTATATCAGCGGTCTTTGATGGCTATCATGATGAAAGGGTCAAGATCCCCTATTCCATTGCAGACAGGGGTGCTGTAACTGAAAGCCCTATTATCAATGTATTCTTAAAGATACTAAAACTCTTAAGCAGTAGGTTTTATGCATCAGAGGTCATGGATATTATAGACGACCTCCATGTTAAAGAGAGGTTTAAGCTCAAAGACAAAGACATTGAGGCAATCCTGAGGTGGGTTGTGGATACCAATATAAGATGGGGCATAGATGAAAAACATAGAGAGACCCTGGGCAACCCAAGGTTCAGGGATAACACCTGGCAGGCAGGGATTGAGAGGCTGCTCCTGGGGTATTCCATGTTCAGCAAAGAAGAAGAGCTTTTCCAAGGGATACTTGCCTATAATGACATGGAAGGTGACTATATCGAGACCTTAGGGCATTTCCTTGAATTCCTGTCACCACTTTTCGAATATTCAAAAAAAATAACATACCAATACAGACTTGATGAGTGGGCAGGATTGCTTGAGGGCATCCTTGACACATTTATCTCTGTGAACGAGGAATCGGCAAGGGATGTCCAGTTTATAAGGGAGACAATCCTGACCCTGAAAAAAATCAAGGCTTCTGCAGGGTTTGATAAGACCGTGTCTTATAGTGTAATCCTTCATTATCTCAAAAACAGGCTCAATGTAAGGGGGTTTTCAACAGGTTTTATAACAGGGGGCGTTACCTTCTGTGAGATGCTGCCCATGAGGAGCATACCTTTCCAGGTTGTGGCATTAATAGGGATGAACAATGATACCTATCCAAGGGAATATAAACCCCTTGGTTTTGATTTGATGGCAAAAAACCCGAGAAGGGGCGATCGCTCATTGAGAGATGAAGATAGATACCTATTTTTAGAGGCAATCCTCTCGGCAAGGCTCTGTCTATATATAAGCTATACAGGCCAGAGCATAAAGGACAACAGCCCCATCCCCCCCTCTGTCCTGGTAAGTGAACTTCTCGATTACATAGAAAAAGGGTTTTTTCATCCAGAAATGAAACCCCTGGATATCATAACAAAAAAACACCCCCTCCAGGCTTTCAGCCCCAGATACTTTCAAAAAGACAGCAACATCTTCAGCTATTCCCAGGAGGACTATGAGGCAATAACCGCCAATATGGAGAAAAAAACTGTGGAGAGGCCTTTTATAATAACACCTTTAAATGAGCCTAATGTTGAATTCAGAGACATCACCAATACAGAACTCAAGAGGTTCTTTAGCCACCCTGTGAGATATTTCTTTAATAACAGACTGGGTATATTTCTTGATGAAAAGAGCATAATGCCAAAAGATGAAGAACCCCTTGAATTAAACAGCCTTGATAAATTCATTATAAGGGCAAAACTAACAGATAAAATGGTCTCTCGCATTGAGCAAAAAAAGGTTATAGAGGCCATCTATGGACAGGGTATACTCCCGCCAGGTTCACCTGGGAAGGTCTCTATTGATCGCACACTCCATGAGGCTGAAAGATTTTTTAAAAAGATAGCAGATTATATAGATGAGAAAAAAGACCCCATAGATTTCAGTATTGATTTAGATGACTTTAGGATAAAGATAAGGATTGACGATATATACAGCCCCGGGATGGTCAGATACCGGTGTTCAAGTAAGATAAAGGCAATATATATCATTGAGCTATGGATAGACCATGTGCTTATGGGTCTTTATAGCCCCAACAGATCCTTTTATTTAATCATGGACGAGACACATTCCTTTAAACCCCCAGAAAAACCCAGGGATATTATAAAAGAACTCCTCGAGATATACAGACAAGGGATAAAGATGCCCATTAATTTCTTTCCCGAGACATCCTTTTCATATGCAGAGCAATTGTATAAAAAGGGGCATGACGCTGCCCTTGTCTCAGCAAAAAATAAATGGAAAAACGACCGAAATGAGGAAGCAGAATCAGATGACCCATATTACAGGTTTTGCTTTGGTGACTCTGACCCGCTGGATGAGACATTTACCGAGATGGCAAGGGTTATATGTGGACCCCTTATAGAACATATAGATTGAGGGTATTATCATGAAGGCATTTGACCCTGTTTATACACCCCTTCTGAACACGAAAGGATTAAACCTCGTAGAGGCCAGCGCAGGAACAGGAAAGACCTATGCCATTGCCAGCATCTTTGTCCGCCTCCTTATTGAAAATAATCTCAAGATAAATGAGATACTCGTCATCACCTACACGAATGCTGCAACCAGTGAGCTTAAAGAGAGGATAAGAACAAGGATAAAAGAGACCATTGATGCGTTCACCATAGGTGATTCAGGGGATGCATTTCTAAAAGAGCTAATACAAAAGATAGGTGACATAGAAACAGCCAAAAAAATGCTCATTAACGCCATAAACGATTTTGATATAGCCCCTATTTTTACAATACACGGCTTCTGTTTAAGGGTATTAAGACAGTATGCCTTTGAGAGCCTCTCCCTGTTCGATACAGAACTGGCAGAAGAGGATGATGACCTCATGGATGAGATTGTCCGGGACTTCTGGAGGATAAATCTCCTGGGCGAATCACCATTTTTTCTCAATTATTCCCTGGAAAAGCTAAAAATCGAACACCTGTATACCCTTGCGAAAAAATTCAATACAAATACATCTGTTATCATAGAGGGAGATGGTTTAACAGATATGGGGGACATAGAAAATGAATCAGAGATAGAATGTCTTGAGGCATACAAACAGGCATTCAAGTTGTGGAGGGAATCAAGGGATTTTATAATTGACTTTCTAAGAAACAATAAATCACTGAACGGAAATATATACAGAAAAAAACTCGACGCAATAGTAGATAAAATAGAGGTATATTTCAATTCTGGTTACCCCCTGCCCTTGCCAGAAGATCTACACTACCTCTGTTTTGACCCACCTGTTAAAGGCGCTTTAAACAAAAATGGGATCCTACCTGACCATATCTTTTTCAAATCATGTGATATATTGAGAAAAAAGGCCAACACCCTTACAGAGATTTATGACAAAAAGATTATAGGTTACAGAAGACTCCTTCTGGAATATACAAAGAAAGAACTGAACAAAAGAAAGCAAAATAGAAATACACGTTCCTTTGATGACCTGCTCATTGACCTCTATAATGCCATATCAGAAGAAGGGGGTAAAGACCTTGCTGAACTTATAAGCAGAAGATACAGGGCTATCCTGATAGACGAGTTCCAGGATACAGACCCTATCCAGTACGAGATAATAAACAATGTATATAAACAAGGCGATACAGTAGTCTTTATTATAGGTGACCCGAAACAGTCTATATACAGCTTCAGGGGTGCCGATGTATTTTCCTATATGAAGGCAGCAAGGGACGCCCATGTCCGCTGGACCTTGGAGAAAAACTACAGGTCATCTGAAAGGCTTATAAAGGCCATAAATACCATATTCGAGGGCACACAAGACCCCTTTTTATTCAATGAACTCCAGTTTATACCTGTGAGATCTGGAGACCCTGATAAACAGGGTGACCTCAAGATAAGGGGTAAACCGGACACCTCTCCCTTGAAGATATGGTTTTTAGAGAGGACAGAGGATAAAAAATTTATAAACGCACCTGAGGCAAGAAATGCCATATATAACGCCACAGCAGACGAGATTGTAAGGCTTGTCACCATGGGTGATAGGGGTGAGATACAGATAGACGACAGACCCCTATCTGCAAAGGATATAGCTATTCTTGTGAGAAAAAACAGAGAGGCAATCCAGATGCAGAGGGCATTAAATAGGGTGAATATACATGGTGTTATATACAGTTCAGATAGTATATTCGCAAGCTCCGAGGCAAAAGACATCCTCTATATCATCTCTGCCATAAATGAACCAGGCGATGAATCAAGACTAAAGGCTGCCATGATAACGGATATAGTAGGCCTAAAGGCAGATGAACTTGCAAGGATGACAGAGGATGAGAGGCAGTGGAATGAATATGTGGAGAGATACGAATCTTATAAGAATCTGTGGATAAGAAACGGCTTTATAAATATGGCAAGGCAGTTCCTTTCACAGGAGAAGGTAAAGGCAAGACTCCTTTCGATGCCCCAGGGTGAACGTAGGCTCACCAATGTCCTCCATTTAATAGAGCTTATACACAAGGCCTGTGTCCGGCAGAGGCTTAGCATAGAGGGTGCAATAAAATGGCTGGAAAACAAGATAGAAAAGGAGGGTGCATCCCAGGCCGAAGAATATCAGTTGAGACTCGAGACAGATGAAGAGGCTGTAAAGATTGTTACCATTCACAGGAGTAAGGGGCTCGAATATCCTGTGGTATTCTGCCCTTTGACCTGGGGACAGACAGGTTCAGACAAAAAAGATATAGTTATGTTTCACGATGAAAAGAACAACTACTCCCTTAAGATAGATATAAAAACCAACCCTGAAGAATCATCTAATAAACATATGGAGATTGAGAGACTTGCAGAAGACATAAGAATCCTCTATGTTGCCATGACAAGGGCAAAAAAGAGGTGTTATATTGCCTGGGGTGGCATAAATACCTCAGAGGGTTCAGGTCTTGGATATATCCTCCACTCTCACAATGCATTATCAGATGGCTTTTCCTTAGAAGGGATGAAGAGATATATAAAAAATCTATCTGACAATGACATAAGGTCAAGGCTCCATGAGCTTGTTAGAGAATCAGACAATACCATAGAGGTTATACCCCTGCCAGCTTATGAAGGTAAACCCTATGAATACTGCTCATCAAGGGAAGACACATTAAGCCCAAGGTTATTTAAAGGCAATATAGATAAGACATGGCGTGTGGTAAGCTTTTCTTCCCTCATATCCACAAGGCAGCAGATAGCAGAACTGCCTGACAGGGATACAGGCATAAGAACCCACCTGATTGAATCTATAGGCGTGCCTACTCAAAGGGATGACATATTTGGTTTTCCCTCAGGGACAAAGGCAGGCTCATGCCTCCACGAGATATTGGAGCATATAGATTTTTCATTAAAAGATCACGATGAGGCAAAGACACTGATTGATGAAAAGCTGTCCCAATATGGGTTTGAAAGAGCATGGTTAGATACAATATTCAATAAGATAAAGGATGTCTTAACAGCACCTCTTGATGCCTGCAATGATAGATTCACCCTCTCCATGATAAAAAAAGACCAAAGGCTCCATGAGCTTGAGTTCTATCTACCTTTAAACCTTATTAAACCCAAGGGCTTGGGGAAGATACTGGGTAAACATCCCGGTTTTACTGAAGATAAAAACCCGGAAGAACTCATAATGAATCTCGGCTTTTCTCCGGTCGAGGGCATGATGAGAGGTTTTATGGATATGGTCTTTGAATACAAGGGCAGGTTTTATATAGTAGACTGGAAGTCAAACCTTTTAGGGGACAGGATAGAGGATTATAATGGGGAAACAATAAAAAAGGTAATGGCTGATGAGTATTATTTCCTCCAGTATCACCTCTATACAGTTGCGCTGAACAGCCTTCTTTCCTTCAGGGACAGAGGCTATTCCTATGAGAAAAAATTCGGCGGTATATTCTACATATTCATAAGGGGTGTATGGCCTGATAAAGGCAATGACTACGGCATATTCTATGACATACCAAAAAAAGAACTTATAGACGAACTTACAGCCTATTTAAAGGGTTCTTAAAGACATGGCAGAGAGAAACGAAACTGGTTTTTCAGGCATACACAGGTATTTTGCAGATTTTATGGTATCCCTGTCCAATAACCTGTCTCAAGATGAAAAAAGATACCTCTGGCTTGCCTCTGCCCTGGTGAGTTATTTTGTAGAAAAAGGGCATATCTGTATAGACCTTCAGGGACTTGCAGGCACAGAACACCCTATTGATGAAGATGACAGATTTAAGTCTGTTAGATGCCCAGATTTAAGTTTATGGTTGGATGCACTGAAAAAAGCAGATGTAGTAGGTGGGCCACAGGAGAAAAGACCCCTTATACTCACTGACAATGGCAGGCTCTATTTAAATAGATACTGGCAATACGAGAGGTCTTTTATCGGGGGCATAATAAGGAAATTAAACCTCTCCACTGATTGCATAGACGAGGCCTCCTTGGATAAGATTCTCAACAGGCTGTTTCCAAATCAACACGAAAAAGAAGAGGATATGCAGAGAAAGGCAGCAAAGAATGCGGCAACAAAAAATTTTCTCGTCATATCAGGCGGGCCGGGTACAGGGAAGACATTCACCATAGTCAAGATTATCGCCCTATTATTAGAACTAAGCAATAACAAGCTGTCAATAGCACTGGCTGCCCCAACAGGAAAGGCTGCTCAACGATTAAAGGCAGTGATAAAGGATGCAAGGGATAAGATTGACTGCCCAGATGAAATCAAAAGACATATCCCAGAGGATGTTTTAACCATACACAGGCTCCTCGGGGCATCATACAGGACAAGGCGTTTTAGGTTCCATGAGGATAACCCCTTACCTTACGATGTAATCATCATAGATGAGGCATCCATGATTGACCTACCCCTCATGTCAAAATTTCTTTCGGCAATACCCATAAAGACAAGGCTGATACTCGTGGGCGATAAGGACCAGCTCTCATCAGTGGAGCCTGGTGCTGTATTTGGGGATATATGTGAGGGTGCAGAGGGTATTGATAGCTCTATTGTCATACTGAAAAAGAATTATCGTTTCACTGAAGATAGTGGTATAGGTATATTGAGTGAGCTGGTGAAACAGGGCAGGGGTAAAGATGCATTAAATATACTAAAGGCGGGTAGATATGAGGACATCATATGGCACCATATCCCTTCCCCTGATATCCTGCCCATGGTGATAGAAAAAAGCATTACAGATAGGTATTCAAGATATATAAAGTCCACTGATGTGGAAGAGGCATTCAGGTATTTCGACGAGTTTCATGTCTTATGTGCATTGAGACACGGTCCATATGGTGTTATTGCCGTCAATGAATTGATAGAGAAAGACCTGGAGAAAAAGGGGTTGATAAAAATAACAGGCCGGTGGTATAGAGGAAAACCTGTAATGATTACTGTCAATGACTATTCATTGAAGCTGTTCAATGGAGATACAGGCATAGTATTTCCCGATAGAGACAATAAGGATATGCTCAGGGTATACTTTAAAACAGAAGACGGGGGACTCAGAAAGGTGGTTCCTGCAAGGATTGGTGACTATGAGACTGCATATTCCATAACAGTCCACAAGAGCCAGGGCTCTGAATTCAACGATATCATCATTATCCTCCCGGATAGGTCATCGGAGATATTGACAAGGGAACTCATCTACACCGCTATTACAAGGGCAAAAAGAGGGATCGAGATATGGGGTAATGAAGGCGTATTTATAGAGGCAGTGGAAAAAAGGATAGAAAGACAGTCGGGGATAAGGGATGCCCTGTTTTCTATCCCCCGAAATCAGGGTTAATAAACTCTATCCTGTCACCCTGTTTAACAATGGTGGACCCGTATCTCTGGGGAAATACATACCTGTTGTTCTGCTCTACAATCAGTCCGCCATCCCTCTCATTGTAAATCTCTATAAGCCCTGCTATGGTAATATCTTTAGGGACAACCTCCCTGACGCCGTTTATTACAACCTCAATCTTATCCCTAGCCGCCATCTTACCTCCTCTTTAAAACTCTACAAACCTGCCCTGTATCTACTGCAGACAGGGCATTCAGGGTTTTTTTCTACCTTCACCTCCCTAAAGAGCATATCTATACCTGAAAAATATAATAATCTCCCCTTTAATGTGCCCTCTATGCCCAGTATAAGCTTTATGGCCTCCATAACCTGGATAGATGCAATGATCCCAGGTGTAGGCCCTACAACGCCGATAGCCCCTTTCTTTTTTATGTCAAAGGGGAATAAGCAGTCAAAACACAGGGTCTCATGGGGGACAAAGGTGGTAACCATACCGCTGAAACCGTCAACACCACCGTATATAAAGGGTATGGATTTTTCAAGGGATACACGGTTCAAGACCCTTCTTGTCTCAAGGTTATCTGTTGCATCCACTATGATATGGCTATCGCCTATAATACCATATACATTGGTTTCGTCCAGTTCTACCGAAATAGCTTCTATGTTACAATGGGGGTTGAGGTTTTTTAGCTTATAGAGCCCTGATTCTGCCTTTTTTTTCCCTAAATCGCAGGTCCAGTGGATAATCTGACGGTTGAGGTTTGAAATATCCACCACATCTTTATCTATTACCTTGATGCTACCTACCCCCGCAGCAACGAGATATTGAGCGGATATAGAACCAAGACCCCCAAATCCTGCAACAAATACCTTTGATTTTTTCAGTTTTTCTTGCCCGTCTTTTCCAATGGAGGGTATAATTATCTGTCTTTTATATCTTTCCAGTTCCTCTTTTGTTAAAATCACATTCATTCCCTTTTCGATTTTTGAAAATTTAATCTATATCAGATTTTGAATCAAGGAAAATTCTTGTAATCTTAATAGCCTTTAACAAAAACAGCCTAAATTCTAACTACTTTTGATTAAAGAAGAAAATGGATATTATGACAATGCCTAATGAGGTTTAACAAAAAAGCATAAAAAGTGTAGAAAGCCTAAATAATGTTGTCTAAAATTACATAAATATATTCTTTGTGATTGATTCCTTTAAATTATTGTGATATTAGTTGGTTAGTTTGTTCCAAATTAAAACCACCAATGTAATTCTTGCTGGGTTATAGAAAGGGGAAGACATGAAATTTTTTTTAAAAATTAATTTATTTTTTATAATTGTAGCCTTTTTGCTTTTATCGAATCAAGTTTATTCAGAGACAGTATCTAAAGAAAAAAAAGATGATAAAAAGGGTCAGTCCCTATCTTTTTCAATAGATGAACCTAAAGACCCTTCATTTTTTTTCAAAGAGGCAAAAAGAATTGCAGAGAGTGACCCAGATTATGCAATCATGTTATATCAAAGGGGATTATTTTTAAAACCCGATGCGTGGTCAGAGAGAAAACAACTTGCAAGTATATATGATAGGCAAAAACAATATAATATTGCAATCTTAGAATATGAAAAGATTAATAATGCCCTTGGTACATCGGAAAGCTTTTATGACCTAATAAAAGCATTAAAAAATAGCGGATATTTAAGAAATGCAGCAATGGTTGCAAAAAAGGCATATGAAAGATATCCAAAGGAGTATACACTACTTTTTCTTGCAGGAGAATCTATGTATAAAGCAGGAGATGAAAAAGAGGCAATGGAGCTACTCGATAAATACATAAAATTAAAACCAGATGATGACCAGGCATTATTTTTGCTTGGGGGTATTTATGAAAAAAATGGAAAGCTTAAAGAGGCACTTCAACTCTATCTTTTAGCCCAAAAGATATTAAAAAAAGATGATACTATAAATAATGCTATTAATCGTTTAAAATCAAAAACAGTAACAAAGGCAGATATGATGTTATTCGTACCTGATGGATGGACCCAAACAGAAGAAGGTATGATTAGTATAGATGGTATTCAAAATATTATTATTTCTGTAAAGCCCTCAGATGATATTACCAAAGCTGCATTAGATGCCATAAAAAATGATTTCCCTGGCATAGATGAGATTATAAAATCAGCTACCAAGAACAGAGAGGAAAAAGATGTCAAGTCAGAATCCATGTCTTATGTGAATATAAAGGATGCACCAAATGTAAAAAATGCAAAGATAGTCCTTGCAACACCATGCAAAAACTGTCCTGGTGCATTCTCTATTGTATCTTTGGCAATACCTTTTAAAGAAAAGATATATATTTTCACATGGAGGTCAACAAATCCCATAGAAGATGGTGAGAAAATCTTATACAAAATTATTAATCAAATAACCTGGTTAAATTAAGATAAAAAGGGGGAAGCCCATGATTAGATTTTTTTATATTCAAAATAAAAAGAAAAGGAAATGCTTACTAAAAATCTTTTTTTTCACGTTTTTCATAATCTCCATAGTAACTTCATCTGTTTTTTCTTATGCACAGGAGTATAATGAGGCACGAAATGCCATTGAAAATCTCGCCTCTGAGATTCGTATGAATGTCGGTGCAGTAGGTCAGGTTTTGTCTGAGGCAATGTATGCCAATCACGGACAGATGGAAAAATGGCAAAAACTTGATGAGAAGATGAGTGAACTTGGTAGTTCTATTGATAAAAATCTGGCAGAGATAACAAAAAATCTCTCTATTATAAGACAGGTAGATCCTAACTATAACAATCCGTATATAGGGGTATACAATATATTTCAAGGTCATCTCAATCAGGCAATGGAGAAAAAAAAGCAACTTCTTGATATGGCAAAGGGTGAAAATACAAAACTTGATAAAATAAACCAGATGATTGCCAAGATAAACGACGATATTTTAAATGCATCTAAGGGTTTGGTAGGGGCAACCCTTGAGGGCTTTATGCCCGATGAGATATCCCTTGCCGGTGAGGCGTCTGTGATTGTTTTGGGTGCATATTTTGGTCCCCCTGGAATTGCAGCGGCTGGACTTGCCTGGGCAGCAACAGGGACCTTCAACTCAATGATTAATCTTTATTACAATACCAAGACATTGGCTGACCAGGTAAAGGTTTTAAACAGTATGAGACAGGGGCTTTTGACAAGAAAAAGTGAGCTTGAAAAAAACATAAGGACTTTAACGGATGGCGCAAAAGAGATGGAACAGATTGAGAGGATACTGGATAAACATGAAAGGACAATGAATGGATACAAAGAGAAGATTGTAAAGGCAATAGAGGGCTGGACTGAGCAGGAAAAGCAAGCCCATGAAAAAAGAAAACAAGAACTTGAGAAAAAGATAAAAGAGCAAATAGAACAGCAAAAACACTATCCATCTGAAATAACACTCTGCAATGGCCAGAAGATCGTTTTAAACCCCAATGATTATATAGGAGAGGTCAACTCCATGATAAGCCAGGTGGAGTCATACGTTAAAGGCATAGAAGATGGTGGTGACCCTGATAATTTTTACAGTTTCATAGTAGATTGGAATAATAAAATGGTGGAAAATTATAAGAAGGCATATGAAAACTATAAAAAGGCATGGGAAAATTATAACAATACAGCTTATAATTGTGCTCGTTCAGTTGATTGGGGTAAAGAAGGGGCATGGCAAAGATACTGTAGCTGCGTAATATCCTCTGATACGGCTCGTGCAAATGCCTGGAAAGAATATAGTAAGGTCTCTACAATTTATTATAAAGTATATAATTTTTTCTACCTTTTTAATGAAAGAATAAGAAATGCCACAGAATCAAGGACAAGGGAATTTTATAATGCTTATAATATGTGGATAGAGAAAATAAATACTATAGAAGCAAAAAGATATAGCGCCATATCAAAAGTACCATACTGGATAAACCAATGGAAAGACAGGGCAGAAAGAGTTGATAAAGAGGTAGATGATGCCCTTAATTTTTGGAATGTAGACGAGGTAAGGAAAAACCTTCTTGATACAGCAGAGTATTTAAAAGAACTTAATAAAACAGTAAAGGAAGCTGAAAAAGAATATGAAAAGATAAGTTCAGAGCAAATTAGTATTTCGAATCAGGCAAAATCTGAGTTAACAAGCATTTTAAACAAATGGTCAAGGCTTATTGGCTATTATTGGAATATGCCTTATTTAACATCTATTTATTGGGGTGAAAAGGCTGAATTTACCCCTCACTCCCCTGAAGTTGAAAAAGGCATTAAAAGACTTGAGGAGGATATAAAAGAACGTTTTAAAGTAAAAGATGCCGAAAACATTATATATGCAAAAAAAATAGACTTATTGAGTATCGCAGCAATTTATGAAAATAAGGCAAAGGAACTGACATTTTATAGTGACTGGATCGAGACATATCGCTTTCGCCGTGCTTCAGCAATAGGAGTATTAAGCCGAATCAGTCAAGAAAAAACCAAAAGGGCTTTTTTTGCCCCAATTGAGCAGGATAGGCTCGAAAAAGAACTTGCCAGCCCTCCATGGTCAGCAATCAGTAGTGAAGTAGATAAAGTGATATCCATATCAAAGGAAGACTATAATAAAACTTATATGCGTTTTTGGGGTCCTTTTGATAAATTAACCCCATGGAGAAAACTATATGCAGCACAACAGCTACTTTTGATGAAATTAGAAAATGAAGCACGTTATTATGTCCAGATTCGGGCAAGTGGTGGATTTCAGCCTGTTTCTGAAAATCTCATGAGACCCCTTGAAGATTCATGGAAAAAGCTAAGACAGATCTGCGAACGCTATGATAGCCTTGCAAAACAGGTAATAAATGAGATAGGAAAGTCACCTGAAGAGGTAACAAAGGCAGCTTTACCAGTATTCGAAACATACAATAAAATGCCAGCAATATCAAAAAGGGCTGTTCAAGAAGAGCACTATCGTTTTTCCGGTGCTTATAACAATTTATTAAACTATCTGAATGGAAAGCTCGATGCCATCAGAACTACCCTTGAACCACCAACAAATGATATGGCGATTAGGCTTGATGATTTGATTCTTAAATATCAAGAACATCTGGCAAAATGGAAAAAAGCCCAGGAAGAGGCCCAACGCCTATTTGAAGAGCAGCAGAGGAGATTTGCGGAAGAGCAAAAAAGAAGGGAAGAAGAGGAGAGAAGAAGGGCTGAGATGTCAATAAACGCTGTAAAAGAACTATATTCCAAATTTAAAAATGCCTATGAATCAAAAAACGATGCCCTTTTGGTAAGCCTTTTAAGTAGAAACTGGAGTGCCACTGATGGCACCACTATATCTGAGATACAGAGAAATTTAAGAAATTCATTCCGTGTTTTTGATGAACTTAAATGGAATATCCAGAATCTCAATATTCAACCTCAAAAAGATGACTCAAATACATATCAGGTAAGCTATGACATTACCATTACAGGCAGAATTTATAAAAGAAACATAAAACACGAGGAGAAATCAAAAGTTGTTGAGAAGGTTATTGTAGACAAAAACGGAAAGGCATATATAGAAGCAACATTAGAGGGTAGGTTCTGGACAATTAATTGATAAAACTGAGAAAATGATAAAAATATGTTGATTTTTTTGAAATGGGATATAAAATAGAAAAAAGGGGGGTGCCTATAGACACTAAATCTTAAAATAAAATCTTAAAATTATAAATGAAGGAAATATATGGATGTTAAAAAGTCATTTTTAAAATTCTATATTCTTTTATTTATCATTTTAACTGCCTTTACCTTAACAGTTAAAACAGATGTATATGCTTTAGACGCCCAGGCAATAGCAGAAGATTTAGATCATTATTTCGTCCCTGCCTTCCCCGATACATATGGACAGATAATAGATAGATGCTTTACAGAGGAGGAGGTTAACCCAACTTGCGCATCTCCCCCCTCAAAACATCCCATTTCTGCCTTTATGTCATCTCTAAGTAGATGAAATCACATACCAGGGGTCTCAAAAATAAC
>Ga0116186_1003244_pt1 | contig 13953 bp, 11 predicted proteins | sample AD_JPNNA4_MetaG_FD_89806 | JGI IMG/M metagenome (GOLD analysis project Ga0116186, IMG submission 89806) | Active sludge microbial communities of municipal wastewater-treating anaerobic digesters from Japan - AD_JPNNA4_MetaG | ecosystem: Engineered > Bioreactor > Anaerobic > Digestate | place...
AACGGCGTCCACCTCCGCTTCGAGGCGAGCGCGGTCGGCGCCGTGCCCATCATCAAGGTGCTGCGCGAGTCGCTGGTCGCGGCCGAAGTCGAGACCATCTTCGGCATCGTCAACGGCACGACCAACTACATGCTGTCGGCGATGACCGAGACCGGGGCCGACTACGCCGACGTGCTCGCCGAGGCCCAGCGGCTGGGCTACGCCGAGGCCGATCCGAGCGACGACGTCGGCGGCAAGGACGCGGCCGCCAAGATGGCGATCATGGCTTCGATCGCCTTCCACAGCCGCGTCACCCTCGGCGACGTGGCGTACGAGGGCGTCACCAGGGTGACCGCCCTCGACATCGCCCACGGGCGACGCCTCGGCTACGTGTGCAAGCTGCTCGGCGTCGCCCGCCTTATCGACGGCGCCGTGAACGTACGCGTGTATCCGGCGTTCATCCCGGCCGCACACCCGCTCGCCGGTGTGTCGGGCGCTTACAACGCGGTGTTCCTCGAGAGCGAGGCGTTCGACAAGATCATGCTCTACGGCCCCGGCGCCGGCAGCGTACCGACGGCGTCGGCCGTGATCGGCGACGTCATCTCGGTGGTGAACACGGCCAAGGGCAGCTTCACGCGGAACTGCCTCTGCTACAAGGACCTGCCCTTCTTCCCGAGCGAGGACGTCCTGTCGCGCTTCTACCTGCGCGTCCGGGTCTCCGACCAGCCCGGCGTTCTGGCGCGGGTCGCGGCCGTGTTCGGGGACGAGGGCGTGAGCATCCGTTCCATGGTGCAGGAAGGCAGCGGCGCCGCCGCCGACCTGGTCTTCCTGCTCCACCCGGCCCGCGAGGCGCACCTCTTCTCCGCCCTCGAGCGGCTGCGGGCGCTCGACGAAGTCGAGGGCGAGCCGGGCGTCATCAGGATCGAGGATTAGGGGGCGACATGGCCAAGGGCAAGAAGGGGCGCATCGGGATCCTTACCGGCGGAGGGGACGTCCCCGGTCTGAACCCGGCGATCCGCGCCGTCACCGTGCGCGCCATCCGCGAGGGGTTCGAGGTCGTCGGCATCCGTCGCGGCTGGGCTGGTCTCGTCGACCTGGTGCGCGACGCCGAGGCCGACAACTCGGCGTGCGTGGTCCCGCTCGACAAGGACATCGTCAACCACTATGCGCGCAGCGGTGGCACGTTCCTGCACTCGTCCCGTACGCGCCCGAGCGCCGTTCCGGCCAGAGATGTGCCGGCGCACCTGAAGAGCAAGTACGCGGCCGAGACGAACGATCTGACCGACGAGGTCGTCGCCAACCTCGACTTCCTCGGCATCGACTACCTCATCCCTGTCGGCGGCGACGACACCCTGAGTTATGGCGTCGAGCTCGGTCAGCGCGGGGTCCGGCTGGTCGCCATCCCCAAGACGATGGACAACGACGTCCCCGGCACCGACTACTGCATCGGCTTCGGCACGTGCGTGACGCGGACGATCAACGTCGTGAACCAGTTGAAGACCTCGGCCGCCTCGCACGAGCGCATCATGATCGTCGAGGTGTTCGGCCGCTACGCGGGGTTCACCGCCCTGCTGCCGACGATCGCCGGCGCCGCCCATCGCTGTGTGATCCCGGAGTGGAAGTTCGACATCGACAGGCTCAGCGAGATCCTCGTCGAGGACCGTAACCAGAACCCCGACAAGTTCAGCGTCTGCCTCGTCAGCGAGGGCGCCATGATGGAGGGCGGGGAGATGCTGTTCAAGGGCGCCGAGAAAGACCAGTACGGTCATGCCAAGCTGGGCGGCATCGGGGATCAGGTGAGCGCGCTCGTCAAGGAGCGCGCCCCTGCCTACAACAACGGGCGCAAGATCGACATGATCAGCATGGACCTTGGCTATACCGTGCGCAGCGGCGATCCCGATGCGCTCGATTCCATCGTCCCGATGGCGTTCGGCAATCTCGCTGTCGACCTGGTGCTGCGCGGCGATCACGGGCGCATGGTGGCGCTGCGCAACGGGCGCTACGATTCGGTCCCCATCGACACCGTCGTCGCGTACAAGAAGGTCGTGGACGTGGAGAAGTTCTACGACACCGAGCGCTACCGGCCGACCTACGCGAGCTTCGAGCTCCAGCCCATGCTCGTGCTCGGGGCGGCGAGCTGAGGCCGTGGGCATGACGGGGGCACGAGAGGCCGAGCCGGCGGCGGACGCCGAGATGGCGCGGGGCGCGGGGTCGGCTGCGGATTCGGCCGCGGTGACCGGCGCGGGATCGGCGGCCGGCCGGGCGCAGGGCGCTCCCGCCGCGGCCGTGAAGCGCCTCGTGGTCGTACCGGACGGGATGGCCGACGAGCCGCTCCCCGAGCTCGGCGGGCGGACGCCGCTGGCCGTCGCCGACACGCCGGCGATGGACGCTCTGGCGCGGTCGGGTACCGTGGGACTGGTGTGGACGGTGCCCGACGGCATGGCACCGGGCAGCGACGTCGCCAATCTGGCCGTGCTCGGGTACGACCCGGCCGCCGTGTACAGCGGGCGCAGCCCGCTGGAGGCGGCCAGCATCGGGGTCGAGCTCGGCCCGGGCGACGTCGCCTACCGCTGCAACCTCGTCACCGTGGTCGACGGCGTCATGTACGACCATACCGCAGGCCACATCACCGACGAGGACGCCCGCCGCTGCGTCGCCGCCCTGCGGGCGGCGCTGGGCGGCGGGCCCTTCGAGTTCCACGCCGGTGTCTCGTACCGCACTCTCATGGTATGGCGCGGCGGTCGTCTCGTGCCGTGCACGCCGCCGCACGACATCCTCGGGCGTCCGGTGGCGGACTTCCTCCCGCTGTCGGACGAGCTCCGCGACCTCATGGCGCGCGGCGCAGCCGCGCTGGCCGGCGTACGTCCCGGGACCTCGATCTGGTTGTGGGGCGAGGGCACGGCGCCGAGCATGCCGCGCTTCGCCGATCTCTACGGCTTGCGCGGCGCGGTCGTCGGCGCCGTCGATCTCGTGCGCGGAATCGGCCGCTACGCCGGGTTCGACGTCCTTGAGGTCCCCGGCGCCACCGGCGACCTCGACACCGACTACGGCGCCAAGGCCCGGGCTGCGCTCGAGGCCCTGGACGACCACGACCTGGTCTGGGTGCACGTCGAGGCGCCCGACGAGGCGGCCCACATGGGCAGTCTGTGCGAGAAGATCCGGGCGATCGAGCGCGTCGACCGCGAGGTGCTCGCGCCGCTGCTCGCGGCCGTACCCGCGGCCGCGGTCCTCGTGTTGCCCGATCACCAGACGCCCGTACGCATCCGGACGCACGCCGGCGGGCCAGTACCGTTCGTGTTCGCGCGCGCCGACGGCGCCCTTCTGTCCTCGTCGTCTCCGGCGCCGGCCTTCAGTGAGCTCGAAGCCGAGCGCACGGGTGTCTTCGTGGACGACGGCTCGACCCTCATGCGGATGTTCTTGGCCGCGACCGGGTAAGGAACGCACAGCTCGCCGCGACGCCGGGAGCCGCCCCGTGGCCGACCGACCCACAGACCTCAGACAGGATGCGCCCGTGACGACGACCGCCGAGCGCTACATCATGAGCGGCAGCCGGGCCGCCCGTCTCGTCGCCATGGAGGGCGAGCTGCTCCTGTACACGAACTCGCTCGGCCACGCGCCCGGGGGCGGCGACTCGGTGCTCGGGCTGTACTATCGCGACACGCGTCACCTGAGTCGCATGGAACTGGCGCTCGGCGGGCGGCCTCCCGTGGTCCTGACGTCGTCGGCCGACCACGGGTACAGCGAGACCATCGAGCTCACCAACCTCGAGCTGCGCGGCTCAGACGGCCGTCTCGTGCCGCAGTCCGTGGTCCACGTCCGGCGCACACGGGTGCTCGCCGACAAGCTCTACGAACTCGTCCTTGTGCGCAACCATCATCGTCAGCCGATCGACGTCACCCTCGATCTCCACTTCGACGCCGACTTCGCCGACTTCTTCGAGGTGCGCGGTCTGCGCCGCCGGCGGCGGGGGCGTCTGCGGCCGCCGGCGGCGTCCGGCCAGACGCTGACCTTCGCCTACGAAGGCCTGGACCAGGTCGAGCGCAGCACGACGATCACGTTCGTGGACGCGCCGGCCTCGCTGCGCGGGGGCAGGGCGCGCTACCACGTGCGGCTCGCGCCCGGCGAGCGCGCCCTCATCCACTTCACGGTCGCCGTGGCTCCGGACGGGCCGCCGCCCATCACGCTCGGCACGACTGCGACACCTGCGGGCCCGCCCGCGACGTCGCCGCCGACCTCGCCGGCGCACGGCGACGACATCAACGACGTCCTCGCCGCCGTGCGCCACGACCACGACGACTGGACGGCGGACGAGACCGAGATCCATACCGACAACGAGCAGCTCAACGCCGTCCTGCGTCGCGCCCGTGAGGATCTGCGTATCCTGACCATGCCCACGGAGGACGGCCGCGTGACCCTCGCCGGCGTCCCGTGGTTCGCGGCCCCGTTCGGGCGCGCGATGCTTGCCGTCGCTCTGGAGACCCTACTGCTGGACCTGCGCTTCGCGCGCTCGGCGGTCCGCTACCTCGCCCGTCATCAGGGCCGCGTCAACTCCGCCTTCCGCGAGGAGCAGCCGGGCAAGATCATGCATGAGCTGCGCCGCGGGGAGCTCGCTAACCTGCGGGCCGTGCCGCACACGCCCTACTACGGAGCGATCGACGTGACGCCGCTCTGGCTGCTCGTCGTCTGCGAACTGACCATGTGGACGGGAGACCTCGACGGCTTCGACCTTCTGCACGACGCCGTCGTGGCCGCCCTCAAGTGGATGGCCGTCGACGGCGACGCCGACGGCGACGGCTTCATCGAGTACGAGCGTCGCTCGCGCGCCGGTCTTCTGAACCAGGGCTGGCGCGACGCCGGCGACGCCATCGTGCACGCCGACGGCTCTCTGGCCAGGGGACCGATCGCACTCGCCGAGGTGCAGGGCTACGCCTACTACGCGAAGCGTCGCCTCGCCGCGATCTACGGGCAGCTCGGCGACGTCGAGCGCGCCGAACGCATGGCGCAGGAGGCGCGCGAGCTCAAGCGCCGCTTCAACGAGCGCTTCTGGATGGAGGACGAGGGCTTCTTCGCCATGGCGCTCGACGGCGACAAGCGCCAGGTCAAGACGGTCTGCTCGTCGATCGGTCACTGCCTCTGGTCGCGGATCGTCGCTGACGAGCACGTCGACGCCGTGGCGCGGCGTCTGCTTGCGCCGGACCTCTTCACGGGCTGGGGCATCCGCACCATCAGTGAGCACAGCCCGGTCTACAACCCGATGAGCTTCTACAACGGCGGCGTCTGGCCGTTCGACACCGCCGTCGCCGCCAACGGGCTCAAGAAGCACGGCTATGCGGAGGAGGCGAACCGTATCGCGCTGGGCCTGCTTGACGCCGCCCTCGGCTTCGAGCATTCACGTCTGCCGGAGCTCTTCTGCGGGTTCAGCCGTCAGTCGAGCCCGCGGCCGGTCTGGTTCCCCATGGCGTGCTGGCCGCATGCGGCGGCGAGCGGCGCCCTCTTCCTCGTCCTCCAGGCCATGGTGGGGATCTACGCCCAGGCGGACGAGAACGTCGTCTACGTCCATGATCCCGTCCTGCCTCGGTGGATCGGCGCGCTGACCCTGCGGAATCTGCACATCGGACGCACGACCATGGATCTCGTGTTTCGCCGCAGCGGCAGCCAGACAGGGTTCTCGGTACGTGACAAACAGGGCCCGGGGCGTATCGTGGTCGTTGAGTGACGGTGGAGGGGGGAGATGTGTCCGGAGTGTCCGACAGGGCGGCGCCGGCGGCCGCGGAGGCCGCCGGCGCCGCGCGCCCGGAGTTGATCATCGCCCACGTCTCCGACCTGCACGCCGGCTCGCCCTACTTCGTCCCCAGCCTCATGGACCGGACGGTCGTGGAGCTGAACGAACTGCGCCCCGACCTTGTACTGTGCACCGGCGACCTCACCGAGATGGGGTTCCGCCAGGACTATGTCGCGGCGCGCGAGTACCTGGACCGGATCGAATGCCCGGATCTCGTCGTGGTCCCCGGCAACCACGACGCCCGCAACGTCGGCTACGTCCACTTCGAGGAGCTCTTCGGGCCTCGTTCTCGCTCCCTGCGCCGCGGGGGCGTCACCATCGTCGCTGTCGACTCGAGCGAGCCCGACCTCGACATCGGCCAGATCGGCCGGGCGCGCTACGACTGGCTGCTCGAGGAGTTCGCCGCCCCGGCGCGTTTTCGCATCTTCATGCTGCATCATCATCTGCTGCCCGTCCCCGGGACCGGGCGCGAACGCAACATGGTCTACGACGCGGGGGACGTGCTCGAGGTCCTCGAGGAAGGCGGGGTGAACCTCGTCCTTTCGGGTCACAAGCACGTCCCCTATGCCTGGCGGCTCGAGAACCTGTTCGTGGTGAACGCCGGCACCTGCTGTTCGCTGCGCCTGCGCGGCACGACGCGTCCCTGCTATAACGTGATCACGCTGGACGGCGACCGTGTGACGGTGAGGCGTAAGTACCCGTTCCACGGCAGCGAGACGCTGATCGAGTTCTTTCCGTCGACGGGTTCCTACAAGAAGCACATCTTTCTGCGGCAGCACATCCTTCTGCAGCCAGCCGAGACAGCGCGGCGCGGCGGGGACGGCGGAGCCTTGGGCGAGCAGACGGGGAGCGCGGGATCGCCCACGGCAGGGCAGACGAGGGACGGGACCGGCGCGGAGCCGTCGTAAGCCGAAGGCTGGAGACGTGATGACCACCGCCTCGCGCCCGCGCGTCCTCATCGTCGTCGACGGCGAGCACTACCCGCCGGTGGTACGCGCCGCCGTCGACGGGTTGCGTGAGCGTTACGAGGTCGTCGGCGGGCTGTTCGCGGGCGGCGGCGAGAAGCTGCGCGCCGGCGTCGCCGGCGCGCCGGAGCTCGCCGCCGTGCTCGGCTTGCCCGCGGTGACGATCGTCGACCCCCGCGCCGGCGACGCGGCCGCCGTGGCGGCCGTCGTCGCCGGCGCGATCGACGCCGCTGGAGCCGAGGTGGTCGTCGACCTCTCCGACGAGCCGGTGCTTGGGTACCGCGAGCGGCTGTTGCTCGTGAGCGCCGCTCTGGCAGCGGGCGCCGCCTACCGCGGCGCCGACTTCCGCTTCGACCCGCCGCCCCGGCGGCGCGTGGAGTCCCTGCCCTCACTGAGCGTCATCGGCACGGGCAAGCGCGTCGGCAAGACGGCGGTCGCCGGGCATCTCGCGCGCCTGCTCGACGGGCGCTACCGTGACGAGGGCGGCGTGATCGTCGTCGCCATGGGTCGCGGCGGCCCGCCCGTGCCGGAGGTGGTGGCGGGCCGCCGCAGGCTCGAGGCCGACGACCTGCTCGCCGTGTCGCGCGCCGGTCGGCACGCCGCCTCCGACTGCTTCGAGGACGCGGTGTTCGCCCGCGTGCCGACGATCGGCTGCCGGCGCTGCGGCGGCGGCATGGCCGGCGCCGCCGGGGACACCAACGTGCTCGCCGCCCTGCCGCTCGTCGAGACCTCCGGTGCGGCCCTCGCCGTCTTCGAGGGTAGCGGCGCCGTGGCGCCGCCGGTGGCCGCCGACGCGACGCTCTGCGTCGCCGGGGCGGCCCAGCCGCCCGACTACGTCACCGGCTACCTGGGCACCTACCGTCTGCTGGTGTCCGACATGGTCGTGCTGACGATGTGCGAACACCCGTTCGCGACCGAGGACGAGGTGGGCGCCCTGGTCAAGGCGGTCCGCGCCGTCAAGCCCGGGCTGACGGTCGTGGCGACGGTGTTCCGGCCACGGCCGGCGCAGCCGCTCGCCGGCCGGCGCGTCGCCTACTTCACGACGGCGCCGGCGGCGGCCGTGCCGGTGCTCGCCGCGGCCCTCGCCGAGGAGCACGGCGCCGAGGTCGTCCTGACGTGCGCGGACCTCGCCGACCGCGGCGCCCTTGCCGCCGCCGTCGACCGCGCCGCCGCCGAGGCCGACGTGTTCCTCACCGAGATCAAGGCGGCGGCGATCGACGTCGTCGCCGAAGCCGCCGCGGCGGCGGGCCGCGCGCTCGTGTTCTGCGATAACGAGCCCCGCGTCGTCCGTGTCGACGGGACCGATGCGGCGGCCGCGCCCGGCGGCCTTGACGCCCTGCTGACGGCCCTCGCCGCCTCGGCGCGGGCCCGCTACGAGGAGCGCCGCCGTGGCTGAGGGTCTCGTTCGCGCCACGATCCGGGGAGGGGGCCGCCATGGCGCCTGACGAGCGCGAGCCCATCGTCGTCGACGGCATCGGCGACGCCCCCTACTCGAAGGGGATCATGGCCCAGACCCTGATGGCGACGGGGCTCTCGCCCGTGCTCGCCTACGGTATGGCGGCCGCGGTCGGCCGCGAGCTCGAGAGCGCCTCGGACAAGTCGCTCACCCTCGGCGCTTTGCGGACCATCGCCCGCGAGACCCTGGGCGAGACGGAGGGCGACGAGGTCATCGCCCGTTATCGCCAGTGGCAGTCGCTGCGGCGTATGGAGGTGCCGCTCGTCATCCTCATCGGCGGCGCCACGGGCGTGGGGAAGAGCACGCTCGCGACCGAAGTGGCGCATCGGCTCGGCATCACCCGGGTCGCCTCGACGGACATGGTGCGCCAGGTCATGCGCGCCTTCTTCTCGATCGACCTCATGCCGGCGATCCACTACTCGTCCTTCGAGGCAGGCGCTTCGGTGCGCGTGCCCGTCCCGCGCGAGATCGACCTCAGTCGCGCGGGCTTCATCGAGCAGACGAAGGCGGTGGCTGTCGGCATCTCGTCGCTGATCGAGCGCGCCATCACCGAGGCGCAGAGTCTGATCGTCGAAGGTGTCCACCTCGTGCCCGGCTTCCTCGACCGGAGCCGCTGGCGCGATGCCCTGGTGCTCGAGTTCGTCCTTGCCGTCACGGACCGCGAGCTGCACCGCCAGCACTTCGCCGTCCGCGACTGGGAGACGGGCGGCATCCGGCCGATGCGGCGGTACACCGAGAACTTCCCGCACATCCGCCGCATCCAGAAGTACATCGTCGCCCAGGCGGTGGCCAGTGACGTCCCGGTGATCGACAACGTCCGCATCGACGACGCGGTGAAGCAGACGATGCGCATGACGCTCGACGCGGTCGGGCGCCACATGCGCCTCGACGAGGCGGACGCGGACCGCTGATCCGGGCGGGGCGGGGGCGGGGGCGGGGCCCCGCCTCGCCCACTCCTTCAAGTCGCCCGGTGTACGTCCGCTACAGAGTGCCCTCGTTCACGCCCTTTCGGCCCGTGGGGGCTGCTCTTCACCGCTCGGGCCACCCGACGAACGTGATGGGTCACGCTCGACAAGTGGGAATTCACCTCGAGGTGTGGAATAATGACGTACGGAGCCCGCACGGGGCTCCGACACCATGTGCACGCGCGTCGGCGTCGTGCGTTCCGCTGCATCGATCCACCTCCGCCGGCACACGTGTATCCAGGCGCCGGGCCATGTCGTCCGGCGCTGGGGGAGTCGCATCCGAACGCGCCGACCCGAGCAAGGCGCCCGGCTTCGCCGCTGGCGTGAACCCTTAGTGGAGGCCTCTGGACCCCTGACCCTTATGAGCACCGAAGAGATGACAGACCAGGCGACAGCGACGACCGCGCCGGCACCGGCCGGGACGTCGACGGCGACGACCGAGGCTCCGACCGCTGTGGCCGAGGGGCCGGTCACCGTGACCGAGGCTCCGGCCCCTGCGGCCGAGGGGCCGGCGGCCAAGGCGCTAGACGCGGCCGCTCCCGCGGCCGGTTCCGGCGCGGCCGCGGCGACTTCTGCACCGGCCGAGGCACCCGCGGCCGAGTCCGCCGGCGCGACTGCGGCCGCTCCTGCGCCCGTCGAGGCGCCGGCCCAGCGCCCGCCGCGGCCCGAGCAGCAGGGCGGCCGCCAGCGCGACCGCCGCGACCGCCGCGGCCGCAAGGGCGGCGAGCGGGGCGAGCGCCAGGACCGGCCGCCGCGTCCCGAGGGCCCGCCCGTCGAGTGCAAGGGCCTCCTCGACGTGCTGCCCGACGGGTTCGGCTTTTTGCGCACCAACGGCTACACCCAGGGCGAGAACGACGTCTACGTGTCGCTCTCGCAGATCCGCCGCTTCGGCCTCCGTCGCGGCGACGAGATCGTCGGCCAGGTGCGCGAGCCCAAGGACAACGAGAAGTACAACGCCCTGCTCAAGATCGACACCGTCAACGGCATGGACCCCGAGACGGCGCGGCGTCGGCCCGTCTTCGAGCAGCTCACCCCGCTGTTCCCCGACGAGCGCCTGCGCCTCGAGACGCCCGAGCACGACACGGCGGCGCGCATCATGGACATCCTCTGCCCGATCGGCAAGGGTCAGCGCGGCCTCATCGTGTCCCCGCCCAAGGCCGGCAAGACCACGATCCTCAAGAAGGTCGCGAACTCCATCGCCGTCAACAATCCCGAGGTGCATCTCATCGTCCTGCTCGTCGACGAGCGCCCCGAGGAAGTCACGGACATGCAGCGGTCGGTGAAGGGCGAGGTCGTGGCCTCGACCTTCGACCAGCCCTCCGAGAACCACGTCCAGGTGACCGAGCTCGTGCTCGACCGCGTCAAGCGTCTCGTCGAGACCGGCCAGGACGTTGTCGTCCTGCTCGACTCCATCACGCGCATGGCACGGGCCTACAACCTCAACACGCCGGCCTCGGGGCGCATCCTCTCGGGCGGCGTCGACTCGACGGCGCTCTACCCGCCGAAGAAGTTCTTCGGCGCCGCGCGCAACATCGAGGAGGGCGGCTCGTTGACCATCCTCGCCACGGCTCTCGTCGACACCGGTTCGCGCATGGACGAGGTCATCTTCGAAGAGTTCAAGGGCACCGGCAACATGGAGATCCGCCTCGACCGCAAGCTCGCCGACAAGCGCATCTTCCCGGCCATCGACATTGAGATGACCGGCACCCGCAAGGAGGAACTGCTCATGGAGCCCGCCGAGGCGGCGATGGTGTGGAAGCTCCGCGGCGTGCTGCACTCGCTCGAGCCGGCGGCCGCCATCGAGCTCCTCATCAAAAAGGTGCGCGAGACGAAGAGCAACGCCGAGTTCCTCGGCCAGCTGCAGAAGAACTCGCGTTAGCCGCTTCTCCTGTCGCGCGTCACAGCCCCCTCGCGACGCGGGGAGCCGCCTTCGTGCTACCATACCGGCTCGGGTCGCGGCCTCGCCGCGGCCCCGTCACCTGTCCATCCGGTCTCTCGAGAAGGGATCTTCCGCGATGAAGAAGGGCATCCACCCGCAGTATGTCGAGGCGACGGTGCACTGCTCCTGCGGCAACACGTTCACGACGCGCAGCACCAAGCCGGAGCTGCACGTCGAGCTCTGCTCGCAGTGCCACCCGTTCTATACGGGCAAGCAGAAGCTCGTCGATTCTGGCGGCCGCGTCGAGCGCTTCAAGCGCCGGTACGAGAAGAAGCAGGGATCAAAGAAGGACTGAGGAGCGTGGAGCGATGAGCGCGCAGCTCCGGGTCACGCTTCTGCACCACACCCCCGACCCCGAGCGCGCCGTGGCCGTCGCCGGACGGCTCTGCTACGCGCCGGTGTCGGCGGCCGAACTCGCGCACGAGATGAGCGACGAGGACGTCGCCAAGCTTGTGCGCGTCCTCGTCCGCTCCGGCCACCACTCCGCCCTCGAGCATGCCTCCTTCACCTTGGCCGTCGACGGCGTCTCGCGCGCCTGCACGCACCAGCTCGTGCGGCATCGCCTCGCCAGCTACAACCAGCAGTCGCAGCGCTACGTGAACTTCGGGGCGGCCGACAGCTTCGTCGTGCCGCCCAGCATCGCCGCCGACCCCGAGGCCGAGAAGGTCTTCCTGGCGGCGATGGAGCACGCGCGGGCGGCCTACGACACGCTCGTCGAGATCGGCCTCGGCGAAGGCCGCGGCAAGGAGAGCGTGCAGGAGGACGCCCGCTTCGTGCTGCCCAACGCCGCCGAGACCAAGATCGTCGTGACGATGAACGCCCGCGAGCTCCGTCACTTCTTCCGCGTGCGCTGCTGCAACCGCGCGCAGTGGGAGATCCGCGACCTGGCGTGGACCATGCGCGGCATGGTCAGGGAGATCGCCCCCGTCCTGTTCGAGGGGACCGGGCCGAACTGCCTGTACGGCAGTTGTCAGGAGGGCAAGATGACCTGCGGCAGGCCGTACAAGGCCGAGGACGTCGACGGCGTGGGCGCGGCGCGGTAAAGGGCGGGCGCCGCGCCGCCGATGTCGGGTGACGAGATGACGATCCTGCGGACAGTGCTCGCCCTGCCTGCCCTCGCCGCGCGCAGGGCGCAGGTCGGCGGCCAAGCCGTGATCGAGGGCGTCATGATGCGCGGCGTCGAGCACTGGTCGCTGGCCGTCCGCCGTCCCGACCAGAGCATCGGCATCCACGACTACCCCCTCGTCTCGTGGATGGTCCGCTACCCCGTCCTCAGGGCGCCGATCGTGCGTGGCGTCGTCGCCCTCGTGGAGTCGCTCGTCGTCGGCGTACGCGCCCTCACGACGTCGGCCAACGAATCCCTCGGCGAAGAGGAGGAGCAGCTCAGCAAGAAGGAGATCGCCGTCACCGTGACCCTCGCCTTCGCGTTCGCCATCGCCCTCTTCTTCCTCGCCCCTCTGGGTCTCACGGGTCTCCTGGACCGGTGGCTCGGCGAGGGCATCCTGTTCTGGCTCGTCGAGGGCGTCATCCGCGTGGCGATCTTCGTCGCCTACCTCGTCGTCATCACCATCCTGCCCGACCTGCGTCGCGTCTTCGAGTACCACGGCGCCGAGCACATGAGCATCCATGCCCTCGAGCATGGGGAGGAGCTGACCCCGGACGCGGTCGGCAAGTACCGCACCCTGCACCTGCGCTGCGGCACGTCCTTCCTGCTCGTCGTCCTCGTCGTCTCGGTGTTCGTCTTCGCCGCCGTGGGTCGTCCCGCGTGGTACTGGCTCGTCCTCTCGCGTGTGGTCCTCATCCCGCTCATCGCCGGCATCTCCTACGAGATCATCAAGTGGGCGGGGCGGCACGAAGGCAGTGCGTTCGTGCGCGTCATCATGTGGCCGGGGCTCGCCCTGCAGTGGCTCACGACGCGTCGGCCCGACCGCGCCCAGATCGAGGTCGCCATCGCGGCTTTGGAGAAGATCGTGGAGCTGGAACCTCAAGACCGGCCGCCGGCGAAGGGTGTCGAGGTCATGGCGTGAGACCGACGCTGCGCTGGGGCCCGCTGCCCTGGTTCGTGATCGTCCTCACTCTGCTGGTCGTCCTGCTGGTCGCCGTCCTCCCTCCGCTGGTCCTGGACAAGGAGCCGCCGGCGTGGGTGGTGCGCGGCGCCGTCCGGACGGCGAGGTGGCACGGCGACCCCGCGCCTATCGAGGCGACGTGGCTGCAGACGACGCGCGAGGAGGCAGCGCGGATCATGGCTTCGGTGGCCGAGCCGTCGCCGAGCGCATCACCGAGCGTCTCGTCTTCGCCGGGTGCGTCGGCGTCGCCGGGCGCATCGGCCGCTGCCGAGGGCGAGGGCCAGTCGCGGGCGCCCTCCGTAGCGGCGCCGTCGCCAGGCCCGAGCGCGTCGGCTTCGTCGATCGAGGAACCGCGCCGCGCCGTCCATCTCGTCGTCCTGCGGGGGCGCTTCGACAGCGCCCCGCCCGGCGGCCCGCCGCCCTCGGGGGCGCCCGAGCGCTGGCTGGTCGTCGCCTACGACGACCTGACGCACCGGCGCTGGCGGCTCGTCGTGCTCGAGCGGCCGCCGGTCTTGCCCGACGACGCAGCCAGCTTCGAGCTGTAGGGGCGGCGCTCGGTCCGCAGGCGCAGCGCTCGGTCAGTAGGCGCGGCGCTATAATCAGTGGGGTCCCAGCGTCCGCCCGCTGCCCTCCTCGGAGGGCTTCGGGCCTGCCTCGGGCCCGTCACGACCACTCCTATCACGGCCATGATCGACAACCTCATCGACGAGATCGAGCGGACCTACGACGAGCTCACTGCACAGCTCGCCGACCCGGACGTGCTCGGCGACCGGACGCGCTACACGCAGGTGGCCCGCCGCC
>Ga0116186_1003248_pt1 | contig 13942 bp, 11 predicted proteins | sample AD_JPNNA4_MetaG_FD_89806 | JGI IMG/M metagenome (GOLD analysis project Ga0116186, IMG submission 89806) | Active sludge microbial communities of municipal wastewater-treating anaerobic digesters from Japan - AD_JPNNA4_MetaG | ecosystem: Engineered > Bioreactor > Anaerobic > Digestate | place...
GTTATTTTGAATTTTATTTTTCATTTTTCAAGTAAATAAATTTATGAAAAGGTAAGAAAAGCTATGAAAGAAATCAATCGGTTAAAATACGTATTTTTTGGGGGGTATCTAAGTAGAAATACGGATAAAATATCACATATATTTTATTATCAATAGATTTTAATTATTATTTATTTGGAACTTATTCCAATTCAATGTAACCATATTTAATGGCTAGTTTTACGAGTGAAATCATAGAGGTGACATTAAATTTCTTTTTAATATTTTCTCTATGAGTTTCAACAGTTCGAACACTTAAATTTAATTTATCTGCAATTTCTTTTGCTGAGAGTTCATTAGCCAACATTCTTAAAACTTGTATTTCTCTATCGGTTAGCTCAGGTGGTTTATCAAGATGGGTTTCTTTTTCATCATTTAACTTATCAAAAAAAAATTTGCCACCTTTATATACTTTATCTATAGCTTTATTTAAATCTGTTAGAGTAATATTCTTTAACAAATATCCATCAGCGCCTTTACTTCTCATTTCTTCAACATACTCTTTCTCATAATGAGCAGTAAGGATTATCACTTTTATTTCAGGTGAACGCTTTTTTATAATTTGTAAAACCTCTATACCATCTAATTCTGGCATACTTAAATCAAGTAAGAGAATATCTGGTTCAAGTTCTTTTGTTTTTTTCAATGCTTCAATACCATTGCAAGCTTCTCCTACTACAATAACATCACTATTTAGGTTAAGGCAATTAATTAAACCTTCACGAACTATATTATGATCTTCAGCAACTAAAACTTTTATCTTTTTCATCTTAAAATTAGTTTTAAATTATAAATCTTCTTTTAACTTATTACATGCATTGCAAAGTAATTTTTTTTGAGTGTTTTTATCAAGCTTAATATCATAATTTTTATATAATTCAATAGTTTCAAGTAGGGAATTTCTATAAGAAGCACATTGGTTACATGTTTTTATATGATCTATTAATTTCTCGGGTAAGTCAGATAATCTATAAAGATCATCTGATTTACATAAAGCATCTAAAGTTTCTTTGCAAATTTTAGCTAGCTTCATAATATTCTTTTAATTCATTTCTTAAAAAATTTCTTGCTCTGTGTAACCTCGATTTTACAACAGGTACACTTAAATTTAAAATATTTTTTGTTTCTTCTATTGATAACCCTTCGATATCTCTTAAAATGAAAACTAAACGATACTTTAAGGGTAATTTTTTTATTGCCTCATCAAGCTTTTCCTTTAATTCCGTATTAAGAGTTTCTTTAGAAGATATATCAACTGCGCTTGAAATAAAATGATCTGAACTAGAATCAAACTGAATATCATCAACAGAAATAAACTTACCTGCCTTCTCACTTCTTCTAAGCATCAAGCAATTATTGGTTACTACTTTATAGAGCCAAGTAGAAAATTTTGATTTACCATCAAATGTTTTTAAAGATTTATAAACATTAATTAAGGTATCCTGTAAAGTGTTTTTTGCTTTCTCTTCATTCCTACATACTTTAAATGAAAATGAATAAATCAATTGAGTATAGTTTTTAATCAATTTATTAAAAGCATTTATGTCACCTTTTTTTGCTGCCTCAATTAAATCTAATTCCTCATCTATCTTTTTCATAATCTCAATATTTTTTTACCTTAAATTTAAATGTAAAATACATTTTTTCAAGTCTCTTTTTTAATGCTTATTTTATAAAAATTAAAAAAGCTAATCAATCATAATTTTTAAACAAAAAAATCAAGCTCTTTTAGCTTTATTAATTGGCACCTTTATTAAAATATAAAAAACTATAACAAAAATCAGCAATCCTAATAAAGGGCTATCACTTATTAACGGTAATTGAATATTAATAATAAACAATGCTGCTAAAATTACACCTGTTAATGCTTCGCCAGCTACTAAACCACTTGCTAATAGTATTCCAGTGTTTTCAATTAAATCTAATTTATTTTTATCTTCGAATTTTCTTTTAGCTATTTTATCTACGATTAATTTTATAATACCACCAATAAATATTGCACTTGTTGTTTCAAAAGGCAAATACATTCCAACAGCAATTAGTGTTGGAGAAGGAGCTTTGATAAGAATTAAACCAATAGCAAAAGCTGCACCAAAAAGTAATAAAGGCCAAGCCATCTTTCCGCCGATTATCCCCTGTGCAAGAGCAGACATAAGTCCAGCCTGTGGTGCAGGTAAATTTGGTCCTCCGATACCTCCGGGGGTACCAATATGTAAAATATGTATTGGAATAATTAAAATGAATGAAAGAATAATAGTGCTAACGATATAACTTACTTCCATTTTCCATGGTGTGCCACCTAAAAAATGACCAACTTTAAGATCTTGTAATAAACTACCAGATACAGCCAATGCACAGCATACAATTGCAGCTACCCCTAAAGCTGCAGCAATACCTCCTTTACCAGTAATCCCAATTATAGCAATTAAAACAGCTGCAATAAGTAATGATGGTAGTGTTAAACCTGAGGTTGGATTATTTGAACTACCCATTATACCAATCAAATAACCAGCTACAGCAGAAAAAAGGAATCCGAATAAAATCATTACTACAGCCAAAATAATAGAAGCTACAATATTATTTGTAAAAACAAAATATATAATTACTACAGGTATAGTAAACAATGATACACCTATTAAAGCCATACTAATAGGAATATCTCTACTTATTCTACTAACATTTTCTACATGTCCAATTTTTTTTATATCTTTAAAGGCCCTCTCTAAACCTGTGAATAATGATTCTCGTAACTTCCATAAAGTATTTACTGCACCTACAACCATAGCTCCAATAGCAATCATTCTTACCTGGTTATACCAAATATCATGAAAAATCTCTTCATAATTATTCGATAAGTTAAGGTCATGCCCCAAAAAAGCAATTAAGGGTATTAAAAAAAGCCAAGCAAAAGCACCACCAGCCCAAGAAATAGCAGCAAGTTCAGGACCAATAATATAACCTACAGACATTAAAGCTGGAGAAGCTAAAGGAGATTGTAAATATAATCCTCCTTGATATTGATATTCAGTACCACCAATTTTTATTGAAGAATTAGCGAATTGAAAAAAGCCAGATGTATTTTCCCCAAATATTTTTAACCCTCTGCTATTTTTAAAAAACTCAATTATCATTGAAATACCAATAGCACTGAAAACATACTTAGCTCCACTTTCACCTTTTTGACCTGCTTTCACAATTTCATAACATGCTAAAGATTCAGGATAAGGTAAATCTGATTCTTCTATCAATGTTTTTCTTAATAATATAATGAAGAGAATTCCTAACAAACCGCCAATTAACATAATGAAAGAAGAAATCCAATAATTGAATTCACCCCAAACACCAGAAATTATAAAGGCGGGTAAAGTAAAAATGGCACCACCAACTAGTGCTTCACCAACAGTAGCTGAAGACCTGACAATATTTTCCTCAAGCACAGTACCTTTCAAAGGCCTTAAAAGTGCAATAGCAATTACTGCTGCAGGAAAAGTTGCTGCAATTGTCATTCCTGCTTTCATCCCAATATATGCATTTGCCGCACCCATTACCACTGCAAAGAAGACACCAATTATTAGAGATTTTAATGTTAGCTCTTTAATTTTTGTTTCAGCTGGAACAAATGGAATAAATTTACTTTCTGACATATAATTACCGCATTTATTTTTATATTCGATTTAAAACAAATTTATAATATTTGTAAAAAATTTATATCATATTTATATAAAAAACCATAATCTCATTTCAAAAAAATATAAATAAAGAAATTAAAAAGATGAGATACAAACAACTAATCATTATTACGTTCTTTTAAATCCAAAAAACCATTACGTCTTAATTGATAGATAAATAAGTTTAATCTTTCATAAACTGGTTCTACTTTTTCACCAAACTTCTCCTTTAAAATTAAACCAATAGTGTAAACATCTTTGTTATTATCTACATTTTTCCAAAATTCAGAACCTAATTCATCAAGATTAATTTTAATATACGGAGATTTATTTTTAGGAATGAAATTTTGAAAAAATTTACTTTTAAATCGAGGAATTAGAAGAGTAATTCTATCACCATTATCTTCAGATTGAACAATCTTAACTGGTATTAACTCTAAAAGATTTTTATTTTTGTAGTTATTCTTTTTCCAGAACATTATTTTAGTTATATAAGTTATAAATAATATAATCCCGGTATCATTAAAGAAACCGGGATTATTAACATAAAAAATAAATTTTTAGAATACTGCTGATGGAGGAGCAGGTTCATCTGGGCTACCAGCATTTTTAACTGGATATTTAATTAATACATAAGCAATAATTACGAAAACAACAATACTTATCCAGAAACTTGGATTATCTGTAATAGTCCAGAATTTAATATCGAAAAATGCTAAACCAGCAAAAACCAAACCCATAAGAGCTTCACCAGCAATTAACCCTGATGCAATTAAGACACCATTATTTTCTGATCTTGCTTTTTGAGCATCATTAAATTTCTTTTTAGCAGCTATCTTATCAACTATACCTTTAATTATACCACCAACAAAAATTGCAGCGGTTGTTTCAAAAGGCAAGTACATTCCAACGGATACAAGCATTGGACTCTTTACCTGAACAAGAATAAAACCTACTGCCATTAGCATTCCAACAATAACAAGAGGCCAAGCCATTTGTCCGCCAACAATACCCTGAGATAACATTGCCATTAAACCTGCTTGTGGTGCTGCCAAAGCTTTGCCACCAAAACCGGTACCACCAGAGTTTATATCACCTTGATGTAAAATTAACAATGGGAAAAATAAAACTAAAGAAGCAAAAATAACTCCTAATAAATCACCTGCCTGCATTTTCCAAGGAGTACCACCTAAGATATGACCTACCTTTAAATCTTGTAACATTTCACCTGCTACTGCAGCAGAATCACATATTACAGCTGCAACTCCTAACACAGCAGTAACACCGGAAGTGCCTTTAACTCCAAGAGCAACCATTAAAACAGCTGCTACAATTAAAGTAGAAATTGTTAACCCGCTTATAGGGTTGTTGCTTGAACCAATTAAACCAACTAAATAACCTGATACAGCAGCAAAGAAAAATCCTGCTATAAGCATTACAATTGTTGCAACAATAGCAGCAACAAGATCATTACTAAAATAATAATATAATAAAAATGTAGCTACTCCAACACCTAAAAGTATTAGCAATACTAATTTCAAACTTAAGTCCTTTTCTGTTCTAATAACATCGTGCCCAGAAGCAGCTGCTTTTTTAACATCACTTATTGATCTACTTAAACCAAGAACTAAATTCTTTCTCATTTTCCATAAAGTGTACCCAGCACTTACCAACATACCGCCAATTGCTATAGGTCTAACAATTAATTTCCATACAATCATAGCCATTGCTGGCCAACCAACTGGTTCATTACCATTAGCACCATTTACAATAGGTTCAAGTGAAGGTCCTAAGAAATACAAAAGAAGTGGAACAAAAAGACCCCAAGCTAAAACACCACCAGCAAAATTTAATGAAGCCAATCTGGGACCTATAATATATCCAACACCTATATAAGCTGGACTAACTGCAGGTGCTGTAATCAAAGCACCGCCACTTCCCTTTACCTCACTTAATAAAGTACCGGTACCAGTTTTTAAACCGATTGAAGTTTTTGTAAAACTTATAAACTTTTCCCAGCTAGAAGCAAAAAAGTTAAACTTTGCTAAAAGCTGAATCAATCCACCAAAACCCATTGCACCAAATAAATAACCTGCACCAGTACCACCGGTACGTCCTGCTTTATGAATCTCACTTGCCGCAACAGACTCAGGGAAAGGAAGCTCAGTATCTTCTACCATAACTCTTCTCAATAAAGTAACAAACATAATACCAGCTACACCACCAACAATCATTATAGCTGCAGATTCAAGATAGCCTTGAAGGGACATAAAATGATTGTTATCCCAAACACCAGCAATCAAAAATGCAGGGATTGTAAAAATAGCACCAGCAGCAACAGACTCACCGATAGAACCAACAGTTCTGGCCATATTTTCTTCGAGGATGTTACCCTTCATTATCCTCAAGATTGCCATTCCAATTACAGCTGCTGGATATGTAGCAGCTATTGTCATACCGGCACGTAAACCTAGATATGCGTTAGCAGCTCCCAAAACAACACACATAATCAAACCAAGAAGAATTGCTTTCAGTGTAAACTCTTTTAAATTAGTTTCAGCAGGAACTAGTGGTTTATGAACACTGGTTTTTTCATTGGTATTATCTGACATATATTACTCCTATGGTAATTAAAATATCATTTAATTATTTATTTCCAGATTATCGTTTGGTGTGGAATTATTTTTTTCTTCATTTAAATGATCTTTCTGCAAATTACCATTTTTCTTGCCATTTGCTTTCTCACCGTTTGAAGAAAATTTTTCATAAGCTTCAATAATATCTCGCACCAACTTATGTCTTACTACATCTGATTTATCAAAATAAATAAATCCAACTCCAGAGACATTCTTTAAAATATCCTGTATCTGAACCAAACCAGAAACAGTTTTTGAGGGGAGGTCAATTTGTGTAATATCACCTGTAATGATAGCTTTTGAATTGTTACCTAATCTAGTAAGAAACATTTTCATTTGAATAGAATTGGCATTTTGTGCTTCATCTAAAATAACGAAGGCATTGTTTAAAGTTCTACCTCTCATGTATGCTAAAGGTATTATCTCAATAGTTCCTCTCTCAAGATATGTTTTTAATTTATCTAAAGGCAACATTTCTTCTAAAGCATCATAAAGAGGTCTAAGATATGGATCAATCTTTTCTCTAAAATCACCAGGCAGAAATCCTAAACTTTCACCAGCTTCAACTGCCGGTCTAGTTAAAACAATTTTTTGCACCTCTTTACGTTTTAAAGCAGCAACTGCAAATGCAACAGCCAGATATGTTTTACCTGTACCTGCTGGTCCTATTGCAAAAACTAAATCACTTTGCTTAACCTTTTTAACATATTCTTTTTGACCGTTTGTTCTTGCTTTAATAGTATCATTTTTAGTATATAAGATTACATCTTCTCCACCCCGATTGACCTCACTTCCTTCAGAAACAAGATCCAATACAATCTCTACATCTCTTTTTGTTAGTTGACGATTTTTATTTAAAATAAAAATCATCTCTTTGAAGATTTTTTCAATTTGCTCAACTTCAAAACCTTCACCACGTATTATAACAGAATCTCCCCGAACTGTAATTAAAGAATCAAATCTATCTTGTATTAATTCCAGATTAGAATCATTGATACCTAATAGTTCAAGGACATTAATATCATCAAGTTTTAATTTTTTCTCAGTTAATTCCATACCTATCAATCAATAAAAAAAGCCCTTCCTCCGTCTAAGAGCAAAGGGCTTAAAAAATTAATAATTAGTGATAAAAGTAATGCTCATATATTACTTTTTCTCTACGCTTTTCTCCTTTATTTTCTCTTTTGGTTGTTCTTTTTGAGAAGCACCTTCTTCAGCAGCCTTTTTCTTCATCCAATATGATCTTGCAGCTTTTGTTTCATCATCTGTTAAAGGTGCTGGAGCTGGAATTTTAAGAACCCAACCAGTTCTGATAATATCAGGATTCTTTATCTTATCTCTATTACCCTGCCATATTTTTGGCCACATCATTGGGTTATCATAGATATCTGGTTTTTTAGAAATATTCCACAAGCAATCACGATCTTTTGACCATGTTCCGACAGTATAAGTTTTCTCAGCTTTTGCTAAAGCCTGTCTTAAATTATCAATTTTACCTTGTAAAGCTTGTACTCTATCATAAAATTCCGGAAGCAAACTAATCTTTGAAGCTTTTAACTCTTTAGCTGTTTTCTCTACATCATCAACCTCAGCTCTTCTTTCAAAGAGATCCATATTTGATAATCTTGACAACTCATCAATTTTCTTTTCAACACCGTTAAGTTTCTGTCTGAAAGCTTCTACCTGCTCTTTTGTTGCACCAATTAGAGCATAAATATCATCACCACATTTATTTAAATCAGCTTCTAACATAGCTTTATCAGATTTCAACTTTTCAATCTGTTCATCAAGAGCTTTATTTTTTTCTTTCAGGCTATTAACTTGAGAAGTTAAATCTTTAATTTTCATATCAGCTTGTTCTGGTGTCATTTTCTCTTGAGCAAATGCTGAAATCCCAGAAAGAAACGCAAAGGTGAAAACAAAAACAAAATATATACTTAATTTTTTCATCTTACACTCTCCTTCCCTTATTTACTTTTCTTTTTTGTTGATTTTTTATCTGTTGGAGCAGGCTCAACAACAGGAGCTGGCTCTTGCCAGGTAGAAAGTCTTTGTTTCACGGTTTCTTTCTCTTGATTACAATTTTGTAGTTTACCATTCAAATCTTTTACTTCAGCTTCAAGAGTAGCTTTTTCAGATTCCTTAGAGCTAATACTTTTCTCTAACGACGCTTTCTCTGCCTCTAATTCTTTTATTTTCTGGAGTTGTTCAACTGATGCTTCGGAAGAACAACCACCTAAAAATAAAACAAAAACGAAAGCGAAAACCACACTTAACATTAAGAATAGATTTTTTCTTTTTACCATTTATGCCTCCGCTATTTATAAATCTGATTGAATTGATTAAAATTTATATTTAAAAATTACTAAATTTAATAGTAAATGTCAAGCAAAAACGGAAATAAAATAATTGTTTTTTTTTAACTATTTAAACCTTTTTTTAATTAACAAAAAGATAAAAAAATTATAATAAAATATTTTGCAATTTTCAAATTCATAATTATATTTTGATAAAATTTTCAAAAACTTAGATTCTTTTGCATTCTTTCAAAATTAATTCTTATTTTTTAAATACTATCATAAATATAATGATTTTTTCAATAAAAAAATTTATATTTGATAAAATAAATAAATTAAGGATTGATTTTTGGAAAATATTAAGAAATATTTACGACTTTATAGACAAAAAATTTATTTATTCTTTTCTGGTTTTACTTTTTCACAGGATTCTTATTTATTATTTTTAGGAGCAATTACAGGAATACTTGGGGGCATTGGTGCAATAATTTTTCATTATAGTATTATATTTATAAAAAATTTATTTTTTTATTACCCTGCAAAATATTTTTTTAACATTAATTCTTTTATAGGATACTATAGCTTACCATCAATAATTATAATGATCTTTATACCAGCAATAGGTGGTTTATTTGTTGGTTTAATAAGTAAATTTATTGAAGAAGAAAAAAAATTTGATAGCATACCAAGTGTAATTGATGCAGTTGCCTCAAATGGTGGAGTAATTAAAGGAAGAGTAGCAATAACGAAAATTATCCTTTCAGCATTAAGTATTGGTACAGGAGGAGCTGGAGGAAAAGAGGGCCCTATAGTACAAATAGGTTCTTCAATAGGTTCAAAGTTTGGTCAGCTACTTTCTCTATCGCCAGATCAACTAAAAATTTTAGTTGGTTGCGGAGCGGCTTCTGGACTTGCAGCTTCTTTTAATGTACCTCTTGGGGGGGCTCTTTTCGCAATGGAAATAATTCTTAGAACATACCATGCAAGATCTTTTAGCCCCGTTATTATTGCTTCTGTTTTCGGTTCCATCATTTCCCGTTCATGGCTTGGTTCTGAACCTACATTTCAAATTCCTCAATATGAATTTGTCTCAAATTATGAATTAATTTTTTACATTTTATTTGGAATCGTTGCAGGTTTCGGAGCTATTTATTTTGTAAAAATATTTTATATAATTGAAAATCTATTTAATAAATTTAATGTCAAACCTAAATATTTAAAACCAGCAATTGGAGGTTTACTAGTTGGAATAATTGGTGTTTTCTTTCCAGAAGTATATGGATTCTTTTATACAAATATAGATAGATTTATTTATGGCAATGCAACTATTTTAACTTTACTTTTTTTATTTTTCCTTAAACCAATTGCAACAGCTTTTACTATTGGTTCTGGAGGTAATGGAGGCACTTTTGCGCCAAGCATTTTTACAGGAGCAGTGCTTGGTGGTCTTTATGGACAAATCATAGGTCTATTTTTCCCTGAAATTAGTGCACCACCCGGAGCTTATGCTTTGGTTGGAATGGCTGCTTTAACAGCTGGTACAATCCACGCTCCTCTTACTGCTCTGGTAATGGTTTTCGAAATGACAAACAACTATGCTATAATTTTACCTCTGATGATAACGATAATTATTTCAAACTTCATCTCTAAATCAATTTTAAAAGGATCATTGTATACTTTAAAATTCAAGAGTGAAGGACGCGAAATAGATCTTTATGGCAGAAGAACTGAAATATTAAATAACTTAAAAGTAAGTGATCTTATCGACACAAATGTTACCTTTGTTTATGAAAACTATTCTTTTAATAAAGTAACCGAAGCACTAAAAGAGTCTCAATATGACTCAATTTTAGTTAAAAACCCAGATGAAAAAATTGTAGGAATTATTACTTTTCAGGATATCAGGAATGCAGTTTTAGATCGAGAAACAAGGAATATTATAAATTCAAACCTTTTAGTTGCTGGTGATATTATGAACTCTTCTTTAACATTTATTAATGATACAGATACTTGTGAGAAGGCATTGAAAATATTAGAATCAATTGACTATGAGTTATTACCTGTTATAGAAAAAGAAAGTGGTAATTTTATTGGTATTATTACTAAAGAAAAGATAATGCACAGATATCAGAAAGAATTATTAATCTATCAAAATGAAAATATTCCAGTTTGATCTTTTAACAAATTGAACAAAGAGTCTGTAATAAAGTTTGCATCCAGAAGAGCCATTGAGCAGCCCATTTTAAAACCGGTTTATAATTACCCTCAACAGTTTTACTATTATTATTTGTATTTACGTCAAGGGCAACTTTGTTATATGGATCAATTATAGCTGATTTAGCCGGCGAGTTTACAATATATGATTTTTTAATCCATTTTTCATTACAATCCCATGAATCATTTATTTCTGAACCATTTTCCAAAAATATTTTAATATCAACAGGAATTTTCACAACCCCATTTCTAGAAAATACTACTTCAACTAAAAATTTGCCCTCCTGAAATTCAGAGTTATTAATACTAACAACAGAATTATCTATTACTTCTGTTTCAAATAAAACTTGATTAAAAAACCAGGATAATTTTTTGCCAAAATTCTTTTCAATGCTTTTTATCAAATCACCTGTATTTGTAAAACTATGATGATAATTCTGGTAAAATGATCTTATAGAATAAATTACAAGATTAGTTCCAAAATAGTTACACATAGTTTCAAACATCAAAGCGGGTTTATAAGTAGCTCCAATGTAATAAGTTTCTTGATTATAATACCTCCAACCATTTTTATAAATTGGATCTCTTTCCGGGCTATTGAGATATATACTTTTTATTGTGGGAAAATATGGTTTATATACTGAGCCCATATATGCTACGATAGGAAAATCATTATACGTTATAATTGGCAATCCATCAATTGGTATACCACCTGCAATCCTGAAAAAACTTTTTTGAATAGGGTAGCATTTTTGTAAAATTTTACCTGTTAAAAAAGTTACTATGCCACCATCTATCCAAGGCTCTTCTGCTAAATTGATATTCATAGAATAACTAAAATATTGACGACCTAAAGATTGAATTATTCTTTCTTCAAGAGTAAAATCATCATCAGGTATGAAATAATCTGAATAAAATGTAAATAAACCGGGATAAGAACTAAAATTCGTAAAACATGTTCTGGGCAAATCAACAATTGTAATTGTATTAAACGGGAATGCCGATATCCATTCACTATAATATTTTATACCGTTTTTTATAGCATATAAAATTCTATCAACTCTTTTTTTATTCCTATTTTGAAGAAATAGTTTAATATTTACTGCTGGTATCTTTTCTGTACTAAATTTTTCATCAATTTCATAAAAGTCATTCGAAACGAACCAGGCAAAATCTTTATAGCCTATTGCTTTAAAGTAAAAAGTTTTTGTGTTGTCGTAATTTTTTTGAATTTTAATGGGATTGCTTGAAGCCCCTATTGAAAAATTTTCTGGGATAGTAATATTTATTTCATAATTTGAAAAGTTTGAATAAATACCAGTCCAATAATGATATTGATGACAATTCCACCCTTTATTTTCCTCATATACACCTAATCTAGGGAACCATTTACTCAACAAAAAGAAATCCTTACCTCTTGCATAACCATCCTGACCCAAACCACCTAATGGTATTTTTGTTATAAAAACTAAGTTAATTTTTATAGCCTCATTTGGATATATTGGTTTTTCTAAAATTACTTGAAGTACAGTTTCATCACTAAAATTATTATCATCAGGATGAATATATTTTGTCTCTATTATGCTATTATTACAATCAACAGCTTTTATAAAAGTAATATCAATAAAACCCGAATTTTCTTTTTTTATTGTAATATTTCCTTCACGTGCATAAGTTGAATTAGAATTTTTATAACCATTATAGAATAAATGGAATCTCAATTCTTTAACTAAATCTTTTGTAGAATTTTTCCAGTAAATTATCTCAGTGCCTTCTATTAATTTTTTGTTTACATCTAATTCAACATTAATATAATAGTATTCTAAATCATTGCTATATTGAGCAAAAAAAGAGGTAGGTAATAATGCCAGAAATATTATAAGCAAAATTTTTTTCATATATAACATAAATATCGTAGTAATTTAAACAATTTATTTTTTACTATCAATAAAATAAAAAATGTATTTACTTTTTTCTGAAATAACTTTTTTTGTCATTGAATTCATTTCTTTTTCATCATTTTAAAACAATAACAAAATCCGGGGGTTGTATGAAATTAAGGAATTTGACTCTATCAACTAAACTACTGTTTGGTTTCTTTACTATTGCCATTGTATCTACAGTAATAAGTATAATTGACCTACAAACAGCAAGTACAACAAATAACACTATAACCGCCTTGATACAAAATAGAATGCCAAGCGTTCAATACCTTGTAATGATGAAAGAAGGTATTACAGCCGTAAAAGCTGCTCAGAGAACAATTACAATTCCAACATTAATACCTGAAGATAGAAAAAGACAATATAAAAGGTTTGATGAAGCTTTTGAAAGAATAAATAAAGCAATAGATGAATATCAAAAAATACAAAAAGATAATTTTGAGAACGAAAACTGGAAAATTTTTTTGGAAGGATATAGAAATTGGGAATCTCTTCACCAAAAATTTGTATCAAAATCGAAAGAGATAGATGTGGCATTTCAAAATAACGACCCCAAAGTGAATGAATATTTATATGAACTTATGAAAATAACTATGTTTGAATTAAAAGATCCCTTTTTTCAAATTGAAAGCCAGCTAGATAAACTTACAGAACATAATATAAATCTAAGCCATGAAGAAAGCAATGAAGCATTTTCTGAAATGTATACTACAAAGGTAATTACTATCATATTAACAATCTTTTCATTTTCCCTTGCAATAGTTCTTGGTTTATGGATTTCTAAAAATGTAATTAAAAAACCAATAAGTCAGCTTATCTTAGTTTTTAATAATATAATGAAAGGTGATTTTAGAAATCAAATTGAGATTAAAAATAATGATGAAATTGGACAAATTTCAAACCTTGTTAATAAACTAATATCTCATAGAAAAGAAGAGATTTCCGATCTTATAAAAAGAAGCGATATAATTCTAAATTCAAGCGATAGACTGTTAAACATCAGTAAACAAAGTGATGAGACTTCTGAAAAATTAAAAGAACAAACATCTATTGCTGCTTCCTCAAGTGAAGAGGTTTCAGCAAATATTTCTACTGTATCAAGTGCGGCTGAAGAAAGGTCTTCAAGTGTTAAGGAAATTGCAAAA
>Ga0116186_1003286_pt1 | contig 13857 bp, 4 predicted proteins | sample AD_JPNNA4_MetaG_FD_89806 | JGI IMG/M metagenome (GOLD analysis project Ga0116186, IMG submission 89806) | Active sludge microbial communities of municipal wastewater-treating anaerobic digesters from Japan - AD_JPNNA4_MetaG | ecosystem: Engineered > Bioreactor > Anaerobic > Digestate | place...
AACAAGTGTCCAAACTCTAGGTAAACTAAATACGTGCGCCCAGCCTTGCTCTTTTTGTTTTGCAGAAGAAACACCGTCTGGAATAATTCCTATTGCTGTTAAATTCCCATTGGCATCAGGATGAATAGAAGGAGACAATAATTGATTAATCACATCTAATCGTTCTGGAACAGGATTATCCCTAACGAATTGGGATCCATTAAAATTTCCAGTCCAATATAAGGCATTTGCATTGGGAAGTTTGTTAATTAATACAATTGATTTTGCGCCAAAATTATAATAAATAGGCATTTCCCAAAAATCACCTGTTCCATCTACAGAAGGATATCCCTCTAGCATTGTTCCTTGAGGTGACCATTGTTTAAAATCGGATGAAGTCGATTTATACAAATACAATGCTCCTCTTGAGGTTCCACTTCTTAAACCTGTTCCCACCATCATATACCATTCTGAATTGTGTTGGAACACAAAAGGATCTCTAAAATCAGCATTGGCCGAAGTTGTTGGCGCATTTGGGATTATGGCAGAAGTGTTTTTTGTCCAAGTATCGTAAGGAGCTGTTGAAGTCGCCAATCCTATTGCGGCTTTGGCTTTATTTACACCAGTATAAAAAATAAAGGGCTGCCCGTTGCTTATTACGGCGTGTCCTGACCAAATTCCCACTTCGTCAAAACCGGGTTGAGGCCATAAAATTTGTGTTTTTTCTTCCCAGTTTATTAAATCACTGCTTACGTAATGTCCCCAATTTATATGCTCCAAATAAGGGCCGTTCAAATTTCTTTGACTAAAAATATGGTATTTATTGTCAATATATAGCAATCCGTGCGATTCATTAGTCCAACCTGCAGAAGGCATTAAATGGTATTTTGGTCGATGAATATCATTGGCAAATCGAACCGCAGTCGGGATTTTAAGATCTGGGGCTGAAGGTGTGAATTTATTGTATTGGGTTAATATCTCGGCAGCCGTTAAGTCTTTGTTCCAAAGGGCTACTTGGTCGATTGCTCCAGTTAGTCCATTGGTGTCAAATCCTGCAATTGTTTTAGATTTTGATTCTTTTCCAATATAAATGGTGGCGTTGTTATCCCATAAAAGTGTCCCAATATCAAACGTGGTACTTTTAATTTGAACTCCATTTAGATACAAGGAAGCCGTTCCGCTTGAAGCATTTATGTTTAATGCAATATGACTCCACTTTTTAAGGGCTACTTCTTGATCAGATAAAATTTGAATCACATTTGTCCCCACTTTGAATTGACCAATAACTCTTCCGTGATGATTGATTCCTAAGGCAACTCCAGCGCTAGTGGATGTATTGACATTTGAAAAAATAGCGGCGTTTGTATTTTCGGTAATGGGGTCTAAATCTTTTCTTTGAACAGGAAAAGCGGATGGTGCAATCCAGCCAGAGACACATACTTTTGAGGTGGGATAAGTTGCGCTTGCATTTCCGGTAGCCCATCCATAAAAACCATTAACTCTTAATGCATTGCTTTCAACACCACCAATTCTTTCAGCGGAACCAGAAGGTCCGTTGATGGTAAAACTGGCATTGGTCTTGGTTTCAGATAGCGATTGTCCTGATGTCTCGTTAAAATTAAACGATAAAAGTTCGGTAGCCACATTAGAGGGCGGAATCGGAGTTGGGGTTGGACTTGGGTCATTTTGAGATTTACATCCAATGAGTAGAATTCCTGATAGGATAATTGGGATACACTTTTTCATTTTATAATAATTTTAGATAAAATTACTATAATGGAACCGTGAACAAGTTAAGTATTGTTACACCTAGTTAATTATTTATAAATAAACACTAACCCTTATTAATACAAGGCTTTAAGAATAAAAAAATCAAAGAAATCAATTAAAAAAAGTACTCCAAATTACAATATGTATAAAAATGTTACATCGTTATAGTACAATTAATTGTTTCTAAAGTCTTTTGGCGTCATATCGTATTTCGTTTTAAAGGCAGTTGAGAAATAATTGGGAGAAGCAAAACCACAAGAATACGCAATCTCCGAAATATTCATCGTTGATGTCGTCAACAACTCTTTTGCTTTCTCCAGTCTGAAATTATTGATATAATCACTAACCCCAATGCCTAAAACCGCTTTTACTTTTCTATAGAGCTGAACACGTGAAATACTTAATTTACCGGCAAGTTCTTCAACAGAGAAAGAGGAATCATCAAGATGTTTTTCCAAAATCAAATTAATTTTGTTCAAAAACTCTTTTTCAATCAAGCTGAGTCCGTCGCTTTCAATTTTATCTATATTGTTGGTATAATAATAGCGCAACTTTTCCCTGTTGAACAGCAAGCCTTTGATGGATTGCTTCAAGACTTTTAGATTGAAAGGTTTGGTCAAAAACAAATCTGCTCCTACTTCCAATGATTTTATATAGGTATTGTCATCATCTGTTGCCGTTAAAATAATTACCGGAATATGCGAGGTAATCATATTGGTTTTTAAAGCTTCGCAAATTTCAAAACCATTCTTTTCCGGTAAATTTAAATCACAAACTACAATATCCGGCATTAATTCCAAGGCCATTTCTATAGCTTTGGTTCCATTGCATCTAGTAACCGAATAATCTTCTTTTAATTTTGTTGCGATAAAATCCTGTAAATCAACATTGTCCTCGATAATTAAAATAGAATGTTTGTTTTCAGTAATTAGGGATTCCGTACTGGGTGTCAATTCCGTTTCCAAATACTCGTATTCATTTTCACTATCTGAAACATAATCACTGTCCTTTATGATTTTTGACACATCAATATGGTTGTCTCCCAACTTTAAATAAACAGAAAATTCGGCACCATTAACAGAGTTTACTTCGATGGAGCCTTCGTGTAAATCAACAAAATTCTTGGATAAATTCAATCCAATGCCCGAACCATTTCTATAGTTGTTGGAACCTTGGAAAAAGGGACTGAAAATTTGATTTATTTCCTTTTCAGGAATTCCAATACCTGAATCTTTAAAATTAATTTTAACAAGCCCTTTGTTCTTTTCTTGACTAATTTTGATTTCTATTCGACCTCCATCAGGAGTGAATTTAAAACAATTAGACAAGAGATTATAATACACCTTGTCCATCAAATTGGCATCAAAATAAACTTCCAATTCTTCGTTATCAGTGTCAATGGTGTAGTTTATTTTTCTTTTTTTAGCCTCTCTTTTGAATTCCTTAAACATATTAACCGAAAATTTCCAAAGATTATTTTTGGATAGTTTCAGAGTGAATTTTTTATCCTCGACCTTTCTAAAATCCAACAATTGATTAATCAATCGAAGTAATCTCAAAGAATTATTGTACATAATGTCCAAATCTTTTTTAACAGAATGACTTTTGTTTTTAAACTCATCGTGCAAAGATTCAACGGAACTTAAAATTAGAGTTAATGGGGTTTTAAATTCGTGGGATATGCCCGTAAAAAAATTGATTTTGGATTCATTGCTTTCTTCCAATTTCTCCACAAATTTTTCAATTTCATTTCTTTGTTGAATGATTTTTGAGTTTGTTTCTTCTAACAACTTCTTTTTCTTTTTTATGGAAACCACGGAATAAATACTAAAAAGTCCCAAACATAGAATTACCACTAAAAGAAAACTCAATAATTTGATTAAATTATACAAGGTCAAGTATTTTTTTTCCTGTTCTTTAATCGCTTTTTGTTGTAATTCAATATTTGATTGTTGAATGGTAATTCTATCAAATTGATTGCTCATTATGTCGGCATTCAAAGAGTCAATCAAAATGGTATTTAGCGTGTTATTCTTGGCAACTACTTCTTTGTTTGCCAACTTGATTGCCAACTTAATCGCTTCGCTTCCTCCTGTTGGGTATAAAATGGTTGCCGTTAGCTTGCCGTCTTTAACAGCTTGAATTCCTCCATTTGGATCATTCAATCCGTCAATTCCAATAAATTTTATGCTCTTTTCTCTCCCTTTTTGTTTGGCCACATCCCAAGCTTGAAGGGCAATGATGTCATTGAAAGCAAAGATGTAATCTAAATTTGGCATACTATCCAAAACCTTGCTCAATTTATCATTTAGAGCTGCTAAATCTGGAGCAGATATACTTTTCTTTTTTATGTTGGGATATTGATCGATAATTTGTTTGAAGCCTAAACTTCTTTCTACACTTGGTGAAATAGCAGTCGTAGCCTTAATTTCAAGAATAGTTGCCTTAGCTTTAGACATTGAAACAATATATTTTCCAGCAATATGTCCAACTTCAACATTGTCGGCTCCTAAAAAAGAAGTGTAATTGGAAGTATTGACTTTTCTATCCACTATAATTACTGGGATTCCTTTTTTGGCGGCTTTTTCAATTACAGGAACTATAGAATCTGAACCATAGGGTGCTACTATTATTACATCCATATGATTATCAATCATTCTTTCAATGTCTTGAATCTGCTTTTTAGTACTATTATTTGCATTGTAAATGGTTAAGTCAATTTCTGGGTGTAGTGAAGCTTCAACCGTCATTGTATTATCCATAGATTTTCTCCAACTATCGTCCTCAGAGATACTTTGTGAAAATCCAATTGAAATATTCTTCCCATCCTTTGTAGTTTGATTACAAGAACATAATAAAAATAAATAACAAATTGAAATGATAAAACTAAGTTTTCTTAGCATTGAGTTTATTATTAAAATAATTGATTAAAATAACATCAAAAAATACAAGATATTATTTATTATTGAAACGAAGCAGTACTTTACAAAACTATTAATTATTTTGAGTACGAAATTAAATTAATTATATAAAACAATGTAAATATATAGAAAAGCAATCTACAGTAAAAATATTCAATCTATAAATGTTAATTGAGCAATTTGAACAACTAAATTAATTTGATTTTTTTGTATTCAAAATCATTATGTTTGAACAATAAAAAACACAAGGACTTACGTTTTTCGCAAGTCCTTCTTTCATTATAGACTACAAAGGAATCACTTCATCTATTCCAAATTCACTAATTTCAGGCTTAACTTCTTCAAGTACAGACAAAAATAATTTCGCTTAATTAACCCAACAAATAGCGATTTAAACCAAATTACAAAAAGAAGGAGGTTGTCTCAAAAAGACAACCTCCTTCTTTTTTAAAATTCACTATCGAATGGGTTCATAAAACTCAACTTCTACTATAGGCAATTGTTCTATGACTTTGCCTTCTTTATTTATTCCCGCTTGATCTACTTTTCCGGTAATTTCGACTAAGTTAATTGCGTCACTATCTTTGGCTGTTGCCATTAATTCAATTTGAATTTTTTTGCCTTTAGTTGGTTCAAAATCGAGGGTTACATATCCCAAACTAAGAGGAGTTAATCCTTCAAACACTTTTTTATTGTCGATTGAAATCCGAATCGGATATTTTTTACTTCTCCATCCAGCAAGCTTCAGTACCACTTGATTGATATTGGCCTCACGCTCTAATTCATATTCAATCATCGCTTTGCCAGTTTTTCCATAAGACCATTGCGTCAATTCATTGTCATCATAACTTTTTACAGCATCTGCCTGATTAGAATCAGTATTGGCTGCGATAATAGCAACAGCAGTACGAGTTTTGGAGAAAGATGGTGTTGCCGGAGTGGGTCCTTTTTCTGTAAATGATGATAAATTTTCGCTTGGCAACGTATTCGATACCTTTTCAATATCGGTTTTGATAGTTTTTATAGTAATTGCATCACTTTTTAAAGAATCTGAAGTAGCCAAAATTTTAATATTCCCTGCAATATCGATTGATTTAACGAAGATTCGATTGACACCACATTCTACTGGAAGTTTTTTGCTTCCAATATAATTATCGGGTCCTTGGGCTATTCCTCCAATAAAAGTCCCTTGTCCTTGCACATCAAAATTGATTTCGTTTAATGCCGTTGGACAACGATTGCCTTTTTCATCCACTACTTCTACTTGAACCAAAGCCAAATCATTAGCATTAGCTAGTGTCCCTCCTGGTCTTTCGATGGTACTCAACTTAATTCCAAAGGGTTTTCCAGCGGTTTGAATTTGATTTTCACAAACTTTTTTACCCGTTTTATCATAACCAATGGCTTTGATAATTCCAGGTTTAAAGGATACCTTTTTGAAAGTGAATAAGAATCTTTTATCTTGTATGCCTCTGCCAAGGCTTTCGTTATTTACAAATAATTCTACTACATCTGCTGTTGAAATTACGGTAATATCTTTGGTCACACCATTTTCATAATTCCAATGTCCTACGATATGCAAATCGGGTGTATCGGTATCGACCCATCCGTTCCAAATCACTTGATGAGCATAGAAATTGTCTTTTGGGATTCGCATGGCGTCCACTTCTCCGCTTCTGCGATAATTTTCTTGCCCTCGGTAATGGGTATTCGAATCACTAAAAATAATATTCACTCCGCCAGAATTCACGCGTTCTCCTGTTCCCGGGCGCATTTCCCAATAATCAAACCACCGTACCACATCTTCTATAGCGTGTGTATCTTGATTGTGATTATAAGCGCTAGCATCGGCTACTTTACTACCATTGACATTAGTATGAGCCGTTCCTCCTGAACCTTCTTTGTGAAAAGGTGGCGTGAATTCGTCCCAATATTTGCGTAAGCCTTCATCTCTACTGTATTCTGTAGCCCAAAATGGAATGCGAGCACTTTTGTTGATGTACAACATTTCTCCACCATATTCAGCCACTTTGCTGTCGAGCATTTCTCTGCTTCCAATAGCGCGACCTCCTTGTGGGTCGAATGTGTTTTTGATAGCCAACATTTCTTTCATATGATCCTCCGAGATGCTTTCGTTTCCAGATTCGTAAAAAATAATACTGGGATTATTGCGATTGTAAATGATGGCATCTCTCATTAATTCAGTGCGTTGTTCCCATCGGCGACCCTGAACATCGGCTTCTGAATCTCCTGCTGGCATGGCTTGAATCAAACCCACTCGGTCACACGATTCAATATCCTGCTTCCAAGGTGTAACGTGCATCCATCGCACTAAATTTGCATTACTTTTTATCATTAAACTATTGCTGTAATCGCTTAACCAAGCTGGCACTGACATTCCTACAGACGGCCACTCGTTGCTGGTTCGCTGTGCATAGCCTTTCATCATAATGACACGATCGTTCAAATACACCATCCCTTTTTCGAATTTAGTTTTTCGAAATCCCGTTTGAATAGTCACTTTTTCGACTGATTTAGTATCGACCAATAATTCCGAAGTAACTGTATATAAATAGCCGTAGCCCCAACTCCAGAAATTCAAATTATCTAAAGCTTTCATAGCTGTTAAATCCTTAGTTTCATTTGGAGCAATAGCGAAAGAATCGCCAACAAAAGTAGCTATCAGTTTTCCTTCCCTATCTTGAACACTTACTTTCAATTGAGTAGTAATCGATTTAGAAAGTTCATTTTTTACTTGCGAAGCCACATTAACAACTGCCTTTTTGTTTGCAATATCAAAATTGGTGGCATAAACATAAGTTCCTGTTGTGCCCAAAGTAGAATACAACGGCAGTGTTTGATACACTTTGGGTTTTAAATGTAGAAATACATTTTTGGGAATTCCACCATAATTGGCATTAAAGTTATTATTGTTCCATTGAAATCCAGAACCTGATGATTTCTCTTTATACTTCCAATCATTATCGGTTTTTACGGCTATCACATTTTGCTGAGGATAAGGTTTTACATAAGGAGTCAAGTCAAAACCAAAAGCCATAACTCCATTTTCATGTCGGCCAATAAAAGTTCCATTGATATAAATTTCTCCCATTTGACGCACTCCTTCAAACTCGACAAAAACTTTTTTATTGTTCGAATCTTTAGGAAGCTGAAAGGTCTTGCGATACCAAGCAATTCCTGTAGATAATTGTGTAATATCTAAACGAAAAGCTTCAGATTGATTCCAAGCATACGGAAGATTTACATCCTTCCATTTCTTGTCATTGAAATCAGCTTGTTTAGCTTCTTCAACATCGCCAATATTTAATTTCCAACCGTAATTGAAGTTGTATTTTTCTCTATCTGATCCGTTTTTCTGCGCATTTACTGAAACAACAGCAATTAGGAAGAAAATCAAAATATAAAAACGACTATTTTTCATTATTGATTTTTAATTAATTATTTTACTTTATTTTGATTCGAATTGGGTTTCAATTCATCAGGGCTATCTTTCGTATAGGTATTAAATATTTCTTTTGATGGGCTTAGAAATAGATCCTGGATTACATCCAAAGTCAAGCTGTTTTTGGGACTAAATTGATCTGAATTCATATACTCTTGAAGCGATAAAAACAATTGTTTTGCAGCTGGTTTGTTTTCCAAATCTGGACTCAAATTGGCACTACTTACAATGATTTTCCCTTTACCTACTTGGGCTTCAAATACTAAAGCCAACCTGCGATTCATAAACCAAGTATCAATAGGTTGAATTAAAGGTCGGAAATCTACCGGAAAATCTTCGAGATTCATTACTTGCGAGCGATTTTGAATTTCCCACCATTGCAAATCAGAGTGGAAACTTGTTGGGAAATTGGAAAAAGCAGGACTTTTATCCTGAATTAGCATTCCTGTAACGTGAGGCGGACGCATTTTGAACCAAGAGGTATTCCAAAAAACAGGCAAAAAGTGCATTTCGACTTCTTTACCTTTTACCACTTTTCCTGAGGCATTCAAAAATACTTTTCCACCATTATCCAAAACCTCTTTGGCTTTTTCGTCCAAAGTTGTCGTGTAATAAATCGCTGGAGAAACTTCCACTTTTTGATCAGGATACACCCAAAAATTCCAGTCGTTGACAAAAGCAGTATCGTTGACTTTTACTTCCAATTTTAATTTCGAAGCTTCTTTAATATCGACTAATGGAAAACTAAGATTTCCAACGAATTGACCATTTCCATTTTCGAAAGTTTTAGGATCAAAACTTCCTGAAGAAAGAATATTTCCTTTTTCGTTTTGAATCGTCCAACTAATTATAGCATTTTTTAATGGCGTTTTTCCTGAATGAAACAGCACAATTTCTGCCTTAAAGGTTTCAGCATTGGTATATGCAAACTTTGGAATCTTGGCCAAAGGAACTGTAGAATTACAAAATCGACTGTATTCAGCAGCAGTTACATATCCTTTTTCTTGAAAAAAAGCATCCAAAACACCCACTAAAGCCGTTCCTTGACCCGGAAAATCCTGTAATCCTAATGCTTGAAAACCTCCGTAACCAGGCGTTCTCAACATTTTTTCGATTTCGTTTTTATAACACAACACCTGTAACTTTCCAGAGGCAATCAAAAAATCTTTGCTTTGATTTCCCATATGGTGATCATCTAAATCTTCGCGGAACATTTCGAAATTTTTGGCTCTGTAAACTCCTGTGTATTTTTGAATTTCATCGAAATTTGGAAAAACACAATATTGACCAATTTCGTGTGACACAAAAGGAACTTTAAATGGTGCAATTCCGGAGCTAAAATCAGATTCGGTTTCAGGCATTTTTTCCCATTTCAAACCTCTAACTCCCCCACGAGATTGATATTCAGCATTGGGAACAACTGGCCAGCTACCACCAACTGACATTCCGGTATAAACTCTTCGGTTGTCTTTTGCTTTCCAAAAATCAACAAATTCATTCAAGTATTTCACTTGGTTTCCTGCAGGCTCATTCCCAGCAGACAACATTGTAAAAGAAGCGTAATTGCCGTATTCCTTTGCCATTCTCAGCGTTTCATCATACAAAAATTTATCTACAGGCTGCCCCAATCCTATTTTTGGACCGTGATTGGGCCAACTTGGCCCTTCGGGTTGCAAATAAAGCCCCACTTTATCGGCAGCGATAAAGGCAGCTTCGGGCGGACACCAAGAATGAAAACGAACGTGGTTCAATCCGTATGATTTAATTTTTTGCAAAATCTTCTCCCAAGCTTCGACCGTAGTGGCTGGATAACCCGTTAAAGGAAATTCACAATTATGAACCGTTCCACGAAGAAAAACAGGATTACCGTTTATCAGAAACTGGTTGCCATTTATCTTGAATTCACGCATTCCAAACTGAACGGTTTTAGTGTTTTTTATTTCTTTAGAATCCAACTTGACTTCTAAATGATACAAAGCGGGGTTAAATTCGTCCCAGGTTAGCATCCCATTTCCAAAAGGGAGCTCGAGTTCGAGTGTATTCTCTCCTAATTTAGCTACATTGATATTGCTTGCAATCTCTTGGGTTTTGTCTGAATCCTGTGAATTGAAACTTTTGGCAGAGAGCGTAATTTTTCCGTTAAAATCATTTGGACTACTATTATTGACCGTGATTTTTACCCGAGCTTTTCGATTTTTTATGTCAGGATAAATCTGTACATCGTCTATATATACTGGAGAAGCAGCCTCCAACTCCATTTTTCCGATAATACCATTCCAATTTCCTTGAGTATGATCGGTGACGCTATGGGAATCTGGTCCCACATTTATTTTTTTGATTTGATTGTCAATTCTAATAGAAATCCGCTGCTTTCCGGGAACAAGATATTTACTCAAATCATAGTTGTGAGGAGCAACGAGTGAGTTTTGCAAACCTACTTCCTGATCGTTTACCCAAACCCTAGTTTCGATATGGGCTCTTTCTAAATGGAGCACTATTCGTTGCCCTTTCCAATTCTTAGGAATGTTTACTTCTTTTTGATACCAAGCCACGCCAACATAATGTTTTGCAGGAGTCAACCAAAAGGGAATATGTATGTTTCCAGGCTCGCGAAACTTTTTTAATCGAGGTACAAAATAGTAAGAACTGTCATAAATAGAGCCTGTCCATTTGGTTTTCAAAGTAATTTCATCGCCTTTCAAGTTTTCGGCCATTGAACCTGGCAGATGAATTACATCTGCCAATTTTTTGTTGTACCATTTTGCTGTGACACCTTCGTCATTTTGATCCATTTGAAAAAGCCAATTGCCTTTCAAATTAATTACTTGAGCCTTACTATTGAAACTGCTTAAAGAAAATAATGCTAAAAAAAGCAAGCAGATATAACTATTTCTATTCATTAGGTTATTTTTTTTATTTCTTAATAGAAAACAAGGATGATTTAATAAAGAAACGATAGGAATTCACATTTCCATTGGTACTTTTATCGGTTCTGGGTAAATATTTAAAGCCTTTAATTTTTACAATTTCATCCATATTGACAACAACATGATGGGGATGCGGCGTTTTTGAAACCGTCCAAGCCGTGGACCAAAAAGTAGATTCCTGTTGGTCGAATATTTTTTCGGCCGAATAGTTTCCTACTGAAATTTCTTCGCTGTCTGCATAAATTATTTTCCATTTAGAACGATTAATCGGCAATCCATCTACGCCAATTAATTCAAATTCAGCCATACTGCTACTTTGGTCTTTTAGATTTTGAGAACTTAATGCCTCAAAACAAAAATACTGCCCTTCACTTTCTTTATCAAAAATCACTTCTTTCCAACCTTGCCCTGCAATAAACGAGCCAGAATTGACAGGAGCTTCAGCAGAAAGATCGAGAGTTTCTCCTTTTTTTCGGTGCAAAAGCGATTCGTCTATCACTATTTTGTCTAAAACAGGAGTTGTAACTCCTGAAATTTGAGTTGCTGTGGGTGTTTCTAAATCGAGAATTATGATTTCATTTTTTCCTTTTTTCAACCAACATCCCGGCATATACAGGGTTTGTTGAGGACCAACTTTCCAATACCGACCTAAATTATATCCATTTATCCATACCATTCCTTTGCCCCAAGTACTCATATTGATATAGGTATCACCAGTAGATTTCAAATCAAAAGTGGCTTTGTACCAAGCTGGTCCGTTTGCTTTTTCTTTTTTGAATTTCAAATTTTTCTGAAAATCATAATCCACCGGAAAATTGAAAACCTCCCAGTTCGTCAAGTTGGTAGAATGGGTAGCGCTAAGCAATTCGACTTTCTCAGTAATTCCTTTTCGGTCAATAATGGTTTTTCCGTAATTGACACGTCCCATAGCTTCTACTAAAATATCTAGAACATCGCCTTTTTTTACAGCAGGAATCTGGATAGTGTTTTCGTCTTTGCGACGATCCAAGTTTCCAATTAATTTTCCATTGACATAAATAGTGGCCCAATCCCGCAACTCGGTAATTTTCAATTTAAACGATGTTTTGGATTCTGGCAGTTGGGTGCGATATAAAATGCGTCCCCAACCTTGATTAAAGGCTTCCATCGATTGTATGGTTTCCGATTTATTGACTTTTGAAAGATTTTCGAAAAGCGATGCCGTTTCCTCAAATCGAATCTGCGGGATCGAAATTGCTGGATAATTTACCGGAGGTTCTGGAATTGTTTCTCCTGGATTGAGATAATTTTTCATTAAATCACGAACAGCATAAAATTTGTCTGTAGGTAATCCTGCCTCATTTATTGGAGCATTATAATCGTAAGATGCGACCATTGCTCCAAAAGGCGGTGCATTGGATCCGCCCCATTGTCCAAACGAAGTACCACCGTGAGCCATATAAAGACTAAACGAAATTTGGCGATCCAACATATCTTTTAAACTGCCGATGAAACTGCTAATCGAACGGGTTTCGTGTGCTCGTCCCCAATAATCGAACCAGCCTGTCCAATATTCGCTACACATTAATGGTGCTTTTGGATAAATTTCTTTATATTTTTCAAATTGTTTATCGATGTTTGATCCTGCGCCAAAGTTCAAAGCGGTATAAACGCCATCGACATCATATTTAAAGAAATTAGAACTCCAGTCGCAACGAAATAGCTGTACTTTGTCAAATCCTGACGAGCGAATGGCATTGCGAATTTGTCCCATATAAGCAGTATCAGTACCCCATACCCCATATTCATTTTCGACCTGAACCATAATGATATTTCCGCCATTTTGAATTTGATATGGAGCCAATTGTTTTCCAACTTCTTTGAGATATTTAATGGAACGCTCCATAAAATAAGGGTTATCTTTAGTGCGCACCTGAATGTCTTTTTTCTTCAAAAGCCACCAAGGCAAACCACCCATATCCCACTCAGCACAAGCATAAGGACCTGGTCGAACAATGCAATACATTCCGTTTTTTTGGATGAGTCTCACAAATTCAGCCACATCTTTTTGTCCTGTAAAATCAAATTGATCGGGTTTTTGTTCGTGAAAATTCCAAAAAAGATAAATACAAATCGTATTCATTCCCATTGCTTTGCACATTTGGATTCGCTGTTCCCAATATTCACGTGGAATTCTCGGAAAGTGAATTTCGCCTGCTCGAACTAGAAATGATTTTCCGTTTAAGAGGAAAGTATTGTCTGCTGCAACAAATGTTCCTTGTTTATTAGAAACTTGTGAAAAAGCAGAAAAGCTCACAAACAAAAGGATTAAAAGAATTAATTTAGTTATTTTCATATTTTGTATAAAATCTTATTCTTCAAAATTACACTTACACAGTATTAAACCAAAGCTTAAAAGTTATTTTATTATTAGAAAAATTGAGTTCAAATATAATTTCATTTTCAAATTATTGCATTTAATATTTAAGGAATTCTATTTTTACTTTAGCTCAATATTCACCTTATATTCTACTGAGATTTGGGGGTGTTTCACTTCTAAAAAACTTTTTTTATCACTAAAATCAGGCAATACTTCTTTATCTAAATAACTCAAATAGGGAGCCTCTTTTTGCATTGGCATAAAATAAAAAAACATATCACTTGTTTTTAAAGCTTCTTGGTATCGTTTTAAACCTATAGTCCAAGGTTTACTCGTATAAAGATCGTCCGTTTGCAACTCTCCGTTCATCATACAAATTCCGCGATCGCCACGATAATCGAAAGTAATGAAAACATCGTTCACTTTCGACAAATCAAG
>Ga0116186_1003287_pt1 | contig 13857 bp, 9 predicted proteins | sample AD_JPNNA4_MetaG_FD_89806 | JGI IMG/M metagenome (GOLD analysis project Ga0116186, IMG submission 89806) | Active sludge microbial communities of municipal wastewater-treating anaerobic digesters from Japan - AD_JPNNA4_MetaG | ecosystem: Engineered > Bioreactor > Anaerobic > Digestate | place...
ATCACCCGCGACATCCCCAACGTTTCCGAGAAGGCGCTCAAGGACCTGGACGACAGCGGCGTCATCCGCATCGGCGCCTCCGTCAAACCGGGCAGCATCCTGGTGGGCAAGGTCACGCCCAAGAGCGAGACGCAGCTGTCCCCCGAGGAGAAGCTGCTGCGGGCGATCTTCGGCGACAAGGCCAGCGACGTCAAGGACAACTCCCTGAAATGCCCGCCGGGCATCGAGGGCATCGTGATGGACGTCAAGATGTTCACCCGCAAAGGCGTCCAGAAGGATCTGCGCGCCTTGGCCATCGAGCAGGACCAGGTGGACAAGATGCGCTCCGACCTCGACGAGCAGATCCGCATCCTGCGCGAGGAGCGTGACAAGCAGGTCAGCCACCTGCTGGTCGGCCGGATCCTGGCCAAGCCGGTGAAGCACAAGGCGCTCGGTGTGGCGTGGGACAAGGGCACCGTCCTGACCGAGGAGATGCTACGGCCGCTGGGCATCAGCGACCTGAAGCTGCTCAAGGTCGAGGGCGAGGGCGTCGACCTGGCCCAGGAGATCCGCCTGATCGAGGACAAGATCAACAACAAGATCAGCGTGCTCGATGGCATCTTCGAAGAGAAGAAGAACTCCCTGGAGATCGGTGACGAGCTGCCCCCCGGCGTGAACAAGCTGGTCAAGGTCTACGTCGCCATGAAGCGCAAGGTGTCGGTGGGCGACAAGATGGCCGGCCGACACGGCAACAAGGGCGTCATCGCCAAGATCCTGCCCGACGAGGATATGCCCTTCCTGCCCGATGGCACGCCGGTCGAAATCGTGCTGAACCCCCTGGGCGTGCCCTCCCGCATGAACGTGGGCCAGATTCTGGAGACCCACCTCGGCTGGGCCGGCGTCGTGCTGGGCATGCAATTCACAACGCCCGTGTTCGACGGCGCCAAGGAAGACGAGATCCGCGATCTGCTTAGCCGGTCCGGAATGGACACCTCTGGCAAAACGGTGCTGTTCGACGGCAAGACCGGCGAGGCGTTCGAGCAGAAGGTCACCGTGGGTTACATCTACATGATGAAACTGTCCCACTTGGTGGACGACAAGATCCACGCCCGCTCCATCGGCCCCTACTCCCTGATCACCCAGCAGCCGCTGGGCGGCAAGGCCCAGTTCGGCGGCCAGCGTTTCGGCGAGATGGAGGTCTGGGCGCTGGAAGCTTACGGCGCGGCGCACATCCTGCAAGAGCTGCTCACCGTCAAGTCCGACGATGTGCAGGGCCGGAACAAGATCTACGAATCCATTGTCAAGAACAAGGCTTCGTACGTGCCCGGCATCCCCGAGTCGTTCAACGTCCTGGTGCGCGAGCTGCAGAGCCTCTGCCTGGACGTTGAGCTGATCAAGTTCAGAGAAGACTGAGCGCTTCCGGCCAAGGAGGAACGAGCTTGAGCCAGACAATCTTCCGTGAAGACAAGCGCCGGTTGACCACTGATTTCGATTGCATCCGCCTGGGAGTCGCCTCCCCGGAGAAGATCATCAGCTGGTCGTACGGCGAAGTGAAGAAGCCCGAGACGATCAACTACCGCACGTTCCGGCCGGAACGCGACGGCCTGTTCTGCGCCAAGATTTTCGGGCCCACCAACGACTGGGAGTGCTTGTGCGGGAAGTACAAGCGGATGAAGTACAAGGGCGTGATCTGCGACAAGTGCGGCGTGGAGGTCACCCACTCCCGCGTCCGCCGCGAGCGAATGGGCCACATCACGCTGGCCTCGCCCAGCTCCCACGTCTGGTTCTTCAAGGGCCTGCCCAGCCGCATCGGGCAGCTCCTGGACATCAGCCTGAAGAACCTGGAGCGGGTGCTCTACTTCGAGTCGTACATCATCCTAGACCCCGGCACCAGCGGCCGCAAGGAACGAGACCTCCTCACCGAGGACGAGTACCGCACCATCCGCCTGGAGAACCCGGACAACTTCCGCGCCGGCATGGGCGCCGAAGCCATCCGCGAGATCCTGGCCCGGATGGACATGGAAGAGATGTCCAAGGACCTGCGCGACAAGATGCGCGCCGAGTCCTCGCACATGAAGAAGATCAAGCATGCCAAGCGGCTGAAGGTCGTGGACAGCTTCCGCAAGTCCGGCAACAAGCCGGAGTGGATGATCCTGACGGTCATTCCGGTGATCCCGCCCGAGCTGCGCCCCCTGGTGCCGCTCGACGGCGGCCGGTTCGCCACCTCCGACCTCAACGACCTGTACCGTCGGGTGCTCAACCGCAACAACCGGCTCAAGAAGCTGCTGGAGCTGCGCGCGCCCGAGGTGATCATCCGGAACGAGAAGCGCATGCTGCAGGAGGCGGTGGACGCGCTGTTCGACAACGGCCGGCGCGGCCGCGTGATCCGCGGCTCCAACAACCGTCCTCTGAAGTCGCTGTCCGACAACCTGAAGGGGAAGCAGGGCCGCTTCCGCCAGAACCTGCTGGGCAAGCGTGTCGACTACTCCGGCCGCTCCGTCATCGTGGTCAATCCCGAGCTGCGGCTCCACCAGTGCGGTCTGCCCAAGAAGATGGCGCTGGAACTCTTCAAGCCGTTCATCTACCACCGCCTGGAGGCTCTGGGCTACGCCTCCACCGTCAAGAGCGCCAAGGAGATGGTGGAAACCGAGCACCCCGACGTCTGGGACATCCTCGAAGAGGTGATCAAGGAGCACCCGGTGCTCCTCAACCGCGCCCCGACGCTGCACCGGCTGGGCATCCAGGCCTTCGAGCCTGTGCTGGTCGAGGGAAAGGCCATCCAGATCCACCCGCTGGTCTGCGCGGCGTTCAACGCCGACTTTGACGGCGACCAGATGGCCGTCCACGTGCCGCTGTCACCCGAGGCACAGGTCGAGGCCGCGGTGATCATGCTCAGCACGAACAACATCCTGAAGCCCGCCGACGGCCGGCCCATCACTGTGCCGTCGCAGGACATCGTGCTCGGCCTGTTCTACCTCACCAGCCTCAAGGCTCACGCCCGGGGCGCCGGCAAGGTGTTCGGCAGTTCAGACGAGATCTACTACGCCTTGGAGAACAAGGAAGTGGAGCTGCTGACGCCGATCCGCTTCCGCTACACCGGCCGCCTGATCAACCTGTCTAAGGACGACCAGGAGATCAGCGCCGCCACCGTCCAGGATGTGACCAACCACTACATCGACACCACCGTGGGCCGGGTCATCCTCAATGACCGCCTCCCGGCGGACATCCCGTTCATCAACGGCCGCCTGAACAAGGACGGCCTTAAGAAGCTGGTCACCTACGCCATCCTCAACCTGCCCCATCCGGTGACCATCAAGATCCTGGACGATCTGAAGGCGGTGGGCTTTGCCTACGCCACCCGCGCCGGCATTTCCATCGGCATCGACGACCTGGTCGTCCCCGCTGTGAAGCAGCAGATTGTCGACCGGGCCAAGAAGGACGTCATCGAAGTCGAGAACCAGTACCTCGCCGGCACCATCTCCAACGGCGAGCGCTACAACAAGGTGGTCGAGATCTGGAGCCAGGTGACCCACCGCGTGGCCGAGAAGATGTTCGTGGCCATGGAGGAGAAGGAGCGCACCACCGGCGAGTTCAACCCCATCAACCTGATGGCCACCTCCGGCGCCCGCGGCAGCAAGCAGCAGATCCGCCAGCTGGCCGGTATGCGCGGCCTGATGGCCAAACCGTCCGGCGAGATCATCGAGACACCCATCACTTCCAACTTCCGCGAGGGCCTCACCGTGCTGCAGTACTTCATCTCCACGCACGGCGCCCGCAAGGGTCTGGCGGACACCGCTCTGAAGACCGCCGACTCCGGCTACCTGACCCGCCGCCTGGTGGATGTGGCCCAGGACATGATCATCACCCAGGAGGATTGCGGCACGCTCGAGGGCGTCGAGGTCGGCGCCATCATCGAGATGGGCGAGGTGATCGTGCCCCTGAGCGACCGCATCGTCGGCCGCGTCTCCCAGGAGGACATCCTCAACCCCATCACCGGCGAGGCCATCGTCAGCCGCAACGAGGAGATCACTGAAGAGAAGGCCGCCGAGATCGAGAGCCTCGGCATCGAGAAGGCGCTCATCCGCTCGGCGCTCACCTGCAACGCCGCCCGCGGCGCCTGCATCAAGTGTTACGGCCGGAACCTGGGTACCGGCAACATGGTGGAAATGGGCGAGGCGGTGGGCGTCATTGCAGCCCAGTCCATCGGCGAGCCGGGCACCCAGCTCACCATGCGCACGTTCCACATCGGCGGCGCCGTCAGCCGCGCCGAGGTCCAGTCCACCATCGAGATCAAGCACCGTGGCAAGGTCCGGTTCGAGGGCGTGCAGTGCATCACCAACGCCCGCAACACGCTGACGGTCATGAACCGCAACGGCGCCATCGTCATCGAGGACGAGAAAGGCCGCGACCGCGAGCGCTACTCCGTCGTCTACGGTGCGCGCATCCTGGTCGCCGACGGTGACATCGTCGAGCCCGGCACCAAGATCGTGGAATGGGACCCGTTCTCCAACGTGTTCCTGAGCGAGTTCTCCGGCAAGATCCGCTTCAAGGACATCATCCCCGACGAGACGGTCAAGGAGGAGAAGGACGAGGTCTCGCTCAAGTCCATCAGCGTGATCATCTACTCGCCCAACGAGAAGCTGCAGCCCCAGATCGAGATCCTCGGCAAGAAGGGCGAGGTGCTCAAGTCGTACATGATCCCGGCCAAGGCCCACTTGGCCGTCAACGACGGCGACACCATCCAGGCCGGCGACATCCTGGCCAAGTTCCCGCTCGAATTCACCAAGGCCAAGGACATCACCGGCGGCCTGCCCCGCGTGGTGGAACTGTTTGAGGCACGCAAGCCCCGCCAGCCTGCCGTCATCACCGAGGTCGACGGCGTCGTCCACTTCGGCAATGTGATCCGCGGCCAGCGGAAGATCGAAATCAAGACCGCCACCGGCGACGTGAAGGAGTACTTCGTGCCGCGCGGCGCCTACATCACCTGCCAGGAGGGCGAGTTCATCAAGGCGGGCACGGCACTCATCAGCGGGCCCATCAATCCGCACGATATCCTCAAGGTCCTCGGCGTCAAACCGCTGCAGAGCTACCTGCTGAACGAAATTCAGGAAGTCTACCGCCTGCAGGGCGTCCAGATCAACGACAAGCACATCGAGGTGATCATCCGGCAGATGACCCGCTGGATCAAGGTCGAGGAGGTGGGCGACACCGAGTTCTACGTGGAGCAGCAGGTGGACAAGTTCCGCTTCCAGGAAGAGAACGAACGGATGGCCCGCGAGGGCAAGGTCCCGGCCATCGGCCGCTCGCTGCTGCTGGGCATCACCAAGTCGTCGCTGTCCACCGATTCGTTCATCTCGGCGGCGTCGTTCCAGGAGACCACCCGGGTGCTCACCGAGGCCTCCATCGCCGGCAAAGTGGATTACCTGCTCGGCCTGAAGGAGAACGTGATCATGGGCCGGCTGATCCCCGCCGGAACCGGCTTCAAGAAGTACCGCCAGTTCAAGCTCATCACCGAGCTCCGGGCGGAAGAAGCCGAGGCGATGCTCGAGAACACCGAAGGCCACGACATCGGCGAGCTGTCCGCCGAGGACTACATTCCCGAACGCGGCAAGCTGGCAGAGCCCGGCGACGAGTGAGTCGGGTCGGATCCTTCGTGCAAGGCCACCAACCGGCCGGAGCAGATGCTCCGGCCGGTTTTTTTTGAAGCGGGGAGAGGTGTGCCCCCCGATCCGCCGCAGCGGATCGGGGACTTCCACCGGCGGGTCCCGCTGCGCCCGTTCGAGGCAGCCATGGATTTGTGGCCGGCGACGCGATCGACTGCAGGAGGCATCATGCCCACCTCTCCGTGTAGCGCAGGGGCGGTGTCGGCGCCGAGACTGGATGTTCGGGGTCCATCATGCGCGATGTTCCCCCCGTTGGCATCCACTCTCGAAGATGGTACACTCATCGCTTGGGGCTCGATTCGGCCCAATCCGACCAGGAGATTGATCGTGATGCTGATCCGCCGCCTGTTGCTGTTCGGCGCCGCCGCGGTCGCGCTGCTGCTGCCCATCGTTACGGCGGTGCCCGCGGACACCCGCCCTGCTGCGACGGCCGTGCCGCCGGCCCCGGCCGGCTACGAGGCCGGCTTGTGGCGGCGCGCCGTCACGCTGACCCATCGCGCCCTGGTCATCGACACCCATTGCGACGCCACCGGTCGGATGCAAAAAGCCGATTACAACTTTGCCGCCGACACGCCCGAAGTTCACGTGGACATCCCTAAGATGCGCCGGGGCGGACTCGACGCCGAGTTCATGGCCGCGTTCACCTCGCCCCGCCATGAGGGCGCCGACGCGGTCACCGAGGCGCTGGGCCAGCTCGAGGCGCTGCGCGACACCGTCGACCGGCACCCCGGGGCGCTGGTCTTTGCCCGCACCGCTGGCGAGGTCGAGGCCGCGCCCAGAGCCGGCCGCCTGGCGCTGCTGGCCAGTCTGGAAAATGGCACGCCCATCCTGGAAAATCGGCTGGATCTGCTCCGGCTGTACCACCGGCTGGGAGTGCGCTATATCGGCCTCTGTCATAACACATCCAACTTCCTGTGCGACAGCTCCACCGACACGCCCACCTCCGGCGGACTCAGCACCTGGGGGCGGACGGTGGTGCGCGAGATGAACCGGCTGGGTATCATGGTGGACGTTTCGCACCTCGCCGACGCCACCGTGCGCGACCTGTTTGAGACGAGCCAGGCGCCCGTCTTCGCATCGCATTCCGCCTGCCGGGCGCTCTGCAACGCCCCGCGCAACCTGCCCGACGAGTTGATTCGCGCGATCGGCCGGCGCGGCGGTGTCGTCCAGGTGAACTTCTACGCCAGCTTCCTGAGCGATGAGTACGGCCGCCGGGAAGAGGAGCGGCGGGAGCGGCTCCGGCCGGAAATTGACAGGGTCCGGGCTCTGTTCACCACCGACATGGACGCGTATTTCCGCGAGATCACGCGAATCTTCAAGAATCACCCCATTCCACCGCCGCCGGTGTCCGCGCTCGTGGACCACATCGACCACGTGGTCCGGTTGGCGGGAATTGACCATGTGGGGATCGGCTCCGATTTCGACGGCATCTCGGCCATGCCCGAAGGGATGAACGGCTGCCAGGACCTGCCCATGGTGACCTACCACCTGCTGCAGCGCGGCTATTCCGAGCCAGACATTGAAAAAATCCTCGGCCGCAACTTCTTGCGCTACTTCCGGGAGGTGGAGCGGACCGCCGCCCGGCTGCAGCGGCCGGAACCGGCCGCTGTCGAGGCGGGCCAGTGAACCGGTTCCTGCCAGCGCTTTGGGTGGCGCTACTCCTCGTCGCGGCCTGGCTGCTCACCCTGACGGCCTTTGCCGTGCTCGAGGGGAATGACAGCGGCCTCTACTGCCGCGAGGAGGACCGATCGCTGGCGGTCATCGGAGTCATCCCCGGCTCGCGGTGGGCGACCGCGGGATTCCGGAGCGGCGATCGCATCACGGCCATCGACGGAGACACCGACCGGCTGCTCGACCGTCTGTATGCCGTCAAGATCGCCCAGCGCGAAGGGGATGCATACCGGTTCACGACCGTCCGGAGCGGAGTCGAAACGGAACGGGTCTATACCGCCGGGCCCAGCACCGCCCCGTGGCATAATTCGGCCAGTGTCTCCATCCTCTGCGAGACGGCGGTCAAGCTCGTCTATCTCGGCGCCGCGTTCTATTTTTTCTTCCTGTTCCAACCCGCCGGGCCCGTGAGCCGGGCCAGCGGAGCGCTCTTCCTGCTGCTGGCCCTGTTGACGCCGTTCTTTCAGCTCAACTTCGCCTACCTGTGCGATGTGCTGGGCGTCTGGAGCACCCGGGCGCTGACCGTGCCGCTGCTGACGGTGTGTCTGCTGCCGCTGGCGGTGTTGTGCGTGGGGAGCCGGCTGACGGAAGGGAATGCCCCGGCGCCGCCCACGGGGTTCGCCGGCCGCAGTCTCGTGGCGGTGTCGCTGCTGCTGTACGCCTCGTTCCTGTATGTGGCGCAGGACTATATCACGGTGCTCGCCCGTGGAGATCCGCCGTCGGCCCTGGTGCCCATCTTCAGCGTCTTCATGGTGCTCAACGGCCTGCTGCTGTTGCTGCTGGTCACCGCGACGGTGGTCGCCTTCCTGCTGGTCATCACCCGACTGGCCGGTTGGTCCGGAATCCGGCGCATGCCGGCCACCAACCGCCTGGTGGGCCTCCTGACCCTGGGCCTGGCCCTGCCCCTGCTGGCGGGCTTTTATCTGATGTACACGGATCAGCAGTTCACGCGCCTGTACGGACTGCGCAAGCTGCTGTACCTGATCTTCCCGGTGCTCTACATCCACGCCGTCACATTCTTCATGCGAAGCGCCGGCGGGGAGGATGTTGCCACCGGCCCCACCCCGCGGAGCGAAAACCCCTGAGCGCGGGGCCGGCCCCGCCGAGGAGATGCATCGTGACCGTCGCGACGACCACCCTGATTCTGATCCGACACGGCGAGACCGCCCTGAACGTGGAGAATATCTTCCGCGGCCGGACCGACATTCCCCTCAACGCCAACGGCCGCGAGCAGGCCGTGCGGCTGGCCGAGGCGCTCCGGACGCTGCCGCTGGCCGCCGTCTACTCCAGCCCCATGGACCGCGCGACGGCCACGGCGGCGCCTCTGGCCGCCGCCCACGGACTGACGGTTCAGCCGGCGGCGGCGTTCCATAACATCTGCTTGGGCGTGTGGGAAGGGCAGTCCAAGCGCGACGTCCAGCGGGAGCATCCGGAGCTCTGGCACCAGTGGGTGCACGACCCGGAGCACCTCCGCATCCCCGGCGGCGAAACGCTGGACGACCTGCGCGCCCGCGTCGAGGCGGGGCTGGCGGGGATCGTGGCCGCCCATACCGGGGCCACTGTGGCGGTGGTGTCGCACCGCAGTGTGCTCAAGGCGGCGCTGGCCGCCATCCTGGGCCTGGAACGACGGTACTTCTGGAAGTTCTACCTGGACAACGGCGCCTACACCACGGTGGAGCATCGTGCCGATATTGGCTACACCATCACCCGGCTCAACGAAGGCTGCCATCTGGGGGAGCGGACGGAGGAGCTGTTCTAGGAGCCGGGCTGGAGGCTCGGGGCTCGTTGCTGATCATCGTACTTCGGATATCGCGCTCGTAATTCGTAATCGTCATCGTAATCGCAATTCGTAATCGAGGCTCGAGACTCGAGGTTCGTGCCCGTAACGTGGACATCGGAATTCGGACCTGGGTTCCGGGATCTGGGTCACAGAACCCGGATCCTGTTAGCTATCCGCGAACCTGTGTACCTGCTAACGTGGGAACCTGCGAACATTCCAACGATCAAACCTTCGAACGGCTCGATTACGATCACGATTACGATGACGATTACGAATTGCGATAACGAATTACGAGTACGATTACGATTCAGAGCGCGGGTTAGGCGAGGCGGGCGTTCAGTGACAGGGCGAGGAGCTGCAGGTCGCGGTAACGCGCGCCGGCCCGCAGCATGGTCAGGGTTTTGTTGTGGCGGAGCGGCTCATCGCCGATCGCCGGATCCTGCTCCCGTGCCCGCTCGAAGTCGGGTGTGCCCGGGATGGGCGAGAAGCTGGCCAGCTGGATTTTAATTCCCAGCCGGTGCACGTACCGGATATCGACTTCCAACTCCGCCGGGTCCAATCCGGGCAGACCGAACAGCAGATAGGCGCCCATTTCACGCGCCGTGAAACCGGCCGCGCGCAGCGCAGCCACCGCCGCCTCGGCCGCGCCCCTGTCCACCTTGCCGGACGAGCGCGCCCGCGCCGCCTCTCCCATCCCCTCAAAGCCCAGTCGGATGGTGGCGAATCCGGCGGCTTGCAGGAGCCGGGCCGTGTCGCGGTCGATGTAGCGCGGATGGACGGCGTTGGGCAGATGGAACCGGATCGGCGGTCGCCACCGTGCGATCCCCTCCAGGATGGGCAGGAAGTGACGTTCGCGGTCGGCGAGCAGAGCGTCGTCATAGAAGGCCACGTGGCCCGCCCCCGTGACCGCCACCGTCTGCCGCAGCTCGTCGAGGACCGCTCCGGGCGCCTTGCGTCGCAGCCCGTCGTACATCATGGGGGTGGCGCAGTAAGTGCAGTGGAACGGACATCCCCAGCCGGTGAGCACGGCGGCGTGCCGCAGCGGATGGCCGTAGAGATGAGAGGCCGGCCGGAGAGAATCGAGCGCCGCCACCGGCAGCCCGGTGATGGCGGCAACCGCCCGGGCGGCCGCCATCGGTTCCGCCGCGGCTACCACGTCGTCGAACAGCCCCGACCGCTGCGCGTGCTCCGGGCAGAGCGCGGCGTAGACGCCGCCGAGCACGATCCGGGCGCGGGGGAACGCGGCCCGCAGCCGGCGTGCCGCCCGAAACACGCCGCTGTACCAATACGTCATGGTGCTGCCCAGGAGGACAAAATCGGGCTCGGCCATCGCCGCCAGGCGGGCGTCGAAATCGATGTCGCCCATCCCGAACCGGTAATAGTGGCGGCGCGTGCCGGCCAGCGGCGCCGGCTTGGGGATCCGCACGGACGGGAACCGGCCGGTGGCATGGAACCGGTCCGGGCCGCCCACCACCTCTCGGGCCAGGCAGTCGAGCAGTGTCACGCCGGCGCCCGCTGCCTCGAGCAGTGCGCCGACGTGCAGCAAGCCCAACGGCCGGAGCCAGAGGTCGTAGGCGGTGAAATCCTCGATCCAGGGATTGACCAGCAGCACCCGGCTCATGGTCGCGCCTGGGTCAGTTCGCGCCGGTAGGCGTCGCGGAGCTCCGTGAAAAAGGCCTGGTACGCGGGGGAGCGAAAGTCGGGGAACGTCCAGGGGAGCGCTTCCCAGCGCCGGTTCCGCCACTGGAGGGTCACTTCGCCCCAGATGCCCTCGGCGAGGTACACGCGGTGGGCAAAATTCTTTGTGCTGGCCAGCACGATTTTGGCCTGCTCCAGGTAGCCCGGGTCCAGGTTCACCGGCCGGCGGAGACCCGTCGCCTCGTCGGCGGCCAACTCCGCCTCGAGGCGGTTGGTAGTCACTTTCAGTGCGGGCAAGCCGCCCGGCGGCGCCAATCCCGCGAAGGCGGCAAACCGGCGCCACACCACCGGCCCCATGTCGTCGCGGTAGTAATCGGTGAAGTTGAATGGCAGCGGTTCGCTCAGCCGGTCGACGGGACCGCATGCGGATGTGAGCCGCTCCAAGACCGCCGCCCACGGGAAGCCGTCGGCATAGAGCACGCCGCAGAACAGCTTCACCGGCGGGACGGATCGGATCTGGCCCACGACAGCCTCCTGGATCAGCCGCCATTATGCCCCAGACGCGGTGATTTGGCCAGCCGCGGAATCCCTCCGGCCGCTACCGCGTCATAATTGTGTGAATCGAACGCCGGGGATCTGGTACAATCATCTTTCTGAACCGGGAGGCCGCATGCTGGATTTCTCCCACCTCAGACCCGAAGAGCGCCACGTCCTCATCGCCGACGACGAACCCATGGTGCACTCCGTGCTCACGGCGATCCTCAACCGGCTGGGTTTCACCGCCATCAGCGCCTTCGACGGGCTGGAAGCCGCCAAGCAGCTTCAGGCGGTGCGGCTGCCCCTGGTGTTCACCGACATCAACATGCCCGGGATGAACGGCATCGACCTCTGCCGCTGGGTGCGGACCCACGCGCCGGACACGTCGGTCATCGCCATCTCCGGCGGCACCGACCTGACCACGGTGGTGGAGGTGATGCAGCTCGGCGCTTGCGACTACATCCAGAAGCCGTTCACCGTCCAGGCCATCGCCATCAGCCTGCAGAAGACGTTCGAAAAGCGCACTCTGGTCATCGAGAACCGCAACTACGTGGCCAACCTGGAGAACATGGTCCAGGAGCGGACCGTTGAACTGCGCAAGGCGCTCCACGAAGCCGAGCGGAGTTTCGACAACACCATCATCGCGTTCGCCCTGGCCCTGGAGATGCGCGAGCATGAAACCCACGAGCATTCCATCCGGGTGCGGGACTACGCCATGCTCCTGGCGCGCCGGGCCGGTCTGGCCGGACGCGAAATCCACAACCTGTCGGTGGGCGCCATCCTTCACGACATCGGCAAGATCGGCGTCCCGGACCGCATCCTGCTCAAGCCCGGGCCGCTGACCCCCGACGAATGGACGGTGATGCGCCAGCACCCTGTCATCGGGGCCCGCATGATCGACCGCATCGATTCGCTGTCGGGGGCCACCCACGTGGTGCTGTCCCATCACGAATGGTTCGACGGCAGCGGCTACCCCCACGGTCTCAAGCAAGACCAAATCCCCTTGGAGGCCCGCCTGTTCGCGGTGGTCGACACTCTGGACGCCATGACCTCGGACCGGCCGTACCGTCGCGCCCTGAGTTTCGAGAATGCGTACGCGGAAGTCGGCCGGAACACCGAACGGCAGTTCGATCCCGAAATCGTCCGCGTCTTCCGCGACATCCCCATGGACGATTTTCTGGCCATCCGGGACCGGGTGGCCACCGCCGCCCCGGTCCCGTCAGCCGGCTCCTGACGCCGATGCGGGACCGGTGTCCGGCCGGTCCTTCGAATCCACCCCGACCGCCCCGCATCAAACCCATTCCGGCGATTCGGATTCCCGCGAACCGCCGGTAATCATGTGCGTCATCATTCCGGCACTCACATTCTGACTGACGAGGGAAAGCGACATGGACAAACTGCTCAATCAAACCTATCCGTTTCAGCTGCCGGCGCTGGGGTTCGCGTACGAGGCCCTGGAGCCCCACTTCGATGCCCGGACCATGGAGATCCATCACACCAAGCACCACGCCGGCTACGTCACCGGGCTCAACCAGACGCTCGAGAAGCTCCAGGAGGTCCGCAAGACCGGCGACTACACCTCCGTCCAGGCCCTGTCGCGCAACTTGGCCTTCCACGGCAGCGGGCACATGCTCCACTACCTTCTGTGGCACTCGATGACCCCCGGGGGCAAGCCCATGCCCGCCTCGCTCGCCAAGGCCGTCGAGGCCGACTTCGGCACGGTCGAGGCCATGCAGGCCCAGTTCGCCGCCGCCACCATCAAGGTGGAGACCAGCGGATGGGGCGTCCTGGCCTACGAACCGGTCGGCAGGAAGCTCCTGGTCCTCCAGGCCGAAAGGCACCAGGACCTGGCCATCTGGGGCGTCGTGCCCCTCCTGGTCTGCGACGTCTGGGAACACGCCTACTACACGCAGTACGCCAACAACCGCGGCCAGTGGGTGGCCGCCTTCATGAAGCTGGCCAACTGGGACTTCGCCGCCCAGCGCTACGCCGCGGCTGTCAAGATCTAGCGAAAGCCGCATCACCGCGTGAAGACACCTCGGGCCCCTTGACAGGCAAGCGGCCTCGAAGGTTGTTTGTCTGCGCCATTTCGGAGACGATCATGAACCTGACGACCCGCCCCATCACGGTGACCAGGCCCTCCGAGCACGTACTGGCCGAACTGGGGGTCCGGACCTGGCCCATCTGGACCTGCGAAAGCTCCACCTTCCCCTGGCACTACGACCAGAAGGAGACCTGCTACCTCCTGGCCGGGCAGGTCACCGTCCGCGCCGAAGGCCAGGAGGCCACCTTCGGAGAGGGCGACCTGGTGGTCTTCCCCGAGGGAATGGACTGCGTCTGGGAAGTCGCCAGGCCGGTCAAGAAACACTACAAGTTCGGATAGGGACGAGGAAGAAGGGAATAGGGACCAGGGAATAGGGAATAGGGAATAGGGAATAGGGATCAGGAAGCAGGGACGAGGGAATAGGGATTAGAGAATAGGGACGAGGGAACAGGCACCAGGGAATAGGGACGAGGGAATAGGGACGAGGGATTAGGGAATAGGGATCAGGAAGCAGGGACGAGGGAATAGGGATTAGGGAATAGGGACCA
>Ga0116186_1003288_pt1 | contig 13855 bp, 7 predicted proteins | sample AD_JPNNA4_MetaG_FD_89806 | JGI IMG/M metagenome (GOLD analysis project Ga0116186, IMG submission 89806) | Active sludge microbial communities of municipal wastewater-treating anaerobic digesters from Japan - AD_JPNNA4_MetaG | ecosystem: Engineered > Bioreactor > Anaerobic > Digestate | place...
GGCGGCCTCGATGGCGTCGAGCGCCTGCTCGACGACTGATATGATCGTGCTCCGGATGTCCGCCCGGTGTCGCTCGTACTTGCTATAAACCGTTTCGCCTCCGATACCGAGGGCGACAACCTTCACGGTCGTCGAGCCGACGTCGATACCGACGCGGAGTATGCGTGTCTGTGCCATATATCGTTATAATCTCACAGAATGCCCCCCGACTTCAAGCGGCGTCGGCGTCGTGACCGGGGCGTTCCCAAAGCGCCGGGTCCGTGATATCCTTCCCCATGGCCCAATCCCTTCTTCGAAGCGGCACCCGACTCTCCGCCCTGACCCTCGTCTCTCGCGTCCTCGGCCTCGTCCGCGAGATGACTAAAGCCGCCTTTCTCGGTACCTCGGCCCTCTCGGACGCCTTCTCGATCGCCTTCATGATACCGAACCTTCTCAGGCGCCTCTTCGCCGAGAACAGCGTGTCCGTCGCCTTCATCCCTACGTTCCGCCGCTACCTCGAGCGCGCCGACGCGCGGGAAACCCGCGAGTTCCTCTCGGCCACCTTCACCGTCCTCTCGTTCGCCACGACGGCCACCGTCGTCCTCGGGATCGCGGCGACCCCGTTGATCGTTCCCCTCTTCGGGACCGCGACCGGCGAGACCGTCCTTTTGACCCGTATCATGTTTCCCTACCTCGCGATCATCTCGATCGCGGCCTTCCTCCAGGGAATACTGAACGGGATGAAGGTCTTCTCGCCCTCGGGCTTCACGCCGATCCTCTTCAACTGCCTCGTGATCGGGCTTACCTACATTCTTGCCCCCATCACCGGCAACCCGGCGCGCGCGATGGCGATCGGCGTCCTCGCCGGCGGCGTCGCCCAGGCCCTATTCCAGCTACCCTTCGTCCTCCGCCTCGGTTTTCGCTTCTCGCTCGCCCCGATCGCGCGGGCCTTTCGCGACCCCGGTACGCGCGCGGTCCTTCGCCTAATCGGGCCGACGATCATCGGGATGGCGGCCTACCAGATCAACGACCTCGTCTCCTCGGCACTCGCCGGGAACGCGGGCGAGGGAATCGTGTCGAGCCTCCAGTACTCACTCCGCCTCCAGGAACTCATCCTCGGGATTTTCGCCGTCACGATCGGGACGGTGATCCTGCCCGACCTATCAGGCCACGCCGCCCGCGAGGACTGGGGCTCGTTCAACGGGCTCCTCTCGCGCGCGATGAACAGCATCGCCCTCATCACGATCCCGGTTACCTTCTTCTCCCTCGCCTGCGGGGAGGGAATCATCACGCTCCTCTTTAAGGGAAGGAATTTCTCGGACGAGTCGGTACGGCTCACCCTCGACGCCTTCGTCTGGCACGCGGCAGGCCTATTCTTCATCGCGCTTAACCGGGTTGTGGCTCCCTCGTTCTACGCGCAGGGCGACTCGAAGTCCCCCACCCTCGCGGGCATCCTCTCGTTCGCCGTCAACGTCTCGCTCGCCGTGGCCCTGGTCACCCCGATGCGCGGCGGAGGCATCGCTCTCGCGCTCAGCCTGGCGAGCGCGGCGAACACCGTCATACTCTTCATACTCCTCGCCCGGAAGGACACCGTCGACGTCGCGCGCGTGCTTCGCTCAGGGGCGCTGTACGCCCTCAAGATCCTGGCGATCTCGGCAGTCGCCGTGCTTCCCGTTCTCGCGCTCCGCGCGCCCCTGGCCGCGCGCTTCACGGGCCACGGGCGCCTCGTCTCGCAGGGCATTCCCCTCGCGGCGAGCCTCGCCGTTTTCGCGGCGGCCGGGATATCCCTGCTCGCGCTTACCCGCGACGAACTCGCCATGGGCTTCGCCCAGGCGATCAGGCGAAAGCTTTCGTCCCGGGACGGGGAATAGCGCAGGGCGGTCAACGTCGAGCCGACGTTTGACGTCGCGCGACGCCGAGCTGTGAGCGCGCTTTTTCTTGAGAATCGATCAATCGGTAATGGAAGCGGTTATCCCCTCGGGCCGTCCTCGACCTTGTCGCACACGACGGCCGAGATCTCCTTCTCGCGATAGCCAAGCATGAACAGGAAGCCCATGCCGAGGAACCCGATCGCGTATACGAGGGTAAAGCGAAGCCCGAGCCTTCCGGGGTCGAGGTAGTCGCGCGTGCCGATCATGCTGACCATCGGAAAGAGGAGGGCGACCGCCATCTGGGCGAACTTCGAGACGAGGGAACGTACGGCGAAGTACATCGCCCCGCGCTGAACCCCCGTCTTTCGCTCCGTCGCGACGACGAGGTCGGCGAGGATGGCGTTCGGCACGACGGCGAAGGCGGTTAACGGCAGCGATACGAGGACCGTGATCGCGAGTGCCTGCGCGTCCTTGGAAATGGGATAGCGCCCGGCGTAGACGGAAAGGGACAGGACCGCGGCGAGGGCGACGAACGCGGCGAGAAGGACGCGGCGCATCCCGAACCGGCGCGCGGCGGCGTAGATCGGCACCGAGAGGGCGATCGAGCAGAGGAAACCGACGGTCATCAGCGAGGGGACGCGCTCGGCCGAAATCCGAAGGAGCCGGGTCATGTAAGGCGTGGTCCCGGCGACGAGGATGGAGACGGCGAGCCAATGCATCGCGTCGGCGAGCAGCACCGGTCGATAACTGCGGTCCGAGATGACGGCGCCTAATGATGCAGAGAGGGTATCCTCGACCGGCGATGCCGGGCATGTCTCGCGCTCGCGCACCAGGATCAGCGGAATAACCATCCCCGAAAGACCGGCGAGCGCGAAAAACGCGAGTACCGCGCGGAACGCCGCGACGTTCGACATCCCCCACTCGCTGATCAAGACGTCCATCAGGACGTAGACCCGGTTCCCGAGGATCGCGGCCAGGGCCGAGCAGGCGGCGAGGCTCGCCGAGTACGCGAGGCGTTGGCGCTGGCTCTTTCCGAGCTCGGCGATCAGGGCGACGTAGGGCATTTCGTAGAACGCGAGCGAGACGTAGAACAAGACGACCGTCGCGATCACCCAAACCGAGTTGAGCGCGTACGCGCTTCCCGTCGGGGGAACGAAGACGAGCACGGAAAGCACGGCGAGGGGTAACGCGGCGAGAGACATCGCGCCGGTCCGTCGGCCGCGGCGGAAGCGCCCGCGGTCGGAGGCGGACGCCGCCCACAGGACGGAGGCCGCGTCGACGATGCGCCCAAGGGCCAGGATAAGGCCGGCGACGGTGAAGAAACCGGAAACGTAACCTTGGTATAGGAAAGCCGGGAACGGGGACACGCGCCCGGCCTCCGGGCTTATATAAAAGGCGGTAAAGAGCTTTCCGACACCGAACGCGCACAGGGAAAGACCGAACTGGCCGAAGGCGTACAGCGCTTTTTTGCGCGACGAAAGGGACATGTAAAACCTCGGTTCGTCTGTATCGGCCGGGACGAGGTCCTGGCGTTCGACGTGACATGATAGCCTATTTACTTTACCCTGTCAAAGCTCATGGGGTATACTGCCTTCCTATGGACACCTACCTGAAGCGCCGTGCCGAGCTGTATACGTGGATGGCGCGTAACAGCGTCGCCGTCGTCGTCCTCGAGGACACCGAGGGCCGCCGCGATCCGGCCATCAGATACCTCTCGGGACATCCCGGAGACGCCCTGCTCATCCTGACGATCACCGGGCATTGCGTGCTCTGCCCCTGGGACGAGCACCTCGCCGAGATGACGGCGCAGGTCGACATCATCGCCCCCTACACCGAATTCGGCCGGCACCCGGTTACCGCCGTGCGCGAGCTCGCCGCCCGCGTGGGCGTCCCCCCGCGATCTCGCATCGAGATACCGGCGATCACCCCTTATCCCCTTTTCCTCCGCTACGTCGAGGCCCTTTTCGACTACGACGTCGTCTGCCGCGACGGGGGGATCAACGCCGAGATCGAGCGGATGCGTTCCGTCAAAGACGGCGACGAGATCGCGCTAATCGAAAAGGCGTGCGCCATCACCGACGGGATCATCGACCTCATCGAGCGAAACATCAGGTCGGGAAAGATAAAGACGGAGGTCGACGTGGCCGCCCTGATCGACCGGGAAGCCCGGCTCGCCGGGGCGGACGGCACCGGTTTCGAGACCATCGCCGCCGGCCCGACGCGAAGCTTCGGCATCCACGCGGTCCCCCCTTACACGGGCGGGCCTTTCGCCGGCGCGGGCCTTTCGATCCTCGACTTCGGCGTGAAATACGCGGGATACACGAGCGACGTCACCCTGACAGTCGCGGCGGGGGAATTGACGAAGGCGCAGGAAAGGCAGATCGCGCTCGTCGAGAAAGCCTACAAGGCCGCGCTCGCCCTGTACCGTCCCGGCGTCGCGACGCGCGAGGCGAGCCTCGCCGTCGACGCGCTCTTCCGCAAGGCGAACCGCTCGATGCCCCACGCGCTTGGGCACGGGATCGGTCTCGAGGCCCACGAAGGCCCGGCCATCAGGAACCGCGACGATAACGAGTGGGTGTACGCGCCCGGGATGGTCGTCACGCTCGAACCCGGGCTCTACGACCCGAAGCACGGCGGGTGCCGGCTCGAGAACGACGTATTGATAACGGAAACGGGGAACCGGACGCTCACCAATTCCCGCGTCATTCGCCTATAGCCCGGCCGGCGGCTCGGCCTCGCGCGTCTTGCCGATCCCGTCGATGATGCGATCGAGCTTATGCCGAAAGGCGACGGCGAATCCCTGGTCGGGAAGCCGGGCCACGACGCGCCTGAGGTAATCGAGGGTCTGCTCCACGCCGGCGGGGGCGAGGCGATTCGCGCCCTTGCCCTCCCGCGAAAGGGCCGCCCGGATCGCGCGCACGCGCGCGTCGTTCTTCAGTCCCGTCTTCCCCGACAGCCTATCGATCACGTACTCCATCTGAATTCGCTCATCGCTCAAGAGGAAAGAAGACAGCTCGCGCTCGGGCAAGCAGAAGGTCATGCGCTTCAGGCACTTGAAAAGCCCGAGCATGTCCTCGGACTCGGTCGCCTCGAGGGCCTCCTCGAATTCGGGCGAGCCCAGGGTGCGCGAGCCGCGGCTGGGCGATCGCGCCTCGTCGGGATGGGCTTCCTCCGCGAGGGTTTCCGCCGCGGGGACCTCTGCGTCGGGCGTCGCGAGCTCGGGAGTCTCTAATTCGGGGACTTCCTCAAGGGACACGTCCTCCGGGAACGCCTCCTCCGGCGCCGACTCGCCGATCGGGAGCGCGTCCTCGAATCCGTCGTCGAGGAGGGCGGAGATGTCCGGCTGCGAAAGCTCAAGGTCTTCCATCACTGAGGATTCGTATTCGGGTTTCGCCGGCTCGGCGGGAGCGCCCATCGCCTGCTGGTCTTGCCGCGGGTAGTTTGGCATCGCCGGGCAGCCGGGCGGCGGGTACGACGGCGGATACGGGGATGAGGGATAGTCGTATCGGGGCGACTGTCTCGCGTCGCGCGGGGCGGCGCCCTCCGGGCCCGGTCGCTGCGGTAGCGGGGTCTCGGGTTCGTTCGCACGCTCGGGAACGATCTCGTCGTCCCATCCGAGATCGGCGTCGTCGCCGCCCGTAGGCTCGCCGCCGAACGCGTCCTCAGAGTCCTCGTCGGCCGCGCGCGGCTCCTCGTTCCGGGGTCGCTGGGGTGGATAGTCGCCGTCGGCGTCGCGCGCGGGGGATTTGGGCCGGGACGGGGGAAGCTCCTCAGCCTCCTCCGCGAGCTGGATCGCCTCGTCGTCCACGGGAGACGAGGCGTCGGTGAACGGGGTTTGGTCTATGATCTCGTCCTCTTCCTGCAGGGGCGAGAATCCGCCCTGCCCGCCGGGAGAGTCGAGGGCGTCCATCGGCTCCTCGAAGTCAACGAGGTTTTGGAAGGTATCGTCGAGGGTCGGCTCGCCCAAGTCCTCGTCCTCGGCGACGAGCTCGTCGAAGGGAAGCTCGTCGTCGGGCACTACCTCGTCCGACTCGAGCAGGGCCATCGAGTCGCTTTCCTCGTCGATGGGGGTAAAGCTCGGGGACGACGTCGGCGCGGCGGCGGCGAGGGAGTCGCCCTCCTCGTCGATCTTTCGCGAGCGCAGGAGGTTGAGGTTCTTGTTCATCGCCTCCGGGTTCTTCGACCCATATTGCCGCACGGCCTGCTCGTACAGGTCGAGGGAATCGGTGAGCCCGTTCAGGTCGTCGACGGTCGCGCGCGCGCCCTGCATGTTGATGATCTCGTCGGCGAGGCGAACCGCGTCCGCGCTCCGGCCGCTCCGCTGGTACACCACCGAGATCGCCCCAAGCGCCTCGACGTTCTCGGGCTCGACCGCGAGGACTCGGCGGTATTCCTCGAGGGCCTTCTCGGGCCGGTTCATGTTCTCGTATAGGTGCCCAAGCGCCAGCCTGGCGGGAACGTCGCGGGGACGCTCGTTCAGGTAAGAGAGGTACTGCGCCTCGGCCTCAGAGTATTTCCGCGACTGGGTCAGCTGCTCGGCGAGGTCGATCTTGAAGTCCACCTCGGCCGGGTCGATTTCCAGGATGCGCGCGAAGCACTTCTCGGCGAGGGCGTTCTCGCCCATCTGCGCGTACATCCGCCCCTCCATTCGGAGCGCCTGCACGTTGTCCGGCGCGACCTGCCTAAGCCGCTTAAACCGCTGCTTCGCCTCCGGGTACCGCTGGGTGCGCACGTGGAGCCGGGCGAGGCGCAGGAGGACGTCGACGTCGTCGGGATGTGCCCGCTCGAGCGCGCCGAGTTCCTCGAGCGCGCCGTCGAAGTCCCCGCGCCGCTCGTATACCTGCTCGAGGCTGAGGACCGCCTGCACGTCGCCGGGATCGGCGGCGATGGCGCTTCGGTACCAGGAGAGGGCTTCGTCCTCGCGGCCGCGCGAGGCCGCGATGTTTCCCATCTCGGTGAGGGCGCGAACGTCCTTCTTGTCGACGGCGAGGACCCGGCGCAGGGTCGCGACCGCGTTCACCTCGTCCTTCGAGCGGACGTAGAGCGCGGCGAGGTCGCGAAGGGCGTCGAGCCAACCCGGCTTCGTCTTCAGCGCCGCGGTGTACGCCACGATCGCCTCGGCCGGGCGCCCGAGCGTCTCGTAACTATGGGCCATGTTGTAATGGATGATCGGGTGGTTCGGGTCGATCTGGAGCCCGCGGCGATACGCGGAGAGGGCGAGGTCGTGCTTCCCGCTCAGGGCGTGGATGCTCCCGAGGTGGTTGTACGCGAGCACGTCGTCCGGCTTCTTCTCGATGACGTCGGAGAAGCAAAGGGCCGCCTCGGAGTACTTACCCATCTGCTTGTACGTGTTCCCGAGATTATAGAGGACTGTCTCGAAATCCTTTCCCGTCTTCTTCGCCTCGGTCAGCGCGGCGATCGACTCCTCGAATCGACCGAGCCGGCGGTAGATGACGCCGAGGTTATTGAGGGCGTCGACGTTGCCGCGGTCGACCGTGTGGAGCTTGCGGTAGACGCCAAGGGCGTCCTCGTACCGCTCGGCGCGAAGATAGACCGTGCCGAGCAGGGAGAGCGCCTCGGTCGAGGCGGGATCCTTCGCGAGGTTCCCGACGAGTAGTTTTTCCGCGTACGCGAAATCGCGGGCGACGAGCGCGGACTGCGCGCGCTCGAGGGCAACATCGGTTGGTTCAGACATCCATCACTCCCGGCCCTTGATCGGACGCGCGTGCGCCTCCCGGGAAACCTCCCCGGGAAGCTGAGGGCCCGCCGCGTCGTAGGCGGCGACCGCGAAATAATATATCCTGCCGTTTCGCAGGCCGGTAACGACGAACTCCAGGGCATTCCCCGCGTCGATCGGCGACCCGGCCGCGAGGTACTCGCCCGGCCGCTCGCCGTAATACACCAAATACCCCTTCGCGTCGAAATCGACGGACGCTTTCCATCGGAGGGTCACCGAGCCGTCGCCGGCCTCGGCGAATAGCTTGGCGGGCGGCCACGGCGGCTCGTCGTCGAGGTAGGAGACGATCACCGACGAGAGGGTCGGGGTCCGCGAGCCGCGCCCGTCGGGGTAGAGCTCGCCGGCGACCTGGGCGTAGCGCCCGACGAGGCCCTCGACGCGGGCTCCCGGCGCGATGGGCTTCCACTCGGGCCAATCGTCCGTCCACTCGTAGATGTTGTCCCCCGCGCGGGCGAAAAAGGCGGAGCCGGTCTCGGCGGGCTCGTCGATCACGACGTCGATTCGCCGCAGGGCCGAGTTCGGGGCGCCGAGGTCTATCGGCCCGGTCTCGAACCGGCCGCCCGAGCGCGGATATCGGTCGAAAAGATCGCCCTTCCCCTCCAGGCTCGGGTCGCCGGCCATCACCCTCGCGACGCGGAACTCGTCGATGAGCCCGGAGAATCGGGGCACGAGCTCGAGGTCGGCGGGTGTGCCGAATCGGGCTTGATACACCTCGCCGCGCTCGCGGCCGGTCGAAGTGAGGTACTTGATGTCCTCCGAGCTCCCGTCGACCCGGTACTCGAGCAGGCCGGTAACCGCGTCGTAGGTGACGAGGTGATGGGACCAGGCGCGCGGGATCAGCGGGCTGCGGCCGACGAGGCTTACTTCCGGGTTCGGGCCCGTCCAGATATTGGAGAAGGTCCACTCGAGATGGTTGCGAAAGACGCTCGCGCGCGCGTATTGATAGACGGGGGAGCCGCCCTCGTTGCGCGAGGACCGCCAGCTCAGTATAAGGCTCCCGTTCTCGGTGACGGCGGGCTGGAGCCAAAACTCGATCGTGAAGGAACCGACGTCGCCCGGGGTCGAGAAGAACGAACCGGGTTTCCCGCGAAGGGTAAGGCCCGATCCCGTCGTGTTGCTGAGGCCGGCGCCGCCGCCGAGGCGAGCCCGCCCGCGCGGCGCGGGAAGCAGGGACGAGGAAACGACCGCGTAGCGACCGGTCTCGTCGCGGACCTCTGGCCCGTCGAAGGAGAGGAACAAGTCTGTTTCCGCCCCGCGCTCCGTCTCGCGGGTCGCGAGCACGAGGGCATCGCGACCGAGGCGTCCCTTACCCGTCGCGATCCCGAAGGAGCGCGAAAAGCGGGGCCATCCCGCCGCTCCGCCAAGGGTCAGGGTTTTGTCCTGGGCTGGGGCAAGGGCCAAAAGGGAGGCGGATATAAAGAAGGCGACGATGGTTCTACGCATACGAGTACTTATCAGAGTATCGGCACAATGATATGATAAATCCAATGAAAGAGCAAACGGAAATTCGGGAAAAACTCCATCAGCTTGCTCTCGACGCGCCGAAAACGAGCGGGGTCTACCTCTGGAAGGACGAGAACGGCGGGGTGATCTACGTCGGCAAGGCGAAATCCCTGAAGAACCGCCTTTCGTCCTACTTCGTCTCCGGCAAGGACTTGAAAACGCGCATCCTGGTTTCCCGCGCGCGCACGATCGAGTACATCACCACGGATAACGAGTACGAGGCCCTCCTCCTCGAGAACACCCTGATCAAGGAGCATAGCCCCCGCTACAACATCAACCTCAAGGACGGGAAATCCTATCCCGTCGTCAAGGTGACGAACGAGCCCTTTCCTCGGGTATACCGGACGCGCACGATACGGAACGACGGCGCGCGCTATTACGGCCCGTTCCCGAACGTCGCCGCCCTCGACCAGTTTCTCGACTTCGTCAAGCGCGCCTACCACTTTCGCCAATGCCGTCGCCTCGTCAAGCGCGCGGCGCCCTGCCTGTACTACCATATCGGCCGCTGCTGCGCTCCGTGCTGCGGGAAGGTGACCGAGGAGGAATACCGGCGCGAGCTTTCGGAATTCGAGCTCCTGATCGCCGGGGACGACGACGAGTCGATCGCCCGACTCGAGGCCGCGATGCGCGAGTCGGCCGCGTCCCTCGCCTTCGAGCGCGCGGCGCGGCTGCGCGACGGGATCGCGGCCATCCGCGAGCTCCGCGGCAGGAACGCCGTCGTCGATATGGACCCCGAGTCGCGCGACTACGTCGCTTGGGCCGCGGAGGGCACGATGGTAACCTTCGCCGTGCTCCAGATGCGCGCCGGTCGCCTCGTCGGCCGCGACCTCTACCGCGCGCGAAGCCTGATGGACGAGGAGGATATCCTGCCGGAGTTCCTGATGGCCTATTACGCCGACGCCTCGCGCGTGCCGGCCCGGATATTCGTCCCGACAGAGCGTGGCCTCGAGCTCGCGGCCCGATGGCTCGCCGAGGGGCTCGGGACCCGCGTCGACATCGAGGTCGTGGATCCCGGGGTCGGCGACGCGAACGCGGCCGCCGAAGGCGACGTCGTCGCCGAGAGCGCCCCGCCCGCCTATGGCGAGGACGCACGCGCCTTGGAGCGGCGGCACCGCGCCGCGATGGCGATGGCCCGCTTCAACGCGCGCGAGGACGCGGCCCGCCGACTGCGCGAGCGTGGCGACTTCCCCGCGCTCGAGGAACTCCGCTCGGTACTCTCGCTACCCGACCTCCCGCATCGCATCGAGGGCTTCGACATCGCCCACATCGGCGGCAGGCTCCCCGTCGCGAGCCTCATCTCGTTCAGGGACGGGAATCCGGACCGCAAGAACTACCGGATGTACCGGCTCCGCACGACGGACGGGATCATCGACGACTTCGCCTCGATGCGCGAGGTCGCGAGCCGCCGCTACTCGCGTCTCGTCAACGACGGCGATGAGCTTCCCGACCTCATCATGGTCGACGGCGGCCTCGGGCAGGTGAACGCCGTGCGCGGCGTGCTCGAGGCGCTCGGCGTCGAGATACCGATCGTCGGCCTCGCCAAGCGCGATGAGGAGCTCTACCTGCCCGGGCGGGGCGAGCCGCTCAAGCTCCCCCGCCGATCGGACGCGCTCCGACTCCTGCAGCGCGTCCGCGACGAGACCCACCGATTCGCGACGAGCAGGAACCAGCGTCTCAGGACGAAGGAAAACACCACGCTCGCCTTCGAGTCCCTGCCCGGGATCGGGCCGCGGAAGGCTGCGCGCCTGCTGAAGACTTTCTCGACCCTCGAGGAGCTCGCGCGGGTCGCGGCGTCAGGAACCGACGGGCGCGACGCGATCTCGCGGGCAGCCGGCCTCTCGGAGGCGCAGGCGACCGAGCTCGTCGCCGCGCTTCCCGCCCTTCTCGCGGAGCGCGAGGCCGAGCGCGGCCGACGCGCCGCGGGAGGCGCCGCCGCCGAGTCCGTCGACGTCATCCAGCTCGCCCAGGCCGCCCTATCGCAAGACAAAAAGGATGCATCGCTAAATACCGACAAGGAGACACACAACAAATGAAACGTGCCCATCGCCACCTCTTCGCCGGCTGTCTCGCCCTCGCCCTCCCATTCGCCGCGGGCGCGGAACCCGATGCGGGCAATAGGCCCGCCGAGATACTGAGCACCCGCCGCTCCTCACTCGAGTGGGCGTACCTCGAGCGCATCGCCTCGGGATCGATACCTCCCACGACCGTGCAGTCCATCTCGGACCGCGAGGCGCGGTACTACGGGCTCGAGCCCGCCCCCGCGCGGAAGCCGACGAGGAAGGAGATCGAGCGCGCGGCACGAGCGGCCGAGGAGGCGCGCGCCGCGGAAGCCGCCGACTCAAACGCCGCGGTCGAGGGCTCCGGGGCGAACCCTGCCGCGACGAAGGAGCCTCGCGCCCGCGTCCGCCCCTTACTCAGCCTTCAGCCCTTCGCGATGGCGTGGCACGGGCTCGACGTCTCGCGGCGCATGAAGGACGCGTCGTTGCTCGCGCGATTCCGCCTCGATGAACCCGCGCTAGTCGCCGGGGTCGCCTTCTCGTCGGCCTCGTTCTACGGGCGTTTCCAGCTGGACTTCGTCACCGATTCGATCGCCAAGTACGCGGACGAGGACGGCGTTACCGGCATCTGGGACCCGAAGGCGACGGTAAACTACTGGACCTTCCCCGACCTCGCGTACCTGTCGTACTCGGGCGAGAACCTGACCATCGCCGCGGGCCGCCTCCCCTCGGGCATCGGCCTCGGCGACTCGAACCTCTTCCTGAACGGGCAGGCGCGATGGTACGACCAACTCCAGTTCTCGTGGTGGTCCGAGCACTTCCGTTTCTTCGCTCTCTGGGGGACGTCCTCCTCGCACCTCAGCGAGGAGGAATACAACGTGCAGTTTTACACTACCAAGGCTCCGGGCGACGAGGACTCGTGGGGGTGGGACATCCTCAATAACCACGACGCCGCGACCCAGGCGATGATCCCGGCGAAGTTCTTCACCTACCATCGGATCGAGGTGAAGCCCTTTAGGTGGATCGGGTTCGGGCTCGGCGAGATGCAGCTCGTCGGCGGGAAGGCGCCGGACCTCACCAACCTTCTGCCCACGGTCCTTTGGCACAACACCTATACCGCGGGCCTAACCAACGTCATGCTCCACGTCGACGTGTGGTCCGTCCCTTATCCCGGGGTGCTCTTGTACGGGGAGTTCCTGATGGACGACTCGAAGAGCCCGTCGGAGGACAGGGCCGCGAAGCCGAACTGCTGGGCGTGGGAGCTCGGCGCCCGATGGGTCATCCCCGCGCGGCCCGCCGGCATGCGAATCGCCCTCCGCGCAGAATACAGCCACGTTGACGAGTGGACGTACAACCGCTGGCAGCCCTACCTCACGATGTACCAACGGCAGATGATAACCGGCGGGTGGACCGGGTTCGATATCCCGCTGGGACACCCCGAAGGCGGAGACGTCGACGTCTTCTCGCTGAGCGCCCTCGCCCTCGCGCGCGACGGGCGACGCGTCGAGGTCGGCGTCTCCTACGTGATCAAGGGGCCAGTCTACCTCGGGATGATCGACGAAAACGGGGTCCCGATCTATTACGATTACGACGAGTGGGCGGCGCCCGGCGATTCCCTCGACGAGGTGACGGGGAAGCCCGACATCCACCGGACGATCCTATCCGCGAAGGCCTCGTGGCCGATCACGGGAAGCATCGAGATATCCGGGGGCATTGACGTCCGCTTCGTGCGGAACGCCGGCCACGAGTCGGGCGAACGGGCGGTCGAGGGGATTTACAAGATTGCCGCGCGATGGAGCTACCGCTAACCGACGGCGACGACGCCTACTCGGCGTCCATGGCGGCGACGCGGCGCGCGTTCGCGCGCAGGAGCGAGTAGAGGCAAAGCTCAAGCCGCGTCTCCTGGAGGCCGGCCGATCGAAGCTCGAGGTCGGTCGACGAGAGAAGGGCGAGGGCGCGCGCCGTCGTGGGCGCGTCCCAACGCCGTGAGGCTAGGCGATACTGCTCGACCGCGCGCTTACTCGTGAAGCCCGCCTTCTTCAGCGAAAACTCGTCCATCGAGCCGGAGCCCGCGACTGACGCGGCCGCGAGCCGGTGCCAGTCCGCGAGCCGCCTGAAGCAGTAGGTGAGCCCGGCGATCGTCTGCACCGGCGACGAGTCCTTCGAGAGCGAGAGCTTCCCGTTGATGGCGAGGGCGGACTCGAGGTCCCCCTTCGCGAGGGCGTCGAATAGAGTGAACGCGCTCTCCTCGCGGTTGTGCGAAAGCACGCGCTCGACGTCGGCCTCGGTAAGGCGATAGCCCTTCCCGTGCACGAGGGCGAAGGGCTGGCACGCGGCGCGGAGGGCCTCCGTGTTATTCTCGAGGAGGTCGAGGATGGCGGCGACCGCCTCGGGCTCGATCTCCATCCCCTCGCGCCTGAAGAAGTCGGCGATCCACCGCTCCTTGCGGTCCTCGAACAGCTCCCAGAATACGCGCTTATTCTCCTTGGGGACGGCGGCCTCAATGCGCCGATCGACGCCGATCTCGTCCGACACGAGGACGAGGTACGCCCCCTCGGCGCCGCCCGCGGACTCGATCCAGTCCGCGAGCTGGGTTACCTCGTCCTTCCGGGTAATGCCCTCGGCGCCGCGGATGACGACGAAGCGCGCGTCCGCGAAGAGGGAACCGTTCTGCAAAAGGGAAAGCGCCTCGCCGACGCGCACGTCGGAGGCGTACAGGATATGGGAGTCGAGGTTGCCAGAGCGCTTGGCGCAGTCGGCGCGGAGCC
>Ga0116186_1003292_pt1 | contig 13853 bp, 9 predicted proteins | sample AD_JPNNA4_MetaG_FD_89806 | JGI IMG/M metagenome (GOLD analysis project Ga0116186, IMG submission 89806) | Active sludge microbial communities of municipal wastewater-treating anaerobic digesters from Japan - AD_JPNNA4_MetaG | ecosystem: Engineered > Bioreactor > Anaerobic > Digestate | place...
AGAGCTGGTCCCAGTGCTGCTCGTAACCCGTGACATAGGACCGGAAGCCCACGGTCAGCGGCTTGCGGGAGTCGTCGATCATCAGGGTGAGGGCGACGACGTATTCGTTCCAGGCCGCGATGAAGGTGAAGATCGTCGCCGTCACGAGCCCGGGCAGCGTCAACGGCAGCATGATCCGGCGCAGGATCCCCCACCGCGAGAGCCCGTCGAGCATCGAGGCCTCCTCCACTTCGGTCGGGATCGACGCGAAGAAGCCGTGCAGGATCCAGATCGCGAAAGCGAGATTGAAGGCTGCGTTGGTGATGATCAGCGCCCCGTAGGTGTTGATCATGTTGAACTCGAACCACTGCCGATACAGGCCCACGACGAGCGAGGTCGGCGCGAACATCTGCGTGATGAGGACGAGCAGGAGGAAGGGCGTGCGCCCGATGAAGGCGTGCCGCGCCGTCATGTAGGCCGCGGGGATCGCGACCAGAATGACGAGGATCGTCGAGCCGCCGGCGACGATCATGGAGGTCTTGAGCCAGTTGAGGAAGCGCTCGTCCCCGAGCACCTCGGCATACGTCGACCACTTCCACTCCCGCGGGAAGATCGACGGCGGGGTGGTCTTGACATCCGTGGAGGTGCGCAATGAGTCGAGCAGCATCACGGCATACGGGGCAAGGAAGGTGAGCGCCAGGGCCAAGCCGGCCACCGGCAGGACGAACCGGCGCGAGCTCCTCGCCCGGGCAGCGTTGATGGCGGCGCTCATCGCTTCGTCTCCTCTCGCCAGTTGATGATTCGCAGATAGATCGCGACGACGACAAGGATCACGAGGACATTGAGGATGCCCGCCGCGGCCGACATGCCCACGTCCTTCTCCTGACTCTTGAAGGCCAGTTTGTACATGAACGTGATCGTCGTGTCGTGGCTGTAGCCGGGGTTGCGATCGTTGAGTGCCCAGATGATCGGGAAGCTGTTGAAGACGTAGATGACGTTGAGGACCGTCGCGATCATCAGCGCGGGGCGCAGCATCGGAAGGGTGATGTTCCACCAGCGCTGCCACGGGCTCGCGCCGTCGACCCACGCGGCCTCCATGATGTCGTCGGGGATCGCGTTGAGCCCGGCGATGAAGACGAAGATCGTGAAGGGCAGCGAGACGAAGACGCCGACGACGACCATCGAGGCCATCGTGAAGCGGTCGTCGCCGAGGAAGTCCACGGACTCGTTGATCAGCCCGATCGACTTCAGGACGTGGTTGATGATCCCGTAGTTGTAGTCATAGAGCAGCACGAAGAGTTGCGAGGTGATGATGAGCGATGCCGCCCACGGCACGATGATCGCCCAGCGCACGAAGCGCCGCCCCGGGAACTCCTTGACGAGGAACTGCGCGAGCCCGAGCGAGATGACGATCGTCAGGACGACGACCGACACGACCCAGACTGCAGTGTTGCTGAAGACGGTGCCAAGATCCTTGTGCGCCAACACATTTGCGTAGTTGTCCCAGCCCGCGTCGCCCTTGCGCAGCCCGGTGATCGAGTACTGCCCGCGCGAGGCCTGGAAGAGTTTGATCGCCGGATAGAGGACGACGCCGATGATGAGCACGAGTGCCGGCGCCAACCAGAGCAGCGCCACCGCTGGACTCACATGGCCGATCCGGTGCTTGCGTTTGGCTCGAGTCGCCATCACCTGTGCAGTTCCCTTCACGCGTCGTTGCCGGCCAACCATGCCGTATGCCGTGGGCTCACCTCGCGAGGTGAGCCCACGGCATACGGATCAATTCACTTGCCGCTCAGCTCACTTGGCGGCTTCGGCGGCCTTCTGCAGGTCGTCGAGCGTGGCCTTGGGGTCGCCGGTCAGGGCGCCACCGAGGTTCTGCTGGACGGCGAGCTTGACCTTGTCCCAGGTCGGGTCGTCGGTCGGCGTGAGGTGGGCGTTGGGGAGGGTGTCGAGGTAGACCTTGAGCTTGGCGTCCTTGCTGAAGTACTCGAGGCCGGACTTGGTCACCGGGAGGAAGCCCTCCTTCTCGATGAAGGTGTTGATCTGGTCCTTCTGGTAGTAGAGGTCGTAGAAGGCCTTGACCGCCTTCTCGTTGCCCGGCTTCTTGAAGGCCATGAGGTAGTCGGTGACACCGAAGGTCTGCGGGGTGTCGCCGGCCTTCTTGGTCGGGAAGGGCGCGACGGCGTACTTGACCTTGGCGTCCTTGTCGAGGGCCCCGGCGAGCGGGCTGAAGCCGACGACCATGCCGGCCTTGCCGGACTTGAAGAGGTCGAAGGCGTCGGCGCGGTTGGTCTTACCCGGGTTGTTCTGGGTGAGCTTGGCGTCGGTGAGGTCCTTGAGGAAGGTCAGGGTCTCGACGTTCTGGGCGGAGTTGATGGCCCACTTGCCATCCTTCTTCCAGTCGCCGCCGTTGTTGAACAACCACATGGAGAACTCGCCCTGGCTCTCCTCCGGGCCGAGCGGGAGGGCGTAGCCAACATTGCCGTCACCGAGCGCTGTGATCTTGGTGGCCGCGTCCTTGAGCTCGTCCCACGTCTTCGGCGCGTTCGCGATGCCGGCCTTGGTGAAGAGGTCGGTGTTGTAGAAGAAGGCGCGCGCCGACGACAGGTCGGGGAAGCCGTAGAACTTGCCCTCATAGGTGCCGGACTTCTGGAAGGCCTCGAGGATGTCGGACTTCACCGCGTCTGGGAGGACCTCGTCACCGTTGTAGAGCAGGCCGTCCTTGGCGTAGGAGGCGTAGGCGTTGAGGTTGAGGATGTCCGGAGCCTGGTTGTTCTGGATCATCGTCGAGGACTGCTGGTCGATGTTGTCCCAGGAGACGACGTTGACCTCGAGGGTGTAGCCGGTCTTCTCGTTGTAGGTCTTGGCGAAGGCGTCCCAGAAGGCCTTGGTGTTGTCCTTGGAGTATTCGGCCGCGACGAGCTTGATCGTCTTGACCTCCTCTGCACCAGAGCTGCTGCCGCCGCCCGCGGTCCCTGCGCCGCTGCCGCCCGAGCAGCCTGCGAGCACGAGCCCGCCCGCCGCCGCGAACGCGATGACCACACTGGTCCGAACCTTCATGTTTCTCCTTCACCATGACCCGGGGCCATCCCGGAACCCCGGCTCTGGACGTGGCGTGAAAGAGCGCCGCACGTCCTTGACCGGCTGGTCGTCAACCTAGGCGCGGGTTTCGACCTCCGCCAACCGATAGCGCAAGTGAACTGCGCACTTCTTGCTCACGATTCGGTCACGGACCTGCACACAAATGCCGCAGAGTTGCGCACTTGACTCGGGTTCCGTCCACGGGAACAGCGCCTGTTAGGTGAGCCTAAGCACGGCATACACTCGCCCGGTGGGCACCAAGGTCAAGGGCGGCAAGCCGAGCAAGGGCAGCAAGGTCGTCGTGCCCAAGGCCAAGTGCTGCGACGACAGCCCGAAGTGCGGCCGGTGCCCCCTGCGCCTGCTCAAAGAGCAGCGGATGCCGGACGGGCTCACCGTGCGCAAGCGCCGGGTCGTCAGCGTCACCGACCCCAAGCACCCGCTGTCCAAGAAGGAACTCGCGGCCCACCTGAAGCGCCGCAAGAAGTCCCGCGCCGCCTGAGCCTCGCCGTCTGACCCTCGCCGCTGTGCGACCCTCCCGCGTGCGAGACTGCCGCCATGCAGCACTCGACGACGACGGTCCCCGCCCCGGACGCCACTCCGCTCCACACCAATGTCTGGTTGCCCGAGGGCCGACCGCGTGCCGTGGTCCAGATCGCCCACGGCATGGCCGAGCACTCGGATCGCTATGAGCGGTTCGCGCAGGCGCTCACCGATGCCGGGTATGCCGTGTACGCCCACGACCACCGTGGCCACAAGGGAACGGCTGGTGACCACAGTGACGAGGGCTACTTCGCCGACAAGGACGGCTGGGCGACCGCCGTGGCCGACATGCGGGCGGTGACCGATCGAGCTCGCGCCGAGCAGGCCGGGCTGCCGGTGTTCCTCATCGGGCACAGCATGGGCAGCTTCCTCTCCCGGTCCTACATCGCCGAGCCGGCGCCGGACCTCGCCGGCGTCGTGCTCTCCGGCACCGCGGGTGACCCGGGCCCGATCGCGCTGGCCGGCATCGCGGTCTCCACGATCCAGGGCAAGTTGCGGGGTCGTCGCCACCGCTCGGGCATCATGAACACGCTTTCCTTCGGCCAATACAACGCCGCCTTCAAGCCCAACCGCACGGAGTTCGACTGGCTCTCACGCGACCCCGCCGAGGTCGACAAGTACGTCGAGGACGAGTGGTGCGGCAATGTCTTCACCGCGGGCTTCTACGCCGACCTCCTCGGTGGTCTGCGCCAGATCAACTCCGATGGCCTCGTGGCGAGGGTCCCCAAGGACCTGCCGATCCTCGTGCTCTCCGGTGACGAGGACCCGGTCGGGGCTGGTGGCAAGGGCCCGACCGCGGTGGCCGCGCAGTACGAGCAGGCCGGCGTCGAGGACGTGACCCTCAAGCTCTATCCGGGCGGGCGGCACGAGATGCTCAACGAGACCAACCGTGACGAGGTCACGGCCGACATCATCGCCTGGCTGGACGCCCGTCTCGCCCGCCGCTGACAGTCGCCACCGCCCACGCACCCCGCTGTTTGTGACCCCAGGTTCGTCAGTTGGCCCCAAAAACCTTCCGGCACATCCTGTTTATGACCCCAGGTTCGTCGGTGCTGGCGCTGGGAGCGCGGGTGAGGGGACGGCATACGAACTTGGGGTCACAAGCGGGGACATGCCATGCCAGACCGGGGCGACACCTACGAACCTGGTGTCATGAACAGACCGACGGGGTCAGTCAGTTGAGGCTGAAGCCGCCTGCTGACTCGTGGACCGAACGTGACGAGAAGCGACGCTGCAATGCCTCTTCCTCGCGAATGAGTCGGTCCGCGAGCGCGGCTCGCTCCGCGGGATCGCACTCGAGCAGGAGTTGGCGCTGCGCCACGGTGAGGCCTGCTTGAGCTGCGCGTGCGTGATCGCCGAGGGCAGCACGGATCGTGGCCTCGTCCGACAGGTCGTCGAGCCAGGTCACGTCGGCCGAAAGGTAGGGGCGTGACGCATCGGGCGCGATCACCTCGTCCACGCGAAGCCGGCGCCGACCGTGCAGCACCCACGCGACCAGCGGGCGACCGTCCGCGAGCACCTCGCGGTGTTCACTGAGCACCCCCTCACACCCGACGCGCGTCAGCGTCCCCTCGCGACCCGCCCCGACCTCGTGGCCCTGACGGATCAGCACCACCCCGACCGCTCGCTCCTCCTCTGGCAACGCCATGAGATCGGCGTGCAGTGCCAGATAGCGCGGCTCGAAGAGTTGGAGTGGCATGACCTGTCCCGGCACGAGGACCGTGCCCAGCGGGAAGATCGGCAGCAGGGACATGCCATCCAGTGTGCCCGTCAACCAGCCGGTGAACCCAGCCCTGAAGCCAGCGGCCGGCGCCCCGCCACGACGACATGACCTACGAGAGAACGTCCTTGCGCTGGAAGCGCCAGTAGCCGAGCGCGAAGAGCACCACGGCATACAACAACGACCACAGCACCCCCCGCTGGAAGGACGTCCAGTCCGGCTGGGTCGAGGTGAAGAGGTCGTACCACGCCCGCGAGTAGTGGCCCGGCAGACCCTTGCGCCAGTCCCCGAGGGCATCGATGGAGTCCAGAATCCCGGAGACGATGAGCACGATGAGTGCCGAGCCGACCGCGGCCAAGGGCGTGTCCGTGCCGACCCCGACGAGGAACGAGATGCCCGCGATCGGCAGGACCGCGACGAAGATGTAGGCGATCGCAATTCCCATGCGCGGCAACACCATTGACCATGACATCTCGCCGCCGCCGGGGATGGAGAGTTCGTTCGTGCCGTAGAACAGTGACCCGATGATCAGGGCCCAGACGAGCATCACGACCAGCGCGACAGCCACGGACAGCAGGCCCACGATGAGTTTGCTCGTGAGCAACCGAGACCGGCCCACCGGCGCGGTGAGCAAGTAGCGCAGCGAGGACCATGAGGCTTCGGCCGGGACCGAGTCACCGACGAAGAGCGCCGCCACGATGTAGAAGAGCAACTCCCCCGAGACGAGCAACACGAAGAGGGTGAAGTTGCCGGACCCAGAGGTGGCCAGGTCCACCGGCCGCGTGCCCGACGACGACCCTCGCCTCGGGCCGGTGTCCAGGGCGAAGGCCGCCACGAAGATGAGCGGCAGCACGAGCAGGATCCCGAAGATCCACTGGGTCCGGCGACGCCGGAGTTGTCGACCGATCTCGGCGCCGACGGACAGGGGCGTCTGCCTGCGCCGTGTCTGTGTGCTCATCGGGCCCGCACCTGTCGCAGTCGTTCGATCATGGATGTCTCCGGTCCATCAGCACCCTCGGGTGTCGCGGACGCATCGGCGATGACCCCGAGGAAGACCTCCTCGAGGTGGCGACGACTCCCCACCCCGACGACATCGAGGCCGGCATCGATGGCCTCCCGCACGATCTCGTGACGCGGCCGGTCCGCGATGATCGTGACCTTGGCTCGGTCGTCCTCGTCGATGACCTCAAGAGTGCGTATGCCGTCCGCCCCCCTCAGGTGGGCGAGCGCCGCTTTCGTGGGTGCGGACGAGGTCTCGATGACCGTGGTGTCCTCACTGGCGACGAGGTCGGCGACCGTCCCCGTCGTGATCACCCGTCCGGCGTGCATGACGACGACATGGCTGCAGGTCATCTCGACCTCGGCGAGCAGGTGACTGGAGACGACGACGGTGCGGCCGGTCGCGGCATACGCCTGCAGGATCGGCCGCATCGCGGCGATCTGCGGCGGGTCCAGGCCATTGGTCGGCTCGTCGAGGAAGAGCACCTCGGGCTTGCCGAGCATCGCCTGCGCGATGCCGAGACGCTGCTTCATGCCGTGCGAATAGGTGCGGGCCGGACGGTCGAGGGCGCCACCGAGCGCCGCGACATCGAAGGCCTCCTCGAAACCCGCCTCCTCCGGTGGCCGACCCGTCGCCTTCCAGAAGGCGTGGAGATTTTCGCGACCCGTGAGATGGGGCAGGAAGCCCGGCCCCTCGACCAACGCACCCACGGACCGAAGGATCGGCGCCCCGGGCGTGATCTCGTGCCCGAGCACGTGGACAGTGCCGGAATCCGGACTGATCAGTCCGAGCATCATGCGCATGGTGGTCGTCTTGCCAGCGCCGTTGGGTCCGAGGAGGCCGACGACCTGCCCGCGCTCGGCGCGCCAACTCACGTCGTTGACCGCGCGGTGGCCGTCGGCATAGGTCTTGACGAGGTTGGAGACGACCAACGGGGTGTCTGCGAGGTCCTCACGAAAGGGATGCTGACGTCGCTGCCACCGGCGCCAGAGCGAGAAACCCACCAGGGCGAGCAGCACGGCGATGAGTGCAGCGCCCACAGCCAGGGACTCGGTGTCGCGCTCGCTGGCGGTCGCCAACGGAGTCCCCTCAACCGTCGGCAGGGTGAGCGTGGCGGAGTCGAGGGCGATCCGGTCGGCCCGCACGGTCCGCGACCCGGCAAAGGCACTGTCCGTGGAGGTGATGAGCACGCGCCACGTCGACCCGGCCTCCATCACCCACGTCGCAGCGGGCAGCGCCACGGTCACTTGGGTCGCCTGACCCGGGGTGACGGCCAGCCGGAGCGGTGCCACGAGCGGCCGTGGCTGACTGACGGAGGTCCCCTGCACCTGCCACAGGGAGACGAAGAGGGTGACCTCGGCATCGGAGGAGGTCACCGAGAAGGTCAGCTTCGGTGCGCCCGCCACCGTCACGCGCTTGCTGATGGCGCGGACGTCGAGGACCGCCGAAGCACCGGGAAGTGCCGCGAGGGGATACGTCGGCAGGGAGCCCAGGGACAGCGAACTGCTCGATGATCCACCCCCGCCCGCGGTCCCCGAGCCGCCGGTCGATCCGCCGGCGGCCGAGTTGAGCAACCCGAGGCCAGGGATGGTCGTGATCGACGCCGGCTGGCCTCCGGGCGGGGTGAGGACGAGTTGGTCCTGCGCCGGTAGTCGCAGGGGCACCTTCACCGGGGTCACCTCCGCTGTCGTCCCACCGTTCAATCCCGGGTATGCCGGGAGCCGGGCGATCGTTGCCGTCACCTGCCGCCGCGCCAAGGGAAGGGTGTAGGTGAAGGCGTCGAACCCCTTCGGCAGCGCAGCCTCGGGTGTCGCAGCCGAGGAAGCGCTCGAGGTGCTGGCCGGAGCAACAGACCGGATCGGGTCTTTGATGTCGCGCACGTAGTGGTCGAGCCACGTCTGGGCGGCGGCTTCGTCCTGGGTCTGCGTGGTCGAGGGAGCGTCATGTCCACCATCGGTCCAGCGGATGGCCAGCGGCGCCCCGATGGCGGCAATGGCGCGGGCATTGGCATCGGCCTGGTCGAGCCCGAAGAGCGAGTCGGTCTGGCCCTGGACGAGGAGCGTCGGGGCCATTGAGTCCTTGAGGACGGCATTGGGCCCGTGACCACGCAAGGTCTCGATGATCGTCGGCGAGGGCGCTCCGGACTCAGCAGCCTCGAGGAGGCCTTGGCAGATGGCCGGGTCGAAGCGGCCACACAACAACTGAGACGACGCGCGGGCCGGGCCGTTGGTGCTCCCGGTGGCAGATGGGCTCGGTGCGGCAGCGTTGGCACTCGGTGCGGCAGCGCTGGCACTCGGTGCGCCCGCCGAGCCACCCCCACGGCCGCCACCGGCGCCCAGTGCCGCAGTGAAGAAACGCGAACCCCACAGTTGCTTGTAGACACCCGGTGTTTCGATCGGGGTGCCGCCGGCGAGGGTCGCGCCCGTCGGATCCGACGCTTCGACGGCCTCGACCGCGGACTGGGGGAAGAGGGACTGGGCCAGGTCGTTCCACGTGATCGAGGCGACCACGCCGTCGACTCTTGGGTCGGTTGCGCCGAGCATGAGCGCGAGCGCGCCGCCGTAAGAGCCACCCGCGACCCCGACGCGGGGGTCACCGACTCCGTCGAGTTGGACATCGTCACGCAGTGACAGCAGGTCGACCAGCAGACTGCCATCGGCAACCTCGTAGGCCGGGTCATCGAGGTGAATGCGACCCCCGGACTTCCCGAAGCCGCGAGCCGTGTACGAGAGCACCACGTAACCGTGTGCCGCATAGGTCTTCGCCTGTTCGGCCACGCTCTCCTTCGCGCCCCCGAAGCCATGGGCGAGGATCAACGCTGGCCGTTTGGCACCGGTAGCGCCAGCGCTCGTCGTGATCGACACATCGAGGTTGACGGCCGTGCCGTCGGGCTCGGCCCCGACCGGGACCATGAGGTCCTCGACCTTCACTGCCAGGTCAGCAGCCGATCCCGCCGATCCTGCGACCGAGACCACCGCCTCACCCGGGCTGGCCGCGGAAGCCAGCGGCACGGCATACCCGGTCATGGCGGTGACCACAGCGAGCGCCGCGGTGCCGGACAGCGCCCGGCGAGCACTCCGCCACCGGCGAGTGGAGGTGCCCGGGGCCCGTGTCATTGGCACATCCTGCACCACGGGCCTGAGGCGCCCGCGATGCGTGACTGCGTCACATCTCCTCGTGGGTCTCCGGGTCGGCGTCGAAGAGTCGGCCGTCGGGGCGGCCGAGGGCCGTGATCGCGCTGACCTCGTCGTCGGTGAGGGTGACGTCGAAGATGTCGAGGTTGAGGCGCTGGCGCCGCGGATCGGCCGACTTCGGCAGAGCGAGGGAGCCGAGTTGGACGTGCCAACGGAGGACGATCTGGGCCGGGGAGACCCCATGTGCGGCCGCTGCATCGGCGATGGGCGCGGCTGCTTCACCCTCCATGCGCGCCAGGGGGCTCCAGGCCTCGGTGCGGATCCCGAGCCGTTCGTGCACCGCACGGAGCTCGACCTGGGGGAAGGCCGGGTGCATCTCGATCTGGTTGACGCTGGGGGTGACGCCGGTCGCGGCGATGATGTCGTCGAGGTGACGGGGAGTGAAGTTGGAGACGCCGATCGAGCGGACGAGGCCACGCTCGCGACACTCGACGAGGCCCTGCCAGGCGTCGACATAGAGGTGCTGGCTCGGGTTCGGCCAGTGGATGAGGACGAGGTCGATGACGTCGAGGCGCAGGCGACGCAGGCTGTCCTCGACCGAGGCGATCGCCAGGGACTTCTCGTGGAAGCGGCCGGGGACCTTGGTCGTGACGAGGACGTGCTCGCGGTCGAGGCCACTGCGACGGAGCGCCTCGCCGACCTCCTCCTCATTCTCGTAGTTCACGGCGGAGTCGATGAGTCGATAGCCCTGCTCGAGGGCCGACACCATCGCGGTGATGCCCTCCTCGCCGCGCAACGGATAGGTGCCGAAGCCGACCTGCGGGACGACGAGGCCGTCGTTCAGGGTCCAAGTCGGGATGCGGGTGGGTTCGCTCTGGGGTTCGCTCGGGGATTCACTCACCCGTCAAGACTGCCACGGGGTCCGCGGTCGGTGAGAGGATGCCGCCATGAGCGGAAGCGGCACCAAGGATGACCCGTGGCAGCTGAAGACGGCGCCGGGCACGTCGGCCTACGAGATGTGGCGCGATGAGGCCGCCGAGCCACCGACGTTGGTGTGCCAGGTCGGCTCGACCCAGTTGAAGTATCACTTGCGCGCCATCGATGACCTCGCCGCGTGGCTGCACGAGCAGGGCGACTGGGTCGACCTCGGCGCTGCCGACGAGCAGAAGCCCGCCAAGGAGGGCACGGTCGAGGCGTGGGGTCGGTCCGAGGACAACCCGGTCGGCGGTTGGTATGGGCTGCGCAAGGGCTATCGGGGTCGCTTCGGCATGTACCTCCCACCCCTGCTCGAGGAGTTGGGGCTCGTCGAGCTCGAGCACAACGCGCGCAACAACCGCGTGCGCGCCAAGGGCTGACGGCCGCCAGCTGGCGGCTGACGGACCCGTCCCCGCGCGAGGAACCCACGACCCATGGCCTGGACGATCCCCGAGTTGGAGATGCTCCGGCAGCCGATGCTGCTGCGCCGTCTGGCCAGTGTCCGTGACGGCATCCATGAGGTGCTGACGCCACTGTCGGTGACGATGGCGCGCTCACCCGAGCCGGTCCCCTTTGCCGAGCGCGAGTCGCTCTCCTATCGGCGGGTCAAGGCCGGGTCGACCTGGGGCCGGGCTCATGTGTGTGCGTGGTTCCACGTGGAGGTGGACCTGCGGGGTCTCATCGGCGATGAGCTCATGGCCGCGAGCGGGCTGGCGCTGATCCTCGACACCGACGGCGAGGCGATCCTGCGCAACGACGCGGGCGAGGTCGTCGGGATGGTGACCAGTCGCCTCACTCCTCTGGAGCGGCACGCACCGGCCCGGGCGAAGACCCGGGTCGAGTTGACGCCCGAGTTGTTGGAGGCGTGTGCGCCGGCGGGTCGGCTGTCCTTGTGGCTGGATGCCGGCTTCAACGGAAAGATGGTGCAGCCCTTCGGAATTGCTCGCATTCGGGCATTGGATCTGGTCCGCATCGACCGGGCTCGCGAGGACGCCTACCTCGACCTGCTGACGGTCGCGTATGCCTCCCTCCGGGCTGGTGGGCTTGGAGACCGGTATGTCGTGGCGCTGGATCATGGGTTCGCTGCCGCTGCCGAGGGTGATTGGGGTGGGGTGAAGTCAGCGCTGGCTCCGGTGTTGGGTGGGCCGGGGTGCGCGGCCATCGCCTTCACTGGGTTGGGCCATGCGCACCTCGACATGGCGTGGCTGTGGCCCATCCGGGAGACGCGGCGCAAGGCGCACCGCACGTTCCGGGCGCAGTTGGACCTGCTGGACGCGCATCCGGATTTCCGCTTCGGCGCGAGCCAGCCACAACAGTTCAAGTGGATCGAGCAGGACGATCCGGAGCTCTTCGCCCGGATGCAGTCGGCCGTGGCAGCCGGGGTCTTCGAACTCCAGGGCGGCTTCTGGATCGAGCCGGACACCAACCTCCCCAGTGGAGAATCGTTGGTGCGTCAGGCGATTCACGGCCAGCGCTACTGGGAGTCGCGTTTCGGACAGCGGGTGACGACGTGCTGGTTGCCCGACGCCTTCGGCTACTCGGGGGCTCTACCCCAGATCCTGCGCGGCGCCGGGATGGACACCTTCCTCACCATCAAGTTGGCGTGGAACGAGCACAACGACTTCCCGCACCGCTCCTTCGTCTGGGAGGGGATCGACGGGACCGGCGTGCTGGTCCACATGCCACCCGAGGGCACCTACACGTCGTCAGGGACCGGTTTGGCGATCGGCACCGCGCGAGATCAATATCCCGAGGCCGGCGTCGCGCCGATCGGGATGATCCTCTTCGGTACAGGGGACGGGGGTGGTGGGCCGAGTGAGGTCCACCTCGAGGTCACCAAGCGTTCGGCGCACCTGCTCGGCATGCCGACTCTCGTTGCTGGGACGGCGGCTGAGTTCTTCAGCCGGCTCACGGCATACGCCGATGTTCTTCCCCACTGGCGAGGTGAGCTCTACCTCGAGAAGCACCAGGGCACGTTGACCACCCAGGGCGCGATCAAGGCCGGGAACAGGCGGCTGGAGCACGAGCTGCACGACCTCGAATACCTTGCGGCACAGTCTGTTTGGGCTGGTGGTGGGGAGTGGCCCTCGGCCTTGCTGGATCGGACGTGGGAGGAGTTGCTGCTCCACCAGTTCCACGACATGCTGCCCGGCAGCTCGATCGAACGGGTGCATCGCGAGTCGCGCGAGGTCTATCAGCGGCTGTCTGCGGACGTCTTTGATGCGACGGCCGAGGTCCTCGCTGCGGAGCACTCGGACGACTTGCCCTTGGCCTTCGTCAACACCACGCCGGTGCCGCGGGTCGGTTGGGTCGAGCACGGCAGGCAGTGGTGGCACCACGAGGCCGCGCCCTTCGAGACCGTTGCCCTGACTCCGTATGCCGGGGAGCCGGGTGGTGCGCTCGGCTTCGATGACCACTCGATCTGGAACGACCGGTTGCGTGTCACGTTTGGCGAGGACGGGACGATCACGTCGCTCGTCGATGTGTTGTCAGGTCGTGAGCACGTGCGTCGGTCCGGGGCGCTGAATCGCCTTGTCGTGCATCGAGATCCGTTCACGATGTTCAACGCGTGGGACATCAAACCCAACTACGTCGACCTCAAGCGCGAAGTGCTCAGCCCGGTGCGCGTGGAGACCTCGATCGTTGGTCCTCGAGTGGTGCGGCACCAGGAGTTCATGCACGGGGACACCCGGATCCGGCAGGACGTGGTGTTGATGCTCGGTGAAGATGTGGTGCGCTTCGAGACCGATGCCGACTTGCACGAGCGGCTGCGGATGCTGCGGGCGGAGTTCGAGCCCGAGGCCTGGTCGGACGTGGTGACCTGTGAAATCCATTTCGGGCAGATCGAGCGGTCGACGCGGGATGACACGCCTCAGGAGCGGGCGCAGTACGAGATCTGTGGGCATCGGTTCGTCGACGTCAGCACGGAGGCGGCGGGCCTCTCCGTGCTCAATGACGGGAAGTATGGGCATCGCGTCAAGCAGGGCGTCATCTCGCTGAATCTCCTTCGGGCGCCGGTCTATCCGGACCGGACCGCCGATCGTGGCAGGCACCGCTTCACGTATGCGATCCACCCCCACGAGGGCGGTCTCGGACCGTCGACGACCAGGCACGCCCGACACCTCAACGCACCCGTGGTCATCGCTCATGTAGCGGCCGCTCCCCCGGCCTTCGTCGTCGAACCGGCCAACGTCCTCCTCGACACAGTCACGTTGGCTGCCAGTGCTCGAGGCGCAAGGGGTGACCACTACAGAGGCGAACGTGACAACAGCGAGCCCGGTGGCGGTGATCTCGTGCTGCGCCTCTACGAGTCGGACGGGCAGGAGTGCGTGGCGACCGTTGCTCTGGGCCCCCAGTGGGGAGACATCGACCTGAGTGCATTGCGCACGACGAACTTCCTGCTCGACGACCTCGGCGACGACGG
>Ga0116186_1003318_pt1 | contig 13801 bp, 13 predicted proteins | sample AD_JPNNA4_MetaG_FD_89806 | JGI IMG/M metagenome (GOLD analysis project Ga0116186, IMG submission 89806) | Active sludge microbial communities of municipal wastewater-treating anaerobic digesters from Japan - AD_JPNNA4_MetaG | ecosystem: Engineered > Bioreactor > Anaerobic > Digestate | place...
AGAACGGGTTCGTCGCCACGTGGGACCAGTTCGGCACCTTTACGTGGCAGAAGACCTTCACCATGGGCCTGCCGACCGATCAGGCGGCGTTCGGCTGCGTAGCCTACGGCAGGGTCGGCGCCACCTGCGGCGGCTCCTCCGCCGCGCACGGCACAGGCGAGGACTTCACGGTCGTCGGGTTCGGGGTCGATGGCGACCTGTCATGGACAGACGTGTACGACGGCGCCGCGCACGGCGGGGACGTCTGCCGCGACGTCCTCGTCCGTGGCACCGGCATCTTCGCCGCCGGTTCCGTGAGCAAGGGCGGCGCGAACACGAGCGGACTGCTCATCAAGTACGCGCGCTGAGCCGAGCGGCCGGGTCGCTGAGCGAGGCGGTCGGGTCGCTGAGCGGCGCGGTCGGGTCGCTGAGCGGCGCGGTCGCGTCGCTTGGTAGAGCGAGCGAGTCCTTGAGTGCAGGAGCGGGCGGGGGCGGCACGCGGCTGCGCCGCGTGCCGCCCCCGCCCGCTCCTGCTAGGCTCCCGTCCTGATGGAGCCCCTCACCCTCATCGGCGTGGCCATCGGCCTCGCGATGGACGCCTTCGCCGTCGCCATCGGCGTCGGACTGACGCTCGGGACGGTCAGCCTGCGCCAGACGTTCCGCCTCTCGTATCACTTCGGCCTCTTCCAGGCCCTGATGCCGATCGCCGGGTGGCTCGCCGGCCGCTCGATCGTCGCCTGGATCGCGCCCTTCGACCACTGGGTGGCCTTCGCCCTGCTCGCCGCCATCGGCGGCAAGATGATCTACGAGGCCCTGGGCGAACGCGACGAGAAGGCGCAGAGAAAGGATCCGACCAAAGGCGCCTCGCTCGTCGTCCTCTCCGTCGCGACGAGCATCGACGCCCTCGCCGTCGGCCTGTCACTGGCCCTGCTCGGCACGGCGATCTGGTACCCCGCGCTCGTCATCGGGATCGTCGCCTTGGTCTTCACAGCCGTCGGCCTGCACCTGGGGAGGCGTTTCGGCGCTCTGTTAGGGCGCCGCATGGAGATCGTCGGCGGGCTGATCCTCGTCGCGATCGGCCTGCGCATCCTCATCGACCACCTCGCCTCGTGACCCGCGGACGCCCCATGACCGCGGACGCCCCATGACCGCGACGCCCCATCACCGCGACGCCCACACCGGCCGGTCGAGCGACGGCGGGTCGCAAAGGCGCCTCGGCTCCCGGTGCGACCGGCCTGACCTGAGGAGGACCATGGACTTCGACACGCCTATCGACCGCACCGGCACGGCGAGCTTCAAGTGGGAGCTCTACGGCCCGGACGCGCTACCCCTCTGGATCGCCGACATGGACTTCGCCTCGCCCCCGGCCGTCGTCGCCGCGCTCGAGCGCCGCGCCCGCCACGGCGTCTTCGGCTACTCGCTGGTGACGGACTCGATGTACGGGGCCCTCATCGACTACCTGGAGCGCCACTACGGCTGGCGAGTCGAGCGTGACTGGTTCGTCTGGCTGCCGAGCGTCGTGCCCGGCGTGAGCCTGGCGTGCCGGGCGTTCGCCGGGCCGGGCGAGGCGGTCATGCTGGTCACACCGGCCTACCCGCCCTTCCTCGAGGAGCTGCCTCCTCAGGGGTTCCGCCTGGTGAAGGTGCCGTCCACACGGACGGGGACGGTCGGTGGAGAGAAGACGACCGGCGGCGTCATCTCAGCCGCCGGGCCACCCACCGGCGCAGGCGACCGATCGGGTCCTCCCGGCGAGGCCTCCCCGTCGTGGTCTTTGCCGCTCGACAAGATGGAGGCCGCCCTGACGCCCGACACGCGGATGTTCCTCCTCTGCCAACCGCACAACCCGTTGGGACGGGTCTGGCGCCGCGACGAGCTCGCCGCGATCGGCGACTTCTGCCGGCGCCACGACCTCGTCCTCTGCTCCGACGAGATCCACTGCGGCCTCGTCCTCGACGACATCCCCCACGTTCCCGCAGCGACGGTCTCGGATGACGCCGCTGCCCGCACCGTCACCCTCATGTCGCCGAGCAAGACGTTCAACCTGCCGGGCCTGAACTTCGCCTTCGCCGTCATCCCCGACGAGGACCTGCGACGACGGTACGTCGCGACTGCCGAGGGTCTGCTGCCGTTCCCGGGCTGCTTCGCCCTCACAGCGGCCGAAGCCGCCTATCGCGAGGGCGGTGAGTGGCACACGGAACTGCTGCAGTACCTGCGCGGCAACCGGGACCTCGTGGAACGCTTCGTGGCCGACGAGCTGGCGCCGCTGACGACGACGCACGTCGAGGCGACGTACCTGGCCTGGATCGACGCGCGCGGGCTCGGCGTCGCCGAGCCCGCGCGCTTCTTCCGCGAGGCCGGCGTCGCCCTCTCCGACGGCGCCGACTTCGGCGCCCCCGGTTGGCTGCGCCTCAACTTCGCCTGCCCGCGCAGCACACTCGAAGAGGCGCTGCGAAGGATGAAGCGCGCCGTCGCGGCGCAGTCGCGCTGATCTCGAGGCTGCGTCGGTCGCGGCGCCTGCCGAAAGGGCTCGCCACGGTCGAGCTAGACGTGCACGTCGCGACGCGCGAAGGCGAACCACGCCACGCCGCCGGCGACCGCGGTCACCAGGAGCAGAACGACGGCGTTGGCCGGCTGCAGTCCCAGACGGAGGGGCTCGGCGCCGCCGTAGTAGTAGAAGAGCGACAGCTTCTGCAGCCAGAGCAGGCTCTGCACGAGTTGCGCGACGATGTTCAGCAGATAGGCGACGACACCGAGCGCTGCCCCGATGGCGATCGTCAGGCCGCGCTTCCCTGTCGCCGCCCCCACCGCGAAGGCGACGGTGGCCACCGCGAGCGCGAGCAGCAGCAACATCACGTGCGCTCCGACGAGGTCCCCGGCCGGAAGGCCGAGCCCGATCATCACGTCGGCGACCGACATCGCTGCGAGGTGCGCGGCGCAGAGCACGACAGTCCCGGTCACGAGCACGGCGTACTTCTGCGCCAGCAGACGTGCGCGCGACACGGGGTAGGCGAGCAGCAGACCAAGGGTCCCGCTCTCCTCCTCGCCGGCTATCTGCGCCGCGGCCACCGCGATACCGAAAGCGATCAGGAGCAACGGCGTCATGAACGAGAACAGCTCGCCGTTCAGGTAGGTGACGGCGTCGCCGAAGTCGGTCGACGCGCCCATGAAGGCCTTGCGGAAGGCCTCCGGCATGCTGTCGATATAGCCCTGCAGGTCCCCGGCACTCTCACGGATGCTCGGGAAGAGCGAGCACATCATGACGACGTAACAGGAGACCGACGCCGCCCAGATGGCGAGCGACCGGCGCTGGTCGCGGAGCCCCTTCAGGAATGGGTCACGAAGCATCGGCGCTTCCTTCCCGCGGATCGGGGTCGTCACGGATCCGCGCCGGATCCCGGCGCCACGGTCCCTCGCCGGGGCTCTTGTCCGCGCCACCGCCTGCGCCCTCATCGTAGTAGGCGAGGAAGAGGTCCTCGAGGTCCGGTTCGTGACTGGTCAGGGCGATGACTTCGTGACGGGCGGCGGCCTTGACCACGGTGTCGAGGGCACCCCGGACCGTGAACGTGAGGCGGTGGTCGGTGGTGGTCAGCGAACCGACGCCCGGGAGGACCGCGAACTCGTCGCGCGGCGCTGGGCCGGCGAACTCGATCTCGACATGGTGCACGGCCCTCTTGCTGAGCGAGGCGACATCCTCGACGGCGACAAGACGCCCCTCGCGCACGAAACCGACCCGACTGCAGACGCGCTGCGCCTCGGGGAGGATGTGCGACGAGAGAAAGATCGTCTGGCCGGCCGACCGCGCCTCGTCCACCATCGCGTAGAACTCGCGCTGGACAAGCGGGTCCAGGCCGGACGTCGGCTCGTCGAGGATGATGAGCTCCGGCCGGTGCATGAACGCCTGGATCAGACCCAGCTTGCGCTTGTTGCCGGTCGAGAGGTCTGCCGCGCGGCGCCCGAGGTCGAAGTCGAGGCGCGCGGCGAGCGCCTCGACGTACGACCAGTCGACGCCGCCACGCAGGTTGGCGTAGTAGCGCAGTGTCTCGGCTCCTGTCAATCTCGGATACAGCGCGTACTCGCCCGGGAGGTAGCCGACGCGCCGGCGGACGGCGACGCTCTCGCGTCGCGCGTCGAGGCCCAGGACCGTCGCCGTCCCCGAGGTGGGACGGATCAGGTCGAGCAGGATGCGGATGGTCGTCGTCTTGCCGGCGCCGTTCGGGCCGAGGAAGCCGTAGACCTCGCCGGTCTCTACGTCGAGGTCGACGTCGATGATCCCACGGCTCGAGCCGTAGTACTTCGTCAGATGCTCGGTGTCGACGACCAGCGCCACCGGCTCGTCCCCTCGGTCGCTTGCCTTGCCGCAAGGGAGTCAACCCGCCGGACGAGCCGGCGTCAAGCAGGACACGGTGATGCAGGACCACGGCGGTCATGGAGATGCCGAGACGGTCGCGATCCCCTTCTACATCGTCGACGGCATCATCACCGACAGGTACGGACGCAAGCCGGCGATGGTCTGTGGTGTCTGCTTCACCGCCGACCTCGTGCGATTCGAGCGGCGCGCCGAGGGTACAGCATCACGCGCGTCGCCGTGCACGTCGGCATGATCGCCGGCCCGCTGGCAGCAGCCGTTCTTATCGCCCGCGACCCGTCCTACCGCACGCTGTTCCTGACCGGCGCGGCCATTTGCGTCGCGTTCGTCTTCATCGTCGTGCTCGGCTTCCACGAGACTCGACCCGAGGCATTGCTCGCCGAATCGTCGCTGGGCGAGACGGTGCGCGTCTACGGCCACGTGCTCCGCGACCGCCGCTTCCTCACCTTCTGCGCCGTGGCCCTCCTTCCGCTCTACGGCTTCGGGCAGATCTGGACGATCCTCCCCGTGCTGCTGCGCAATGCGCAGGGGATGCCGGCATCCACTTGGGGGTATGTCGTCGCTTTCTACGCCGTTGGCGTCGCCGTCTTCCAGTACCCGGTGATCCGCTGGCTCAGGCAGAAAGATCACGTCCTCCTCATGGCCGCGTCGAGCGCCCTGCTCGGACCGACCTTCGGGGGCATGGCGATGGACGGGTTCGGCGAGCACGGCCCCGCGCTCGTGGTCATGGCCTGCGGGTCCGCCGGGGCGGTGTCGTACGTGGCGGTGGCGCGAAGCTCCCGCCTCGCCGACGCCACCGAGGCGACGCAAACGGCTGTCGACGACGCCCCGCCGGTGGGATCTCTCGGCGCTTGACCGGCGCCGTCGAGGGAGCACGCGCGCGACGACCGTGGCCACGACCGACCCGACGGACTGTCGGTAGCGCGCCACTGGGCATCGTCGGCATCAGCACGTACGATGGGCGACGCCTACCCGGGCGAAGAGGAGACAGACCGAGATGAAGCGCACGTTCAGGCCCACGACGATCGTCGCAGTGGCGCTGCTGCTGCTTCTGGCGGCCGCGTCCGGCGCCGCGGCTTCGCCGGCCGCGCCGGACTGGGCCGCCTCCTCCGCCGACCAGGCAGCCACCGCCGGTCACGTCCCCGCTCCCGTCTCGGGTCACATCCCCACCCCGAACGACCTGAGCTACCTCAGCCGCACGCGCGCAGTCCCGCGGAGCCGTGTGTTCAAGTCGTATCCGGCATCGTTCGACTTGCGTGCCCTCGGCCGCGTCACCCCGGTCAAGGACCAGAAACCGTACGGCACGTGTTGGGCGTTCGCCGGCCTCGGTTCGCTCGAGTCCGGTCTGTTGGCGGCGGACCCGGCGATCTGGGACTTCTCCGAAGACAACCTCGCCTGGTTCTCCGGGTTCTCGATCCCCGGCGGGCCCTACGGTGGCGGGGGAAACTCGTTCATGGCCCTCGCCTATCTCGCGCGCCGGAGCGGACCCGTCGACGAGGCGGACGATCCGTACGCCGACGGCGCGCATCCCCGCAACGTGCCGGCCCAGCGGCACTTGACCGAGGCTGTCTTTCTTCCCCCGCGCACCTCGGCGACCGACAACGACGCCATCAAGGACGCCGTCATGAGGTACGGCGCGGTGGACGTGGACATGTGGTGGCCCGACCAGGGACTCGCCGCCTACTGGAACGAGGCGACCGACAGCCTCTACGTCTTCACTCCCGACTTGCCCGAGGAGCCGCACACCGCGAACCACGACGTCCTCGTGGTGGGCTGGGACGACGCCTACCCGAAGAGCAGGTTCGCGACCGAGCCGCCCGGCCCGGGCGCCTTCCTCGTCAAGAACAGTTGGGGCGCCGCCTGGGGCGACCAGGGCTACTTCTGGGTCTCCTACTACGACACCACGTTCGCCCACGGCGGCTACAACGTGGCCTTCGCCGCCGCCGACTCCCCGGCCGCTTCGCTGCGGGTCTACCAGTACGACCCGCTCGGCTTCTGGCCTCAGGACGGCCCGTACGTCGACGGCACGACGAGTTGGTTCGCCAACGTGTTCACGGCGAAGACCAGGGAGGACCTCGACGCCGTCGGCTTCTACACCCCGCTCGCAGACTGTGCGTACGAGGTGTTCACCAGCGCGACGTCAGGCAGGCCGTCCTTCGTCGGCCTGACGTCGCGCGCCGCCGGGACGATCGCCGCGCCCGGCTACCACGTCGTGCCGCTGTCAGCGGCCGTCCCGCTGAAGACCGGCCGACCGTTCACCATCGCCGTCAGACTCACCGTCCCGACTGCGTACCACTACCCGATCCCGGTCGAGCGTCCCTACCCCGGCTACAGCGACGCCACAGCCGCGGCCGGCCAGAGCTACGTCTGCCGCGACGGTTCGACATGGCAGGATCTGACCACGCTCAAGGGGTACGCCGAGGCGAACGTCTGCCTCAAGGGCTTCACCACCGGCCAGCCTTACGGGACGTTCAGGGTCGACGACGGAGAGGAGTACACGAACTCCACGGCGGTCACGTTGCACGCGGGCATGTCCGCCGCCGCCGACATGCGCTTCCGCAACGCCGGCGGCGCCTGGACCGAGTGGCAGCCGTTCGCCGCCACGAGCGCGTGGCCCCTTCCCGCTGGCGACGGCCCCAAGACGGTCGAGGCGGAGTTCCGCAACGCCCAGGGGACGGCCACGCGAACCGACCGCATCTCGCTCGACACCGTGCGACCGAAGACGCAGGCGCCGTACAAAGCGAGCGTACGCCGCGGCGGGTACGTGCGCCTCCTCTACAAGGTGACCGACAGGCCACCGTGTGCCGCCAGGGCGACCGTCACGATCAACATCAGGAAGTTGGGCGGCGCGTCGGTCAAGATCGTACGGCTTGAGCGCCGGGACATCGGCACGCTGCAGTCGTACCGCTTCAGGTGCTGGCTGGCGAAGCGCACGTACCGCTTCTACGTCTACGCGAGCGACGCGGCCGGCAACGGGCAGAGCGTGATCGGGCGGAACTACCTCGCCGTGAGGTAGGACGCCGGCGGCGGCAGATGGCGAGCCACCGGCGCGCAAGGCGGCTCACCGGCGCGCAAGGCGACGGCTGATGGCGCGCCGGCCACCTTCCGCCCCGCAGGACCGGGGGCGTGGAACGGGACGGAACGGGTACCGTGCCTCGCTACAGGCAGACCGGAGCGAAGGGCGGCGATGACAGACGCGCAGGACGTGAGGATCGAGACCGACAGCATGGGCGAAGCGCGCGTCCCGGCGGAACGGTACTGGGGCGCGCAGACCCAGCGCTCGCTCGAGCACTTCCCCATCGGCGGCGAGCGCTTCCGCTTCGCCCCGCCGCTGATCCACGCCCTCGGGCTGGTCAAGTGGGCGGCGGCGCGGGCCAACGCGGAGCTCGGCGTGCTGCCGCAGGACAAGGCCGAGCTCATCGCCCGCGCCGCCCGCGAGGTCGCCGAAGGTGCCCTCGACGACGAGTTCCCCCTCGTGGTCTTCCAGACCGGCTCGGGCACGCAGACCAACATGAACGCGAACGAGGTGGTCGCCGCGCGGGCCAACGAGCTCGCCGGCGCCGGACGCGGCGGCAAGAGTCCCGTGCATCCGAACGATGACGTCAACCGCGGCCAGTCCTCGAACGACGTTTTCCCGACGGCGATGCACATCGCCACCGTGCTCGAGACGGAGGACCGGCTCCTTCCGGCCGTGGAAGGCCTCCATGACACCCTGCGGACGAAGGCGGGCGACTTCGCCGACGTCGTCATGGTCGGCCGCACCCACCTCCAGGACGCGACCCCGGTGACGCTAGGACAGGTCGTCGGCGGCTGGGCGACGCAGATCGACCAGGCGCTGGCGACGGTCCGTGCCGCCCTGCCCGGGCTCTACGAGCTCGCCCTGGGCGGCACCGCCGTCGGCACCGGCCTGAACACGCATCCGCGGTTCGCCGCAACGGCGGCGCGGATCATCGGCGAAGAGACCGGCCGGCCGTTCCGGCCGGCCGCGGACTTCTTCGCCGCGCTCTCCGCGCACGACGCCATGGTCACCGCGAGCGCGGCCCTGCGGACGCTGGCCGGCGCGCTCATGAAGGTCGCCAACGACGTCCGCTGGTACGCCTCCGGCCCGCGCGCCGGCATCGGCGAGCTGCGCATCCCCGAGAACGAGCCCGGTTCGTCGATCATGCCCGGAAAGGTCAACCCGACGCAGGCGGAAGCGCTCACCCAGGTCGCCGTGCAGGTCTTCGGCAACGACCATGCCGTGGCGTTCGCCGGCTCGCAGGGCGCCTTCCAGCTCAACGTCTACAAGCCCGTCATCGTCCACAATGTCCTCGAGTCGGTCGGGCTTCTCGCCGACGGCGTCGCCGCCTTCGACCGCTTCTGCGCGCGAGGCATCGAGCCAGACCGCGAGGTCATCGCCCGTCACCTCGGCGACTCCCTCATGCTCGTGACGGCGCTCAGCCCGCACATCGGCTACGAGAAGGCCGCGGCGATCGCCCGGCACGCGCACCGCGAGGGCCTCACCCTGCGCAAGGCCGCGCTGGACCTCGGCTACGTCAACGGCGAGGAGTTCGACGCCTGGTGTGTCCCCGCCGACATGACGCACCCGGCGGAAGAGTAGAGGACGAAGGGCGCCGGGGGCGCGGCGCGTGGCGCCTGCCCCCCCCGGCGTCGCGCCTGCCCCCCGGCGCCGCGCCCGCCGACACCGCCCTCCCGGCGCTCTCGACACGGTGCCCCTACAGGTTCGTGAGGCTCGCGGGAGCGACCTCGCCCAGCGCCGCCTTGGCGGCGGCGGCGAGGTCGCGGTCGTGCTCGTGTCCGATCGCGAACACGCGGTACAGATGGACCTTGGCGGGCACGAACTCGAGGATCCCCGTGAGCAACTGCTCTTCGATGCGCTCGGTGGCCGGGTCATAGACGGGGATGCGCTTCGGGCCGCTCAGCGGATTGAGCGGGCGAGGGTCCTGCGAGGCGATGTCGACGACGAACTCGAGCCCCTTCGCGCCCTTCGGCAGGTGCCGTACCACGGCTTCGTGGAACTCGTCCCGCGTCAGCTCGCGCGTCGCCGGCGCCGGCCGTTGCAGCTCCACGGCCTGCTCGTAGACCATGCTGTACTTCACATGTCGGTGGATGATCGACTGCCACTCCTCCGCCAGTTCGCGCTTCACGCTCTCAAGCGGCTCGCCCAGCCACTCCTCGACGCTCGTGAACAGCGACCACTCGGTGACGCGCCGGTAGGCGGCGAGGTCCTCGAGGGGGCTGCGCGGCAGGATGAGCTCCATCGTCGGACGGAAGATCTCGCGCAGGTGGATGTCGATCGCGTGCCCGACGCGATGGAAGTAGACGTTCTCGTACATGTAGAAGCGCGCGTTAAGGAACTGACGCAGGGCCGCGAGGGCGCGCTTGTGGAACGTCAGGCCTTCGTCGGTGCAGAAGCTGTAATAGATGAGACGATCGACGTCGATGGGCCCCAGCGAGACGCCGCACATGTAGGCGTCGCGACGGACGTAGTCGAGGTTGTCGACCGTGATCGCCCCGGAGAGGGCGCGGTGCAGAAGGCGGACCCAACGGGGGATGGGAGCGGCGGGCGAAGAGGCGGGAGGGCCCGAGGGGGCGGGGGCGGCGGATGCCGCCGCCCCCGCCCCCTCGGGCCCTCCCGCCTCCGCCCGCACCAGGAAGGCGACGTGCCACGGGTCGACCGCCTCGCCGTCGGCGAACGGGCCGCTCGGGCTGCGCCGCAGCGCCGCGAGCAACTCGCCTATCTCGTTGACGATCAAGTGCTGCGAGATGCGCTCGTGGTCAAGACCGAAGATGGGCTGGAAGTACTCCTCGTCGCAGAAGTGGCTGAACGGCCCATGGCCGACGTCGTGGAGCAGGCCGGCGAGGCGCAGCGTCTCTTCGACGAGCGGCAGGGACGGCGTCGCCGGCTCGACCTCGCGCAGCGTCGGGTACACGGTCCGGGCGAGCAGCCCGCCGAGATGCATGACCCCGATGCTGTGGGTGAAACGACTGTGCTCGGCGGCCGGGAAGACCCACCACGAGCTCTGCAGCTGGTGGACGCGCTTGAGACGCTGCACCCAGGGGCTGTCGATGACGTCGGCCTCGGCGATCTCGCCGGCGCGTGACAGCGTTATGCGCAGGTAGCCGTAAAGCGGGTCGGCGATGAGATGGACGTCGTCGTACGGAAGCTTCATCCCTTGAACGCTACCCCCTCGCCGGGACGGCGACAAGGAACATGGCGACCACGCCGTATCGGTTCGCCCGCGACGGCCGCATCCGCTCGCCCACGACTACCGCGCCGGGTCGCCGACGAGCTTCTCGTACGCCCGCTCGTGGGCGCTGACGAAGGCGTCGCGGCCGAAACGTTCCTCGGCCGCGCGACGGCACTCCGCCGGGTCGATCTCGTCGATGCGCCTGGCCGCCGCCACCATCTCGTCGACCGTGTCGACGATGAAGCCGGTGCGGCCGTGCTCGATCACCTCCGGGACCGACCCGTGACGGAAGGCGATCACCGGCGTGCCGCAGGCGAGCGACTCGATCATGACGAGGCCGAACGGTTCCGGCCACCGGATGGGAAACAGGGTGCAGCGGGCGCGCTTGTACAGCTCGGCCTTGGTCTCGTGGTCGACCTCGCCGCGAAAGTGGATGTCGTCCGTCAGGTACGGCTCGACCGCGCGGGCGAAGTACTCCCGTTCGGGGCCCTCGTTCACCTTCCCGGCCATGATCAGGCGCCTCCCGAGACGCCGCGCGACCTCGATGGCGATGTCGGCGCCCTTCTCCGGCATCATCCGCCCGATGAAGAGGAAGTAGTCGTCCTTCTCCGCTGAGAACGGCTGGTGCTCGACGTCGACCGCGTTCGGGATGGTGGCGACGAAGCGCAGATCGGGAAAACCCTGGCGCTGGTACTCCGAGATGGCGATGAAGACGAGGTCGTGACGCAGGCTGCTGAGCATCTGTTGCGTCGCCGGGTCGGCGGGACCGTGCAGCGTGGCCACGACCGGCGTCCCGACCAGACGATGGACGAGGGCGCCCATGACGCGGCTGTCGACGCCGTCGTGGTCGTGGATGACGTCGAACTCCCGGGCCATCGTGTAGGCCTCGAGGCTGTGCGCCACCTCCAGGTGCACACCGTCCTCGATCTGCTCGAAGGGGGCGCGGGCGAAGACTGCCGAAAGCCGCGCCCCCGTCTCGGAATCGCCGCTCGCGAACAGGGTGACCTCATGGCCGCGCTCGACCAGACCCTCCGTGAGCAGGGACACGACGAACTCGATGCCGCCGTAGCGACGTGGCGGCAACGGGAACCATGGCGGCGCGATCATCCCGATCTTCATGGCGGTCCTTCCCCGGTGGCGGCGTCCCCCGGTCTCTGCTCACGACCGGACCCTCCGATTGTAACCTGCGTGCCCGGAGGACCACCGTCTCCCGCGGCGGATGGTAGGGTACCGGGCGTGATCGACCTCCACACCCACACGCGTTTCTCGGACGGCTCGCTCACCCCGACCGAGGTCGTCGAGCTCGCCGCCCGCGAGGGTCTTTCCGCCGTCGCGATCACCGACCACGACAGCATCGACGGGGTCGCCGAGGCGCTCGCCGCCGGCGAGCGCCTCGGGATCGAGGTCGTCCCCGGCGTCGAGCTCAACCTCGAACACGAGCAGGTCACCCTCGACCTGCTCGGCTACTTCTTCGGCCGTTGCCCCGGCGAGGAGATGCAGGCGGAGCTCGCGGAACTGCGCCGCTACCGCGACGAGCGCAACGCGCGCATCCTCGCGCGCCTCGCCGAGCTGGACATGCCGATCGACCCGGACGAGCTCGCGGCGATCGCCGAGAACGGCGCCGCCGGCCGACCCCACATCGGTGAGGCGATGCGCCGCGCCGGCTATGCGACGTCCGTCGGCGACGCCTTCGCGCGCTATTTGCGGCGCGGCGCCCCGGCGTGGGTCGACCGCCGGCGCCTGTCTCTGGCCGAGGCCGTGCGGCTCCTGCGCGACGCGGGCGGGCTGCCGGTGATCGCCCATCCCGGGATCATCCGCACCGACCACGCGGGACTCACGGCCCTCGTCCGCGAAGCGACGCGTCTCGGCGTCGTCGGCCTCGAGTGTCACTACCCGCTGCACGACGACGCCACGGTCGCGCGCTGCCGCGCTCTCTGCGAACGCTTCGGCCTCACGCCGACCGGCGGCTCCGACTTCCACGGCGCGATGAAGCCGGACATCCACATCGGGCGCGCGGACGGCGGCCGGCCCGTCCCCGATGTACTGCTCGAAGGGCTCCGCCGCCGCGCCGCTGAGGTCGCCGGCCACACCTGAGACGCGGCGCGGGGCTGACCGTGTGCCGGCTCGCCTGACGGTCGCGCCGCTGATGCGACACTCTGGGCACGCGCCGCGCGGCCCACTGTCGCGCCGCTGACTGACGCTCTGGGCACGCGCGGCGCGGCCCATGTGACGCATTGCGACAGCGCTGCCCGGGGGGGTATATTGAAGCCGTGGAGCAGCACATCGCCGATAAGGACGCCACGCGCATCATCAACCGGCTGCGCCGGGTCGAGGGCCAAGCTCGTGGCCTGCAGCGGATGATCGAGCAGGGGCGCCCGTGTGAAGAGATCTTCACCCAACTGGCCGCGACCAAGGCGGCCCTCGACCGCGTCGGCGTCCTGCTCGTCTCGCTCAAGATGCGCGACTGCCTAGAGGAAGAGGCCGGCGGCGACATCGCCTCCCGCGAGGCCGTCGAACGCGCCCTCGAGACGTTCCTCAAGTACACGCGCTGCGTCAAGTAGCGCCGCGTCGTGACTGAGAAGTTCGACCCGGCTCACGCCGGCAAGCTGGAGAACCCCCAGCGCCTCGTCGAGCTGCCGCCGGAGAACGTCGTCGCCCTTCTCGACCTCAAGGGCGCCGAGACGGTCGTGGACTACGGCGCCGGCACCGGCCTCTACACCATCCCCGTGGCCCGGGCGCTCACGACGGGGCGCGTCCTGGCCGTGGACGAACACGCCGAACTCCTCGAGTACATCACCGCCAAGGCGGCCGCCGCAGGCCTGCCGCCCGGCCGGCTGGTCAGGGTCCATACTCGCGAGAACCGCGTACCGCTGGGCGACGGGGCCGCAGACCGGGTCCTCCTCCTGAACGTCCTCCACCATATTTGGGACGAGCCGGCCGCCACGGGCGAGATCGTCCGTGTCCTCGCCCCGGGCGGCCGGCTCGTCGTCGTCGACTACGCGCAGATGGACCGTCCCGTCGGGCCTTCCAATGACCACGTCCTCTCTCTCGACCAGGTACGCGCTGCCGTCGCCGGGCTCGGTCTGCGCGAGCTGGCCGTGCACGAGCCCGGCGTCGTCGGCCGCTACCAGATCGCCGTCCTCGCCGAGAAGCCCGCGGCGGTGGCCGAAGCCGGCCGGGGCGCCGACGCTGGGCGGGACGCGACCTGACGGAGCGCGACGTGACGAAGCGCGACCTGTCGGACCGCGACGCGATGGAGCGCGGC
>Ga0116186_1003320_pt1 | contig 13794 bp, 13 predicted proteins | sample AD_JPNNA4_MetaG_FD_89806 | JGI IMG/M metagenome (GOLD analysis project Ga0116186, IMG submission 89806) | Active sludge microbial communities of municipal wastewater-treating anaerobic digesters from Japan - AD_JPNNA4_MetaG | ecosystem: Engineered > Bioreactor > Anaerobic > Digestate | place...
GGGTAAGAATCTCCACCCGGTCGAGTTCGTTGAGTGCCATCCCGCTTTCCGTTGAGCGCCCCGGGGCGCTGCGCTTTTTCTATGGTAATTGATCCCGTTTTGGCACCTGTGTTAAGGGTGCCGCATGGACTTAGACACTTACTACAAGCTGATTTCAAGCGAAGCGAGAGCCCGAAGATATTTGTTGGGAAAATGCTTCAAAAACCATCAGCGCTTTTGCCCTCGCTGCCGCTGCCGAAAGCTCTATCGATTACAAGAAGGCCGTTACCGTTGTTCCCGATGCGGCTACACCTTTCGGGACTTCTCCGGACGATGGATCAACCGGGGACGATTGACCGCCGTGCAGTGGCTGTCGATCGTCAAACTCTTTGAACTGGAACTGTCGGTTCGCAAAATGGCCCTTCAGCTGGGGTTATCGTACCGGGCCGTCTATGGGGCCGTCAGTACGATCCGCGCGGCGATCCTGGGTCATGCCGAGAATGCCTTCCTGAGTGGTGAAGTCGAACTCGACGAGGCCTACTTCGGCGGTCGACGCAAAGGCAACCGAGGTCGTGGGGCGGCCGGGAAAGTGCCCGTATTCGGCATTCTCGAGCGCCAGGGCCGGGTTCACGTCACGGTTGTCCCCAATGTCTCGGCGGCCACCTTGCTGCAGCTGACCGTCAAAAAGGTTCGTCGAGGCAGCATCGTCTATACGGACCGATTCGCAAGTTACGACAGCCTGATGTTTTGCGGTTATCGGCACCTGAAGGTCGATCACCAGAAGATCTTCTCTTCGGGCAAGGTCTACATCAACGGCCTGGAGGGATTCTGGAGTTGGGCCAAGGAGAGACTCATCAAACATCATGGGGTCTCCAAGACTCACTTCCCTCTGTATCTCAAAGAACTGGAGTTCCGGTACAATCATCGCAACGAGGATCTCTTTGATCTGATCACGAATTACCTCTGCGATCTTGTGCCAGAACGGGACTAATTACCTAATTTAAAACACAGCTGTCCAAAATAACCTGAAACGGAGTCATCGACCCCTATAGAATCAGGCTTTTGGACGGGTTCTTTGACAGTATCGAGATCAGGTTGCCCTCTTCTTTTTTTGCTTCGGTCAGGATGCTGTCCAATTCAGCTCCATCTGCTCCTGCAGGGGAATGACCGGCGGCGGCTCATAGGGTGCATCGAGCCAGACCCACAAGTCCCGGTAGGTAAAGAGGTTGTATCGCAGCATCGCGACCAGGTTCGACAGCGACCATCGGAACTGCGAGCGGTGCTTGAGGTACTTCAGCACGAGGATCGCGATCAATGCTGTCCAAATCTGGATCAAGAGCGCATTGGCTGACGTCCCCACAAAGGTCTTGATCTTCAGGTTCTGCTTGATCGTCTTGAAAAAGATCTCAATCTGCCAGCGGTCCTTGTAGATGGCCGCAATCGTCGTCGCCCCGAAGGCCAGGTGATTGGTCAGCAGCACGATGACCTGTTCGTTCTCGGCATCCCAGACCTCCAGCCGTCTCAGGGGGACGGGATACTTTCTATGCGAGTAGAACCCTTCGAGCTCAATGATCTGATCGCTCAGGATGTTCCGGTTGTTCGGGATCGCCCGTTCCTCCACGATCCGGTAATGGGCATTGCCCTTCTGGCGGGTCACGAAGAAAACCCCGCCCCGGTTCCAGGACCCGAAAAGGTCAAAATCGTCATAGCCCCGGTCCACGACCACGATCGAGCCGGCCGGGAAGTTCAGCGTCCGGGCAATCCGGATCTCGTGGATCTTCCCGGTCGTGATGCGGGCAAACACGGGCAGATAGCCCTCATGATCCAGCAGCAGGTGAAGCTTCACGGCCCCTTTGGTCCGTCGGTACTTCGCCCAATCAAACAGGGAGGCGCACAGCGGGATGAGCGAGGCATCGAGGCTGAAGAGCCGGTTCTTGAACCGGAACTTCCGCTTGCCGTACTCCAGTTGCCGGCAGCGGCCCAGAAGATGATAAAACAGCTTCTCGTAAAGCTGCCAGGGCCGATGCTCATTGGCGTAGGCCAGGGTGGACCGCTTGGGAGCTTCCTGGATGCCTAGATGCCTGGCTTTGCCGAAACAACTGGCCAGCCCGCCGCAGATCTCGCGAAGGGAGTTGGCTTGACCCAACTGACAGAACATCATGGCCACGAACTGCTCCCAGCAACTGAACCCCTTGGCCCCTCGATCGGCACGGGTGACCTCCACGGCTTCAAAGAACTCGCGTCTCGGAAATAGGTGTAGAATTTGACCGAAAATGCTGCTAAATCGGTTCACGAGGGTGCCTCCTTTCAGGATTGAAGAATTTCTTGTGGCAAAGAAATCTCTACCTGATCGTGTGCACCCTTTTCAATTACGAAAACCTATTTTGGACAGGTGTGAATTTAAAAGAAGCTTTACACAGACCAAAAAGTCTGATTTTCTGGCCATGCGCATATATTCTAAATTTTGTTTTCCCTAAAGATTTCATCTGTGAAATGTTCCATGTTTCCGTGTCTATAAATGCGCGCTTATACCCCTTCTCTTTCAAAGCATAAAGAATTCCATCAAGAAATATTGCATTGATTCCCTGTCCGCGATGTTCCTCCAGCACCTCGTTGTCAAACAAATATACGTCATCATCATTTAGTTGAAAGAAATATGGTTTCGGCGTATCACCATACATTGCCCATACAAACGCGACTATGTTCGAATCTCTTCTTGCATACCATAACTCAGCTTTTCTTCTGAATCTTTCTCCTGCTTCCTCAGCAATTATGCGCGGATCGCGAAAACTGCTGAGCTGCTTCAATACATCTATTGTTTTCGATTCCCCGTCCGCGCAACTCTGCAATGATAGACCCATCCCGTAGGACACTGGCCATTCGAGAGATTCTAAATCGACTATATATATTAGGAATTCGGAATTTAGTAAATCCCTTTTTGTAATTTCCAGCGAGTGAAACAGTGCATGCAAAACGCCATGCTTACGCCTGTAGTTGCTGAATCGTATGAAAATATTTCTGATGGTCACTTTGCTTATTTTCTAATCAGTGGCGAAATTTTTCTCCCAGAAGCACTACGATCTTGCTTATGCTGCTTTCTGAATATTCATATTGCCCAATGTGGGATACATCCATGCCATTCATACCGGCCTTGAAATTGTATACTCCCGGATTTTTATCCGGATTAATGCCGCCGAGATCGTAATATTTACAGCCCTTATCTTTGAGCCAATCAATCAGCCGCCAGTGCAGAAGGTATGATCCTTTCATATTTAAGCCTTTGTTTCCTGTTGCACCCAAAATGTAAATACCTGCAGACCCAATAGCCGTAACAATTGTGCATGCTATCGACTCACCCTCATTTTCGCATATCGCAATCTTCATTTTTAGATGCTCTGGCAAATCCTTTTGGATGAGTCCAAACTCGTCATAATTTACGCCTGGAATGTACTCTTTTCTGTCCTCCATTTCTTTCTGAAGATTTTGAAAAATCTGATAAAGATCATCCGAAGTGCCTACGACCAACTTTAAATTATTCTTTTCCGCCCCACTTAACTTATTCCTCCATTTCGGATTCAACTTTCTCCTTAACTCGTCCATCGACGGCGTTATGTCGACTAACAAGGTCCGGTAATTCGGCAAATCTTCATTTCGAATGAATTTTTCAGACTGCATTATTTCGGGGAATATATTACCTTGAAAATCATACACATTTGGAAATACCCTCAACAATAGTCCGCGTTGATGTGCATATTCCTCTTTCAATGCTGACAATATTTTCTTGAACTTTTCATTTTCCACCGCTGATCCCTTTTTCATCCATAATGGTCCCCATGGCACATATGCAATACCCGCTTTAATGCCGGGTATTTTCTTTATCGTTGCTTGGGCTAGACCCACGATTTCGTCGTTGCATTTCAAAACAAGGTGGCTGAGATTTTCCTCACCCCACCTAACTGCCCCGTATGACCATGTCTGGTAGATAGTCGCATCATCGAACTCCGGAAGGATAGCTTCCCATTCCTTCTTTGTTATCTTGTCGACTTCAACCGTGTACTTCTGCGATAATTCCATTGTTTCTTTCATGTCTATCTCTTTGCTTTTAGTATTTGCTGATGAGTGATTTCCACTTAGCAACTGCTATGAGCCATCTATAGGAGCTCTTCATTTTTAGAATAAATTCCATATCCCAGTCATCCAAGCCGACACTGAATCGCCCGTTTACATAGCCTTCTAATGACGCGACCCTCGGTTCTATAGAGTAGGTCCTCATATAACCAGCCTCCTTCGCATAAGTTACGTGCGTCCGGCTGTACTTCCCGTAAGGATAACTGAATGCCAATATTTCAACATTCAGCATTTTCTCCAGCATATTTTTTGATTCAGCTATCTCCCGCCGTGCGTCATTTTCATCAATTGTTGTAAGGTCTTTGTGACTGACGCTGTGTGAGCCTATTTCGGCAAGTTCCATCTTGGATATTTCAAGCAGCTGTTCGACAGACATAAGCCGCTCTTCCCTGTATTCTGCCCTGTTCTTGATCCAGTCCGCCTGCCTGCCGACATACCCGGAAGTCACGAATATTGTAAAGGGAATGCCTCTTGCAACGAGTTCGGGTACGGCATTCCTATATACATTTTCTATTCCGTCGTCGAATGTTATAGATACCGCTGACTTGCTCGTATTTATGTTACCGGTCAGCATGATCGGTTCTGCATGGCGCTTTACCATGTCCATTTGGTGTGAGAATTTATCACGCTTTTCATCGGGGATGGAATGATAGTAAAGGATAACGTGCCGCCTCGTATTACCCGAACTTAGGCATTTCCTGAGTCCGTCTGCGACACGATCCGATATGTACACTATGATACTGATACTTAATTTGAGTAAGCGTACTATCACGTCCTCTGCATCAGCCACATCTTTACAGTCAATAGACGAAGGAACAGTTTTAAATTCGCTTCGTTAGAATGTTCCATTATTGTCTTTTCGTAAGGATTGTAACCAATGAGCCTTATGAACAGCTCTTCCGTTATGTCCTTTTCACACAGCCATAAATTTTTTATAGTTTTACTGTTCCGGATGTAAAAATACCAGTTTGGCCATGATTCGTCTGTGGCTATGCTGTGCTTCCTCCTGTTGATCTTAGTACGGACAGACTTTAAAAGTTCATGCACCATGACGCTTGTGCGACCAGCATTCACTTTCGCGCCCGTATTTATGTTCGTAATTTTCGATATCCGTTCACCGCAAAGCAGGGACACCGCTTTTGAGTACATGGACGTGTTCAGCTTGAAAGCGGGTGGTATCATTAGATACGCCTCTATGATGTCGTTATCCACAATGGGAAGAAACCACCCCATAACTCGCTGTGGAATAAGCGTTTCCATGTTGTCTGGTTCAGTATACAATGGGAATAGGCGTCTTTTCTCGATCTCGAGCCTGCCTCTGTCGCTTTCATCTTTTTTCAGCTCATCCGGAAAAAGGGCATCCTGGCGTATTTTCACCGCACTTGAGTATTCGGTGTCAAACCAGAAAAACGGCATGTAATTGTCATATCGGAAGCTTGCAAATTTCTCCGTCCTCAGTAACTTGTTCCGTTTTTTATTTAAAACAAGGCTTTTAAAAAGATAATCGCAGTAGAAGCCTGCGATTATATTGTCTATTCCGAGACTGCGAAATACGTCCCGGAATCCTAGGTAATGGTTGCTGCCGAAATCCCCCATGGCCCCTGAGATTCTCACACCCATTTGTGCATTGTCGCCGTAATGCTCGAACGACCGCTTCACCGGTATGAATTCAACGCCAGATGCGTCGGCAATTTCTCTCGCTATCCGATACTCGCTATTCTCTTCATCGTAGAAACAGAAGGTGCATATATTTTTCTTGTCGTTTGCAGCACATAACAAAGCACGAGAATCCAGTCCACCGCTCAGGGATATGCCAGTCCGCCCAAACATCGGCATGGTCCGCCTGTCGATCGCTTTTCTGAACGCAATAGCCAGCTCTTTCGCCAAGTCCCACTCGGAAGCCCCATGTTCGATATAGAATTCGAAATTAAAATATTTTCTTCCGCCCTCATATCTGGGTATTTCCGAACGAACGTCATATGTATGAATCGATCCGTAATCCAGGGCTTTGACATCCTCATAATACGTATTCGGATAAGACACTTTTCCAGTAACAAGAAACTCCGTTAATGAGATGAGGTCCCACTTTTCTGTATTGCCATTTATTCTCGCAAGCGAATCTGGGTGGGAACCGACAACAAAACCACGATCCTTCGTTTGTATTCTGTAGCAGGGGTACAACCCGCAACGGTCATTGATTAAATACAAATTTCCAACATTTTGATCGTAAAGTATCACTGCAAAGCTGCCGTTCAGTTCTTCCAGCGCCTTCAATCCACCATCTCGATACAGTCTGTATATAGCTTTGCATGCAAGACCGCCTTCACCGGGCATTTTCCTTGCATTCTCCCACTCCTTTTCGTTCAGGGCAATCCTTCCAGCTAATGCGACAGAGACGAGACCGTCACTCGATTTATATGGTCCCCATATATCCCAAGAATCTACTCTACCTATATATAAAGTAAATAATTTTTCCTCTATGACTTCGACTTTCGTATCTCCAAAATAATTTATTAATGATCCAGCGTTATTACTACACCTGAAACTGCTCCGTCTCATATCAATTATGAAATCACTCATAACGTATTCCTTATAGATCTCCTAACTCGAATGCTTACATCGTATATTTGTCTGCGCATAATGTTTATCCAAAAGCATTGAAATCATCGACAACAGCAATAGCCAGGCAACGATAACTTGATCATAATATGATACTGATAAAAACGATGCTAGATGTACAATTAGAGTTGCATTAATCGTCCATATCAAATATTGCTGTGCTGGCTGACATGCACTGAATTGCTTTAATGTACTACCAATTGTTCTTATACATAACACTATAATTAGAATGAATAGGGTCAAAGTGAGCAGTCCGCCATTAACTCCTTGTGCTACATAATGATTGGTAATATCTGCAAATACCCTATCATTACTGTCAGTGAGATAAAATGGCATCCATTTTGCCGATTCTTTAGTGCCCAGCAACCACCATTCGCCAAAATGCTCGATAAATTGCTCTATTAAATAAGATCTATACCATCCGGATCCACCTGTAATTCCAGCAATGCGGTCGATAATATAATATATTGGGGCTTTCATAATTACGCCCAATATAACCACCAATCCTAACGAACTCCACACTATATATTTCATGTATGCCCTATAACGCCATAGGCCTAACCAAGCAAGCCCTGTTATGTACGCCATTAACGGACCGCTTGATGATGACGTAACTACTATAATAGTAGAAGAAACAATGCCTATTACGGAAATTATTTTTTTTCCTTTCTGCCACCACAGTGCACTAAATAATGGAAGCATAGATGCGCCGAATGAACCTGCCAATATCGGATGCTGAAATGCTCCTCGACACCGTATTCTCCCATCCCTAATCTCTCCATGTTCAGGAACGCCGCCGAAATATGAAAACATATTTATATTTGTATTGTATTCATATAGCATGAATATCGCTAACGGTAGTATCAATATTGCCATAATGCTAAATATATTAACAATGTCGTCTATGCCTTTAATCAAACATCTGAATAAGAAATATAATCCTGTTACATCGTATACGAATCCGACTTTATAGACGAATGCCTGCGTCGTCTGGTATAGTAATGAATAAGTAATTAGGCTTGCAAATACCCATAGAATGAAGATCTTATCAATTATATTTAATTGGAGAAGTCTCCATTCTCCACGCAGAAATAATCGTAACCATCCAAATATAATGATGATTCTTATAGGATATAAATTAAAGTTGGCAAGAATTAATTGTTGTCCCTGTGTAAGATAAGCCATTACGCATAATACGGGTATAGTAGCATAACGACGTGGCAGACATACTATGAATGCTGATGATAATATTAGTATCAGCATTCCAAGTGCGTTTATTGAACTTATATCGATAATAATCAACTCCTCTCGTTATATAAAGAATAGGGCTTTCTTCATTATAACTAGCATGTTCAATCATCTACCACTTATCAACGTACTTTTCTGATCTGTTGCGATAATCGAATATGATTGCCTACGTATTCTTAAATATACACTTCGACTAATTCACCACGTATACAAATAATTAGTGTGCCTTTTCAACAATAAGAATATATTCTCTCCTTATTTCAAAATTGAGGATCGAAAAGTAAGCTTACGCAGTTGTTGACGACGAAGATATGCAATTAGTGCTTTGTCATCTACTTGTGAAACGCCCTTCAGATATCCACTCAGAAAACCATAAAAAAGGCCGATAGAGCATACAAAATAAGGCTTTCTTGAAATGTTTTTTATGCACTTTATAAACTGATATGCAGGATGATAGCCACATATGTAGTCACATAAACCATTCTTAATAGCGTCTCGCCAACTACCTTCAGCACCTCCGGTATAACGATGGTGCCGTAATTGCAACTCGGGAAAACTTCGCGTCTCCCATCCAAGCATGTTAGCCTTGATCTCATCTAGGACATCCCATCCTGGTGCCTTGAGCAAACCGCCTATTGCTTCCCAGCAGGCACGCTTATAGATCTTTGTTGCACCACGGACATGATACAGAGGTTGCTTTTCCAGTTCGAGATACACCCCCCTCTTGTGATAAATTCCACCGCCTGTAATTCCAAGTCTATGGTTTTCTTCAAACTTTATGAAGCACTGTTCGAAATAATTTTTTTCGAAGCTTAAATCTCCGTCCAACTTTACAATATATTCCCAGTTGTTTTTCGACTGTGCTTCGTAACCATCGTAAAAAGCTTCAATAACTCCTCCGCCGGCTTTTCGGAAACCCCTGTTAGACCTATGAACGCATCTGATCCAAGGGTAGACTTTTGCGCACTTATCAATGATATCGCCCGTACTGTCAGTTGATCCATCATTTACTATGATCCATTCAAAAGGTCTGACAGTCTGCGAAATAACGGACTCGATCGTATATCTTATGTACTTGGCTTCGTCACGAACTGGACTGATAATAATGTAATTTGTATTCATACAAATATGCATTCTTATATCAAGCTTTATGATTTATGAAATAGTAGAATATGGTAGCTCCAAATTCAACCGGACTCTCTCCAACTGGAAACATGTTATGAAACCCGGGACTTCGGGAGACAGTTTTGGTATGTTGTGCCATTCAGTTCTCCGGGGGTCACGTCATGACACAAGCGCAGAGGGATATTACCCGGAAGCTGCGAGTTTTTTCTTCCGCCCAGCAGATCGGCAATGTATCAAAGGCCTGCAGGTACTTCAGCGTTGGCCGACAGAGCTTTTATGAATGGAAAAAGGCCTATGCGGAGAAGGGGGAGGCGGGGCTCATCAACAGCAAACCCTGCCCCAGGAATCCCGCCCTGCGAAGGCCGCCCGCGATAGAAGAGAAGGTCCTGCACCTGCGCAGAACTTACCATCTCGCACAGACACGCATCTCCTAGCACTATTATGGAAGCAAGATATCGTCCAGTTGTGTCTATCTCATCCTGGTGCGTCATGGAATGAACCCTTGCCGAGGAACGCCAAAAAACGCGCTGTACAGACCCACCGTTACGAGAAACAGGTGCCTGGCCATCATATCCAGGTTGATGTGAAGTTCCTCCGATTTGAAGGCCCGGACGGAAAGAAGATCCGTCGATTCCGATACACGGCCATTGATGATGCCACACGCGTAAGAGCCTTGCAGATCTATCGAAAGCACACGCAGGAGAAAGCCATCCGGTTCGTTGATTACGTCTTGTCAAAGTTCCCGTTCCGGATCCATACCGTTCGCACCGACAACGGCCACGCTTTCCAGGCATAGTTCCATCGGCATTTCGCTGATTTGGGCATTCATCACGTCTACATCACGCCTCGGACGCCGCGGCTCAATGGCAACGTCGAACGCTCTCACGGCACCGATGAAACGGAATTCTATCAGTGCTGAGCTACAAAGACGATGTGAATCTGAATCAGAAATTGATGCAGTGGGAGGCTTTTATAATCTCCATCGACCGCATAGGGACCTGAAAGGAAAGACTCCTTATGAGGTCCTTAGAGACCGCCTCAGTGCGTAATCTCGCTGTCGCCCGAAGTGGTGAGTATCACAAATTATAATTTATCGGCAAACGCGTAAAGCAACCAACCGAGATGATAGGAGCGGCACTCAAACAAAACTCTTAATTTATCATGGTCCGCGCTCGGTTTATGTCCAAGGGTAGCCCTAAGCAAATCGACATCCCGCCTTCGCTTACCCATCCATATGCAGCGCCAAATCATGTTGTGCTTGCGGTCTATCATATTGAATTTTAATTCATTATTTCCATAAATCCAAGTTAGACCCTTTTCAATGTTACGGCTGTAATCTGAGCGGATTATCTGCTGGACTGCATACAGTGCCATAGGCGCCATTCCATCTTGGTGGACAGAATATACAGGGTAGTGCCCAGCAACTTTACCGTTATCGGCATTATAATACCACCACCATTGCCCTTTTTCTCCCTGCAATTCACAGATTCTATCGGCACAGGCTTTTGCCATTTTCGCCGCGTCACTATTTCCAAATGCCGTTGAGTAAATTGAAAGAGCGTATATGGGATAGACTTGGTCTGCGAATACACCAATGTGTCCCCTGATCTTTCCCGTAAGGGTATTTTTCCCCTCGTGCCGAAATATACCGGATTCTGCGTAATTTTCACAGATATACTGGAATGTATTTCTTGCCAGTTCGTCGATGAATAGAGGATAGTTAGTACTAGCCAACTTCGCGTAAGAAAGACCCGTCAGGAGCCACGAAAGTTCAGTTGTTTTTCGAGATCGTGCATCGCTGAAACGACTCAACAATGTTTCTGGACTAAGTATCTCAAATACCTCCGCTAATCTCCGCGGATGAGCAAGAGAAGTTAGCCATAAAATCAGACCTGCATCTCCAGCAGAGGATAGATCACCAACCGATTTAATTTGTGATGACAAAAGAGCGTCTATGTTAAATTTGTCTATACCGCGAGCTTGCCGTAGTTTCTGTAATCCGAGAAGTGATATTAGGGTATACCGATATGAATCGCCGTCTCTAACCACACAACCGTTCTTCAAGATCATTCTGTTGCAGAAACGCTTCGTTGCGTGATCGAGCATCGACTCAAGCCCTTTCTGTGATAGTTCAACCAAATTGGATAACTGTTCCGTGTCGAAAACAAGCATTCTAGATTCCTTCATCTCATTAACCAGATTAACCACATCTGTGCGCATTGCGATTTCGCACACAATTTATGCTTTTCCGACTTTGTTGTGCAGCGAAGCAGAGATAAGTCTTTGTAATAGTTGGTTAAACGCTCTTTGCAAGTTGACACGCTCACGCGGCGTCGGTAGAGTGCTCCGTTGCTGAATCCCAAAACACTCCGAGACGCGTATCGATTCCCCGGTTTTCGCACCCGCGCCGCGCTGACGCCACGCCCCGAAGACCCCGGCGGAGTTGTCCCTCGTCTTGAGCGGCGTCAAAAAAAACGGTGTGCTCGGCCCGCTTTACGCAGCGGTTCGAGGATCGCATCGGGCAGCTGTGCCGCGAGATGACGGTGACGCGGGTGGCCGAGCTCCATCGCCTGGGCTGGTATCAGGTCTGGCGCATGGAGATGAACTACATGCGCCGCTCGCTGGAGCGTCATCCGCCTTCCGTGCATCTTCGTGCCATCGGCGTCGACTAGTTCTCGATTCGCAAAGGCCACCGGTATCGGCTGGTGGTGGCGGATCTGGATCAACGAAGGCCGATCTGGCTCGGGGGCTGTGGCCGAACCGAAGAAGATCTGCAGAGGTTCTTTGATCAGATGGGCCCGGAGCGCTGCGGCACGATCGCGCTTGCGGTCATGGACATGTGGCGACAGTTCCTGAACGCAACGCTCAAGAATGTTCCCGCGGCGCAGATCGTTTACGACAAGTTCCACGTCATGCGCCATCTGGCCGATGCCCTGGATCGGGTCCGACGCAGCGAGTACAAGCGCGTCTTTGCTCAAGAGCGCAAGTTCATCAAGGGCCAACGCTATACGCTGCTGCCCCGCAAAGCCAGTCTGGATCCCGAGGGCCGGCGGGCCCTGCGTACGCTGCTGAAGGCCAACAAACGGCTTCACAAGGCCTATCTGCTCAAGGAGTCCTTCGGGCAACTCTGGGAGTGCAAAAACCCGCTCTGGGCCTGGCGATTCTTCGAGAACCGGAAAGCCCAGCTGCGCCGGCAGCGGCTGGAGCCCCTTCGAGAAATTCGCCGACCTGATCGAACGCCACGGGGACGGGATCGTCAGTTGCTGCGACCCGAATCACAAGGTCTCCCTGGGATTTATGGCAGGCCTCATCAATAAGATCCGCGTCATCCAGCGCAGGGCTTACGGCATCACCAACGAGGAGTACCTGATGCTCAAGGTCATCACCTCGTATATCAAAGAGCCAAAATCACCCTAATTTATGCACAATAATCCCGGAAGACCCCAAATCAGTACCACACAGACATAAACAGACCGTTGTTCAAGGCACCATAGGGGGTCGTAGACTGCGAAATAATTAATATTACAATAGACCAAGAGGGAAAGTGCAGTCTGCGAGATGTCTGAAATCAAGAAGGTTTGTCCTGACCGTCCCGTCGGGGAAGCGTCTATTTCGTTCGTAGCTTATTGAGATGGCCAACGATGCGGTCCGCAGTCTGGCCGTCCCAGAGGTCGATCCTGGCCGGCTTGCGCTCATGGTTGCCGAGTATTTCCGCTGCCCTGTGCCGCAATTCGGCAAGACGGCAGAGCCGGTTGGTGCCCTGCGTGATGGTCACGGGCCTCTCCGTGTTCTCCCGGACGGTGAGGCAGGGGATGCCCAGGTAGCTTGTCTCCTCCTGGATGCCCCCGGAATCGGTGATCACGAAGGCACAGTTGAACACCAGGTTCATGAAGGTCGTGTAGCCGAGCGGCTCCGGCATGAAGAGGTTGTCTGTATCTTCCATCAGGGGCAGCAGGCTGCACTCTGCCATTTGCTTGCGGGTCCTCGGGTGCACGGGAAAGACCAAAGGGACTTTACCTGCAATGGCCCTCAGATTTTCACACAGCTGTTTCAATACTTCTGGGTTGTCCACGTTGGAGGGGCGGTGAAAGGTCACAACCCCGTAACTACCCGGAGTAAGGCCGAAATCCCGGTAAGCCGCGTGCCCCTCGATCTTTGCCCGCAGCATCTCGAGGGAATCGATCATGATGTTGCCCACCCGCTCGATCTTCTCCGGGACGATGCCCTCCCGGAGAAGGTTCTCGTCCGCATCCGGTGACGGTGTCCAGAGGATGTCGGCCAGCACATCGGTGACCAGGCGGTTGATTTCCTCGGGCATGGTGCGGTCAAAGGATCGCAGGCCCGCCTCCAAATGAGCAACCCGGACCCCCAACTTCGAGGCAGCGACGGTCGCGGCCATGGTGGAGTTCACGTCGCCGACTACAACAACGAGATCCGGTCTCTGCTCCAGAAGAAGCTTTTCGTAGGCCATCATGACCCTGCCCGTCTGTTCGGCGTGGGAGCCGTTTCGCACGCCGAGATTGAAATCCGGTGCGGGCAAGCCGAGGTCCACAAAAAAGGCATCTGACATATTGAGATCGTAGTGCTGGCCCGTGTGGACGATCACGGGACGTGCCCAATTCTCTTTTCGAAGGGCATGGTAGAGCGGGGCGATCTTCATGAAGTTGGGCCGCGCCGCACAGATGAGATGAATCA
>Ga0116186_1003330_pt1 | contig 13778 bp, 10 predicted proteins | sample AD_JPNNA4_MetaG_FD_89806 | JGI IMG/M metagenome (GOLD analysis project Ga0116186, IMG submission 89806) | Active sludge microbial communities of municipal wastewater-treating anaerobic digesters from Japan - AD_JPNNA4_MetaG | ecosystem: Engineered > Bioreactor > Anaerobic > Digestate | place...
TATACCTTCAACTCCTTTATTCAAAGCTATTTGACCGTTATACAAAATGTTGTCTCTGGTACTTAAAGCGTGGGAGTTTCTGGCTAAAAAAGTGTCTTTCTTGGTAGAACAAGCTACCAGAAAAATTAGAAATAATAGAAAGAAAATGGGTTTAAATATCTTGGTTTTCAATGGGAAACAGTTTATCATTTAACTTTTAAAAGCGCATTTTAGTATAATGACTGGTAAAAATACGTTTCTTTTTGAAATATGGAAATTTAAACCGCAAAAAACGTTTCCAATTCTTGCAAGGTTTCTGCCGATGTTTGAATGTCTTTTACTACTTCGCCTTTGTTTAGTGCAACAATTCTGTCGCAAACCTCAACCGTGTGAAGCAAATCGTGACTCGAAACCAATACGGTAACATCTGGATTTTCAGCCAATTCTTTGATTATTTTTTTCAATCGGATAACCGTTGTAGGATCTAAATTGGCGAAAGGTTCATCGAGAATCACAACTTCGGGATTGCCAATTAGTGTAGCAATAATTCCCACTTTCTTCTGATTTCCTTTAGATAAATCTCTTAAATATTTTTTGTTTTTCAAGATTTCACCATTAAAAAATTCTTCGTGTTTAGTTAATAAAGCATCCACATCGGCTTTGTTTTGACCTCGTAAATCGCCAATAAAATAGAAATATTCTTCGGGCGTGAGATAGCCAATCAAGAAGCTTTCGTCAAGAAAAGAAGCGGTGAAGGGTTTCCAGTTTTCACTAGTATTTACTTGAACATCATTGTTTATAATATGTCCCGTTGACGGTTGGATTAAATCCAATATTAGACTGAAAAAAGTCGTTTTTCCGGCTCCGTTATTGCCCACAAGACCAAAACTTTGTCCTTTTGGAATTGTTAAACTGTCTATTTTTAATACGGTTGTTCCGTTGTAGGTTTTTGAAAGGTTTTGTACGTTTATCATTTTTTGTTTTGTTTTTTTGTCCGTAAAAACATTGCAATGTGTAGAGACGTTGCCATGCAACGTCTGTACGGAATTACGATTTTTGTTTGTATGAAGCTATGGTGGCGTATTTTTCTGTTTTGTATATTTTTTCAATCATCGAGAAAGCTTTGTTTTTAAAGGCAAAGCCAATAATTCCTAACAAAGCTATCAATGCTAATCCAACATTGGCGTTCGCTAATTTAGCACCTATCCAATACACTAAAACGGGCAAAGCCAATTGCGGAATCGATATCAACATCGTTTTTATATTGAACGCTTTTTTATCGCCAAAAGCTCCTTTTCCAGAATCTAAATCTATGGGCGTTTTGGTGAATGCGCCACCAAGCAAAACCAAATGAGAATTAACTCCAATGTTGTAAATCGCTCCCACAACAATGGTCATATAAACCTGCCATCCGAAATAAAGATAGAACGAGGCAATAATGGTTGTTACAATCGTAGCAATCACCATCAACCACCATTTAGAACTCAAATAGCCTTTGTAAGGAATGTTTTGGGTCATCATTAATTGGTAATAAGCGCTGTCCCAACTCGGTACAAATTGTCCGAAAGTGATTAAAAATCCTCCAGAAACAAATATTCCGGCAAAAATATGCATCGTCGGATTGTTGTAGGCTTCAATTCCGTTCGTAAAAAAAAGCAAACCATAAAAAAGGAACATCACACTCATTCCTACAGTAGTTTTGGATCGTTTGTTTCTTTTAATCAATTTGATGTCGTTTTTCAGGAATGTTCCAATGGTGCCAAATTGATTCAACCAAGTCAAATCTTCTGTTTTGGCAATGTCGTGTTTGCTCGAAAGTCCCGCATCCAAATACAAATTACTTTTGAAATAATGGAATGTAACATAATACAACCCTATCAAACCAATCTCAGGAATAGCAAAAGCCCAATAGGTGTTGAAAAGAGCCTCAAAAAAAGGAGCGGTATAACTCGTAATGCCAAAATAGCCATAGTATTGCAAACCACCCAAAGTAGCGACAATTCCAATAAAAACAGCCAACAAATTGTCCTTATTGCCCAATAGAATATTGACAAAATTGTTGATGTAAATCAAGGAAACCATTGCCGTATGCCAAAGAATCACGGACAAAACATCATATCCGTTGTATATCAAAACAATGCTAAAAGGAAGAAAGAAAAAAGCGTGAACAAAATTGAAAAAAGACAAAACCGTTTTCCCCAATGAAAAATGAACGATGATCGGTTTTTTGATGGGTAAAACCAGAAGTGGACGAATGTTCATCACCGGAATTTTCTGCAACAACAATCGAATGATTAAATCAACCAACAAATAATAAATCATAAATTTATTGATGGTGACTATCGGGTCGAGTTTTAATTCCTTGAGAATGTAAAACGCACCAATACCTATTGCTAAAAAGACTAAAGTGAAATAGACCGCTAAAAAACCCACCAGTATTTTTACAGCCAAATTGGTTCCAAAGGAAGCCGACCTCGTAAAAGCCTTCCATTCGAGATAAAGGAATTTTCGAATCATAATTGTATCGTTTGATTCTGTATGAGTAGATAAATGTAAATAATTGTTACAAAAAATCTAAACTTATAAACCGAGAACTTCTATATTTTTATGGGTTTACTATCTTTGCAAAAAAATATTCCAATGCCTTTATTTAAAAAACTCATTATAAAAGAAGTAAAACGCGAAACCAAAGACGCCGTTTCCATACTTTTTAATGTGCCCGAAGAATTCAAATCGCATTATACTTTTGTTGCGGGTCAATATGTTAACTTAAGATTGACGCTGGACGGACAAGAAATTCGTCGTGCTTATTCTATTTGTTCATCGCCTGAAAGTGGTGAATTGAGAATTGCCGTGAAAGCAGTAAAAAATGGTGCTTTCTCCCAATTTGCCAACACCAAACTAAAAGCGGGCGACGTTCTTGAAGTCGCAAAACCAGAAGGAAAATTCACTTTCGAACCCGAAATTCACAACCTAAAAAACTACGCAGCTTTTGTAGCCGGAAGCGGAATCACGCCAGCCATTTCTATCTTGAAATCGGTTTTGAAAAGCGAACCACAAAGTTCTTTCGTTTTGGTTTACGGAAATAAATCGCCGGAAGAAACCATTTTTCATCAGGAATTACACGATTTACAGCTGAAATATACCGGACGATTATTTGTGCATTTCGTTTACAGTCAAGCCAAAGCCGATGGAGCGCTTTTTGGTCGAATCGATAAATCGGTCGTGAATTTTGTCTTGAACAACAAACACAAGGAATTGGAATTCGACAAGTTCTATTTGTGCGGACCAGAAGAAATGATCAACACCGTTTCCAAAGTTTTGAAGGAGCACAACATTAGTGATTCTGCTATTAAATTTGAATTATTCTCCAGTTCTTCGGTCGAAAATCTGGAAGCCAGTTCTCACGAAGGTCACACCAAAATTACGATGACTGTTGACGACGACGAAACGACTTTCGAAATGTCGCAAAAACAAACCATCCTCGAAGCAGCCCTAAAACAAGGAATCGATGCTCCCTATTCTTGCCAAGGCGGAATTTGCAGCAGCTGTCTTGCCCGAGTAAAATCAGGAACGGCCGAAATGAAGAAAAACTCCATCCTGACCGATAGCGAAATCGCCGAAGGTTTAATCTTGAGTTGTCAAGCGCATCCTACTTCTGCTGAAATTGTGGTGGATTTTGATGATGTTTAAAAAATAATTTAAATGATAAACGAAAACTTCTCTGAAAAGGGAAGTTTTCGTTAACTTACAGCAGTCAATAAAAATATCAACTAACTTTTTAAACTACAAATTTCTCAACATTTTGTGAAAAATTTTTGTGGACAACTCTTGTCCATAAAAAATATCTTTACTACATTTGGACAAAATTAGACCACAAAATGAAAAAGCAAACGCTTACTTCTTTTGGTGAACAAATAAGGACACTGCGGGAAACTGCCATGCTTTCGCTTAGACAAGTTGCAGGCGATTTAAATATTGACCCTTCCTTACTTGCTAAATTTGAACGTAACGAGCGACAACCAACGAAGGAAATTATAAAACTCATTTCTAACTATTATAATATTGACAATAATTCATTGTTAATGCAATGCCTTAGCGACCAAATTGCTTATAAAATGCTTGACGAAGATGACGGACTGGAAATATTAAAAGTAGCTGAAAAAAAAGTTATTTATCTAAAATCTAAAAAACAATGAGCAAGACATTATCAAGAAATAAAGAACTGCCCACATTTTTTGGCGAATTACAACTCAAAGGCTTAAGGCTTGACAATAACAAAAACAGCGAAACGCCTTCTTTATTCTACCAACACCCAAACGGACAAATTTGGAATGGTAACAGCATTGAATGGATGAAATCTCTTGACGACGAATGTGTTGATTTAGTGTTTGCAGATCCTCCCTACAACATCAAAAAAGCTGATTGGGATACTTTTGAAAGCCAAGAAGCTTATATCAATTTTTCAATGCGTTGGATTGAAGAAGCATCAAGAATTTTAAAACCTCATGGTTCTCTTTACATTTGTGGCTTTTCTGAAATCCTTGCAGATATTAAACATCCTGCAACAAAGTTTTTTAAATCCTGCCGTTGGATTGTTTGGAATTATAAAAACAAAGCTAACTTAGGAAAAGATTGGGGACGTAGCCACGAAAGTATTTTGCATTTCCGCAAAACAAAAAATTTCACATTCAATATTAATGAAATTCGTATCCCCTATGGTGAACACACACTGAAATATCCAAGCCATCCACAGGCAGAAACAAGTCAATATGGAAATGGGAAGAGCAGTTCTCAAAATTGGGAACCAAATCCATTAGGAGCGAAACCAAAGGATGTTTTGGAAATTCCGCAAGACATCATTGAAGTGCCAACAACTTGTAATGGAATGCACGAAAAAACTCCACACCCAACGCAAAAACCCGAAGAGCTTTTGCGAAAAATAATATTAGCTTCTTCCAATCCAGGCGATACAATATTAGACCCTTTTTGTGGCTCGGGAACTACACCGGTATGCGCCGAACAACTTAACCGTAAATGGTTATCCTGCGACCTATCGGCTGAATACTTAGATTGGGCTTGCAACCGAATTGAAATGGTTGAAGAATGGACAATAGAACAATGGATTAAATACGATTTTGATAACCAAAAAAGACGCAACTCTATACGATGAGCATAAAAAAAATTTTAACGAAAGCCCTTGATAAAAACAACTTCAAGAACCTACAAGGCTATATTGATTTTTCACAACAATACCTTGATTTCGTTGCCGAACATTTACAAGCCGTGATAATTTCACAAAATGAAAATCACTATAATTTCTACCAATATGACAAACAAGGAAATTATCAAATAACACGACCAATTAACTCAAACTTAATGTACAAAACAGATACATTTTCTGTTGCAAGTACAAAGTTTGTTGAAATGTTGCAAAACCTAAAAGAAGTAAAACCAACACTTGAAATAGAACGCCAAATACTCAACAATATGACTTACACAATGCAACAATCGATTGGTGGTGCATTGGATGCAATTGAAGGGGGAAAATCAAACTTTGCAAGGAAAATTAATGGCGATTTATTTGAAAATCTAATTAGGCTTATCATCAACGAAACAGGAATAGAAGCCAAATCGGGTATAATAAAAGTACCCGTTATCATTGACAATGTGGAAGAATTTAAAATGAATTATCAACACGACCTTATAATTGAAAACCCAGACGAAATAAAATTAATTGGCTCAATAAAAACTTCCAGCAAAGACCGCATTGACAAAATATTTATTGACAAGTTTCTGTACAACAAACTAACAGAAAACCCAACGCCACACATTGCTATTTTCCTACACGACGTACAACGAAAAAACACAAGAAAGGAAAATGAATATGGGATTAGTGGAACATTTTTGCCAGGACACTTTAAAGGTTACACCGTAAAACTAAATCCTCTTGATGGTGTTTATTATTGTGACATCAGGCCCAATATGCGAACTGAAAAAATATTGAAAGACCATATCAAAACTTTTGACAATCTGCTTATTGACGATATTTGGAAATTCTTGTAACGGAATAACCTAAGCGAATAAAGGGAATGCTTCATACAAAAAGGTTTTGGAGTTATAGAAAGTTATCGTATCGCTAACGTATATTATCGTATCATATCGTATATTTTCAAATCAAAATTGCTACACTAAAGAGTTTCAACAATACAAAACTGAAAACTGCGACTGAAAACTATTTTCACTATGAAATCCATCCGAGAAATATTCAAAACCAACCCTTCCCTTTTGGAAGAACCAGAAGTAGCAAAACTTTTGGACTATTGAAATGAATTGCAAGACGAGAAGATTTATTTATAGGCTATTGATTCGTTCCTCGCCATAACTACAAAAACGCATTCCATAAAAAAATGTTTTTTTGTCTTAAGTTCTCCTCTTTATCATCTCCATAGTTGAACCATTCTTTTGTTTTTTCTTCCATTTCCTTTTTTAGACCCAATAAATCATAGGTTTTTTTGGCTGTGATGGGTTTTATTTCGGAAGCTTTAGTCATCGTCAAATCTACTTTGGTGGCTACATAGGAGGTGTATAATCTGGGAATGGAAAGCCCCAAAATTAAACCTGGCAATCCGTGGATGGAACAAGGCCCTCCAGTAATAGTGATCTCATCAGTATAAAAAGCAAATACATAAACATCATTCATTATTTTGCCAACGGCTTTTCGGCAATTATAACCTGCTATTTCTCTGTTTTCATTTGTAATTTTCCATTCAATATTTTGGATGCTGTCCGATATGACAAAATTAGTTCCTACTATTTGTTTTTGCATCATCATTTTATTGGCGCCAAAATCAAAATACCAAGTATTTTCTTCGTCAAGGTCTTTTTGGTATTTAGGAATTCTTGTTTTTGGACTCCATCGGTCAAATTTGAAGATGCTTTTATTGTCTGCAAAAGTATAGTTGTAATACGATATTTTCAGGTCAGAAAGGTTGTCTTTCATCATCTCATCCCAACTATCATTGCTCATTGTTTTTTTCAAATTCGTATTTACTTCATATTCAACTACTGCTTTTTCTATAAATTGTTGCGCTGTTGCTGTAGTTGCAAAAAGGAGTGTTGTAAGAATAAAAAGTATTGATTTCATAGCTGTAATTTTTATGGTAATTCGTTTTGGATTTTAGTGCAATACCGAATTTATTTATTTGTTTTTTCGCCTTTGTTTTTAAAATTCCAGGTAAATCCTATCATAGCATATCTTTTGAGTCTGTCATTTTGCTCCTCGGTAATGGAGTTTTCATAAACATATCTTCTGATGCCAATATTTTGATTCAAAATGTCTCGCACCATTATATAAGCGGTAAATTCATCGTTTTTGAAAGTGCGTTGTAGTCTTGCATTCCACAATTGATTGGTAAGATTGTCCTGAAAATCGACTGTTTTTTGACGAGAATACAAATTATAATCTGTAGATAGTTTCCATTTTTCTTTGAAATAAACCCCAATATCCAAAGCTAAATTATTAGTATTGAATGATTTTATTTCATCGCTTTGTGAAGTCGTATTTCGGCTATTTGAAAAATTATTACTCAAAGTAATGTCATATTTCTTTTCTTTTGATTTATTTAAATAAACCGAAAATCCTGAATTTAAAGTTTTAGTATCGTTAGTTCTAAGGTTGATGCTATTTACTGATTTATTGTAGTTTAGATTTGGATTAAGATTAACCCATAAATCGAGTTTCTTTACCTTAAAACCATATCCTACATACAAATTGAGTGAATAATTACCATTCGTATTGATGGGTTTGGTAATGGTTAAGGCACTTTCTGGATCGATGACTCTGCTATAAGAAATTAAATTAGAAGTCGTTCTGTATGAGAAACTTTGATAGAATTGCGTTTCTGTCAAAATGCTATAAGTGCTGTTAAATAAATTGAAACTATTAGTAAAAGATTGCTTTAAATCTGGATTTCCCAAGGTTTGATTAAAAAAGTCTTGATTGTCTCTCAAAGGCTGCAACTGGTCGAGTGTTGGCTGTTTTGTAGCTCCTTGATAATTGATACGCAAATTGCTATTGCTTTTGTATTTAAAAGTAAAATTTGCAGACGGAAAAAAATTGATATAATTGCGTTTGTATTCTTTGTCCATAGTTTGATCTTCCAAATCAAACGAAGTAAATCCAATACCACCTCCTAAGTTGTAATTGATTTTTTTGGAATTATAACTCAATCTAATGTTGGGCTTGTTGGTTATTATAGTCTGGTAGAACTGGTTTGACAAAGAATTGACGAGCTCGTCATAATTTCCTGTTAGATCCGAATAATTATAAGTCAAATAATTGCTGTCTCCCTTGTTTTGAGTAACTTGATAGGCAAATTGCATTGCATATTTCTTACCAATAGGTTCTGAATAAGTAAGATTTAAAGTTAAATTTTGATTTTTTTTCTCCTCAATTTTGTTTTGATCGAGATCGACCCTAGAAGCAAAATTACCGTCTTCATAACTTTCGTTCGAAGACTTTAAAAAATTATTTGCGTCTGTATTCAAGGTGCTCGCACTAGCGTTTACAGAAAATGTACGACGAGGTTTGGCAAATTTATGTTTATATAAAACACTGGCAAACAAGGATTGCTTATCTGATTTTGTTGTAAATGTTTTTAGCTGTTTGTTTTTTAACAATCCATCTATTCCGGTAGTGTTTCCGTTGGTAAATTCACCACTTTCCGTATTATAAAAATTAGTTTTGGTGGTAATTTGTAAACTGTTTAAAGAATCTATTTTTACATCGTAAATAGCATTCAATTTAAAATTACTCCTATCAACATTGCTTACTTTAGACGTGTTTTCGATTAATTCGGTTTCTCCTACTTGGGTTTGTGTTTTTTTGTTATTGTTGTTGGTATAAATTTGCTTGTTGTATTTTGGTGTTAAATTCAATGTTTGTTTATCATTCCACTTGTTGCTGTATTGCAATCCTGCGTTGGTGTTTTTGACAAATCCATTTTGAGTATCAACATATGGTTCTTCATCATTATTGCCGCCCGACCATTCATAATTTACGTTGCCATCATCATCCATACTCATACTCACGTTACTATCACGTCCTCCAAATTTATCGCTATCTTGCCAACTCAATCCATCTTGACCGGTATTGCCATTCAATAAAAACGCCGATATTTTTCGTTTGCCTTTAAAACTACTAAACATAAGATTGGTATTGTATCTGGAATCGGAACCTGTAAATGGCTCATTGGCACCATCTATTTTTCCAAAATATCCCTTCTTTTTGTCTTCTTTTAATTTTAGATTAATCGTTTTCTTTTTTTCACCATCATCAATTCCTGTAAACTCGGCTTGGTCACTTTTCTTATCAAAAACCTGCACTTCTTTTATGGCATCTGCTCGCAAATTTTTCACGGCCATTCCTGGGTCATCTCCAAAAAATTCTTCGCCATCAACCAATACTTTTTGTACCGTTTCGCCCATAGCTTTTATTGTACCATTTTTATCGACTTGTATTCCTGGAAGTTTTTTTAGTAATTCTTCTACATTAGCATTGGCACTAACAACAAAATCACTGGCTCTGTAACTAGTCGTATCGCCTTTAATTCTTATGGAACCTGTTTTTATAATTACTTCTCTAAGTGCATTAATTTTGCTTACCAAAGCTATTGTTCCTAAATTTTTTTCAGTTTCATTTACAGTGATATCATCTAAATAATCGGCATATTGTCTGTGAGAAGTCATCACAATATAGTTTCCTGCTTTTACATTTTTAAGCTCAAAGTTCCCCTTTTTATCCGATCGGGTAAACTTATATAAAATAGAATCTTTGGGTGTTAGTAAGGCAACCACCGAATTGTACACTGGAGTTTTTTCGTTACCATCAGTCAAAACCCCCGTAACACTGGCTTTTTGAGCAAAAACAGATAAAGAAAATAAAGATAAAATTGCAATTAAAAGTGAAGTTTTTGGCATAAATAGTTTTATTTTTACTTTATTATTCTTTAAAAATTTATAAAATTAAGGTATCCAAAAAGCAGAAACTCTTTCGATAAAGTTAGTTTTGAATTAGAAAATAGAACTCAAAAAAATCAAAAATAGTATTAATATTCCTAAATTATTTAAAACAAGCTGTTAATTAATTCATAATACTATTCGTATGAATGAAAACAAATGCTTCGACAGAAAATTATAATTCGTTTTATTTCAATAATTTAAATTTTTTTAACTCAACTCGTTTTTACCTGAAAATATAATTTCAAGTCAAACGAAGCGTCTTGTGTCTTTACTATTTTTTGCAACCTTTGCTTGCGATACCTTTCTGATTTTTGCGGTTAAAAATGAAATGTGAAATTTGTTTTTTTTTCGGATTTTAGTAGTAATGTGTTTGTAATTCTCACTACATTTCCTGTAAAACCGAATTTTTTTAAATTATAATTTAATTATGAAATCCACCCGAGAAATATTCAAAACCAACCCTTCCCTTTTGGATGAACCCGAAGTAGCAAAACTTATTGCTTATTGCGAAGAATTGCAAGACGAAATCGTGGAATTTAAATTTCAGAAAACGGACAACAAGGAATTGGCAATGCTCGATATGCTCAAGGAAGTTATCAAAGGTTGCAACGCCATCGAAAAAGAACAAATGGAACACGAGCGTTTTGGTTTTGAAGCACCTGATTATCAAAGCACCATTTCAAATCTAAAAAGCTATATTTTAAAGCGTTGCCAAGACGAGAAAATCTATTTGTAATATATTCCATTAACAAATTTACAACTATCAAAAAGGGTTGAATGTTTTTACACCTTCAACCCTTACAACTTGTTATTATTGATTTCCTTTTTATCCAATCATCGATGTCAATCTTATTTTTTGATTAGTTTCACTTCTTTTTTAATAGTTGAAATGGTGTTAGAAAAAGAAATGATATAGACACCCGATTTTAAATCACAATTGGAATTACTGCTATTCCAAAGCAATGAATTGTTTCCTGTTTCAAACAAACGATCTGCTATTGTTGCCACTTTTTTGCCGCCAATGTCAAACAACTCTATGCGAATTTTTTGAGTCTCCAAAACTGGTATTTCAATTGTAAGTTCATTCGAAAAAGGGTTTGGAGAACAAATGATTTTAGAATTATCTAAAGTTTTATCATTAAGTCCCAAAGCTCCATCGGATATACTCGTGGTTCGTGGCGAAGTGTTATCGACATTGAAAGCCACCACTCGATAGGTAACTAAACCCGTAAAACTAGGTGTGTCGGTATAATTATTGGCATATTGGGGCAAAGTTGCAATCACTTGAAATGGACCATTGTTATAAGAACGCTCCACAATAAAACCATCTTCGGCAATATAATCATCTCTCCATTCGAGTTTATAGGTTGTTCCGGTAGGTTTAGTCAATTTATAATCCGTTACTGGATAGTTAAATTCAATACTATTCAAATATTTTTCAAGATTGGTATATCCATCTGTTCCAACCGTATTTCTATCGGATGCATTATTTGGATTTAGGCCTTTGGCGATTTCCCAATCATCAGGCATTCCATCTTTGTCGGTATCGGTTGGAGCCGTTGTAGAACTTAATACTGGCCACCCACCCACATTGTCTGGTAAATCAATAATACCGCACATTTTAGTTTTATCAGGAACAGATTGCACTGTTTCATATGTTGGCCCTTCATAAGTTGCATTTCCGTTACGGGTATCATTTACAATTCGAGCATCGACCACATCACGTTTTGGCAAAGTAGCACCTACATTGTCTAAAACCGAATAATAAGCATCGCTAGCCGTCTGTTGATTGAAAGCCATTGCTGGCCAAGGATTATCCAATTTTAATCCAGCAAGATAAGCATTGCCGTCTTGAGGCTGGACGCCACCGTTCCAATTATTGGCAGTTACAGCAGTATTACCTACCATAACATTTGCATCTACATACCATTTTCCGTAATCGTCAGCCAAATTACGTGAAGAAGGATTGACAATGCGATAAGTAATATTGCCTGGTTTGGTCGCAGGTCCTGGTTTATAATAATTAGCCACCATATTTATTGTCGAAAAAGCATGATTGACATCCCCAACTTGCTGTTGCTCGCCTCCATAAGTACTATTGAACCCCCAATTGTATATTACATTATTTCTATAATCAAAATACCCACAACCTGAGGCCATTCGAGGATTTCGACTAGAATGATGTGCTAATAAATTATGATGCGATGTGCTATTGTTACTACCATTAATACCTCCGTAACCATGATTCCCCTTAGGATGATTTGAATTATACAAACTTTCTGAAACCATACACCATTGTATTGTTATGTTTGGACAAAAGTAAAGGGACATGGTTTCGTCAACGCTCCAACTGGCAGAAACATGGTCTAAAATAATATTACTGCAATCTCTTGCAGATACCGCATCCGATTCTCCACCAGATTCATTTCCTAATCTCACCCTTAAATAGCGTACAATTACATCATGTACTGCGTTATTGAATACTAAAGCATATTTCCTCAAACAAATACCATCTCCGGGAGCTGTTTGTCCCGCTATAGTAAGATAGGGATTAGAAATTTTTAAATCACTATTTAACGTAATTGTACCCGAAACTCTAAATACAACTGTTCGAGGTCCTGAAGCTTCAACTGCAGCACGAAGACTGCCTGTGCCTGAATCATTAAGGTTAGTTACTTCATAAACTACTCCTCCCCGTCCTCCAACGGTATATTTTCCGTATCCTTCTGCTCCTGGAAAGGCAATTTGTTGGGCATAACTAATTCCCGAACTCAAAATTAAAAGTAGCAGTACTGCTATTTTGTATATAATTTTTTTCATAATTAAAACTGTAATCGATTACATTGTTGCGTTTTTCAAATCCTAAATAGGCGCAACAAGATAAGCATTTAAAATAAAACAAACTCGATTTTCTGAATGTATTGGCAAATAAAATCTACAATTGAGATTTTATTTTAGAAACCACTTGCTCCTGACTGATCGTTCGCATCGCCTCTTCATAGCCTTCCACTTTTTTGTTCCCATAGACTGATGTGGGCAATTTTGGAAACAAATTTCTATCGGAAACCAAAGCGTTTTCCAAAGGTTGATTAAACGGCGAAAAACCCGCAAAAGGATGCGTCGCTCCCCAAAGCGTAATGACTTTTACACCCAACATTGCTGCAATATGAGCATTTCCAGAATCCATAGAAAGCATTACATCCAAGTTGGAAATGAGTTGTAATTCTTCTTGAAACTTAAGTTTTCCAGCAACAACAACTATGTTTTCTTTGCCTTTTGAAAGCGAATCTAACAATTCAATTTCTTTTTTTCCACCACCAAAAAGCAGGATTTTATGATTCTTTTCTTCTGCCAATTCATTGATAACCTCTTGCATCAAATCCAACGGATAGACTTTGGAATCGTATTGTGCAAAAGGCGCAATCCCGATTAATTTTTGGTTATTTTCTCCAATCAAACTAAAGATTTCGCTATCTAAAATTGCCTTTTCTGGAAAGGTCGGATGCGACAATTCTACTTTAAAACCCAATTGTTCAAAAACTTTGACGTGTCTTTCGAACATCGTGGTCAAGGGTTTGAATATTTTATTTTCGGCTCGTGTCAAGGCTGCTTTTTCGGCTCTTCCTTTATCTACAAATGCTACTTTTTTTCCACTTAAGAAAAAAAGTATTCGAACGACTTTGGAGCGTAAAACATTATGCAAATCAGCAAAAGCATCAATCTGCAACCCTTTCAAATCTTGAAACAATCGCAACAATCCAAAGAATCCTTTGTGA
>Ga0116186_1003331_pt1 | contig 13776 bp, 10 predicted proteins | sample AD_JPNNA4_MetaG_FD_89806 | JGI IMG/M metagenome (GOLD analysis project Ga0116186, IMG submission 89806) | Active sludge microbial communities of municipal wastewater-treating anaerobic digesters from Japan - AD_JPNNA4_MetaG | ecosystem: Engineered > Bioreactor > Anaerobic > Digestate | place...
ATATTCACCACAATTTATTAATAGAATTGAAAAAGCCTTAATAAGCAATCCGAATTTAGCTCAAAATGCAAAAATATCTTTTGTCAACAGCTATGTAAAAACGATTTCATTAAATAAGGATTGGAAGCAAACCTATAAAAATCAAACTTTTGAAGGAGGATTCTACTTAGACAGAGCAGTAAGAACGGCATTATTCAAAACCTATAAAACACAAAAAGCGACATATCCTGTTTTGATTGTGGTTACAGATAGCCTACAAAAAGCTGTTTTAGACAAAGATTTTTCAGACTTGAAATGTACGTTTCCAGAGAGCGATTTCTTTTTTAATCTTACCCAAAATGGAGAACTTCAACCCCATTCTTTGGTGTCAAATCCAGACAATCAAATAAAGGATAGTGCTAAATTAGCTTTTAATCAAAGTGTTTTGGAATATAAAACGGGTAACCAGACTTTTTATTTGCCCAATAATAATCAGGCAAGTATTGTTTTAAAAAAGGATATTTTTAAATTGGATACCAATGAAATCAAACCCAAAAATTGGCAATCAGCATTGATGATGCAAGGAAAATGGTATTCTCAAGCCTTACATCCTGAAATTTCAGATGACGAATGGCTAAATTTGGTAAAATATAGTTTTATTTCTAAAGTAATGATGCCTGTTACTTCTTATTTGGTGGTCGAAAACGAAGCTCAAAAAGCAATTTTAAAAAAGAAACAAGAACAAGTTTTGGCAAACAACAAAGCATTAGACCTTGGAGAAGAAGTGCAACGAATGAGTGAACCCAATCTTTTGATTCTTATTTCATTACTTGGAATCGTTCTTTGGTTTAGAGAAAGAGTGAAATTAAGCAGACTAAATTAAGTGTGTTTTTTAATAGAGACGCCCCAAGGCAGATTAGTCTTGGTTTTTTTTTTGTATGATTTGACTATAATTTATTTTATAACTATCTAATTATACAAATCGAAAACACTACTCCAATTGTCACGCTGGAAGCGTCTCAACTTTCGAGAGCAACTTAATAGAGACACTTCCAGTGTGACAAATAACAAGAATAAGTAAAATAAGTATTATTGATTTTTATCCTCTAAACCCTTCTAAACCCTTGCATTTCGCTAATTAAATTAGTTTTTTCATTTTTTTTTATTCCAACTGCTTGTTTATTAAAAAAATATCCTTTCCTTTGTGTACTACAAAACTAGTACACTAATAAAACAGGCTATGATAACAATTCAAAATTTAACTTTTAAGTACAAAAAGCAAGACGCTTTGTTTACGGATTTGTCTTTCGAGCAGCAAAACGGAAATATTGTGGGTTTGTTGGGTAAAAATGGAGCAGGAAAATCTACTTTGCTTCAATTGATTTCGGGTTTGCTAAAACCACAAAAGGGCGAATTATCCATTAATGGTTATAAACCCTTTGATAGAAATCCCAATTTCTTAGCAGACATTTATATGGTTTCCGAAGAGTTTTCGTTTCCTTCGATTAATATTGAAGTTTATATCAAGGCAACTGCGCCTTTGTATCCCAAATTCGATTACGGAAAAATGAACAATATTCTAAAGGAATTTGAATTGGATGCCAAAAAAAATCTGAACAAACTTTCTCACGGGCAACGTAAAAAATTTTTGATTGCTTTTGCATTAGCTACCAATTGTAGTTTGCTAATTCTGGACGAGCCAACAAATGGTTTGGATATTCCGTCTAAAAGTTTATTCCGAAAAATTTTAGTCAGTTCGGTTTCCGACGAGCAATTGGTTCTCATTTCGACTCATCAAGTGAAAGACATTGAAACCATAATTGACAAAATAGTAGTCCTTGATGAAGGAAAAATAGTTTATAACGAAACAGTTTTGGATATCAGTCAACAATGGCAATTTAAGACTGTTGCTAGTTTATCAGGCATCGAAAATCTTATTTACCAAGAAAAATGTATAGGTGGACATCGAATAATATTGTCGTCAAATCTAGAGGGAGAAACCGAAATAGACATCGAATTGCTTTTTAACGCCATCATCAATAAAGTAACCCTAAAACCTGAAAACTATGCCGTTTAGTAATTATTTCAATATCAAACGATTTGGTCGTTTATTTCGCCAAGATTTATTAATCAACAAAACAAAATACGGTCTAACCATCCTTGGATTAGGATTGATAACCTACATATTGGGTTATATGTTTCTTAATAGTTCGAAAGAGAGTATGATTAAACACGATTATGCTGTATTTCAAAATTACACCATTTGTTTTGCCTTTTTTATGATGTATGTTGGAGTTATTATTGGTTCAGCTTTTCCTGATTTGTCGGACAAAATTAAAACAAGTCATTATTTACTCACTCCAGGATCTACTTTCGAAAAAGTAGCACTTCAGTTCCTGATTCGAATTGTGTTGTTTGTTCCTATTGCTTTAGGGGTATTTTGGATAGGCATTTGTTTGGCAAAAGCGTCTTTAATTCCCGAAATAGTTAATTATAATTCTGTTGAACAATTAATGGATCCAGCATTAATTCCTTATTTTGATTATGTTTTTCTAATAACCCAAACGAATGGCAAAATCTGGGATACTTGGCAAATCCTATTCGTGTTTTTTGGATTGTTCTCTTATGGGATTTATCTTTTTGCTGGTGCTACTTATTTCAAACGCTATGCATTAGTAAAAACGATTATTGCATCTGTAGTTATACTAATGGCTTCAATCACATTTTCGGTTGGGTTGTCTCATATATTTAATCCTGAAGAAACACACGGTTTCAACACTAAATTGAATGAGTTTGTTGTCACAGGCCATTTAACTAGTATTGAATTATTTATGGTATCACTATCACTATTTTCTTGGCTATTCTTTTTGGCTATAGGTTATTTCAAATTAAAAGAAAAGGAGGTTTAATATGGATTTTAAATCAACCAAAGGGATTTATCTGCAAATAGTGGATAATCTCTGCCAGCAAATTTTGGAAGGACAGTTGCAAGCAGGTGACAGGGTAGCATCGGTGCGGGATTTGGCTGCCGAATTCGAAGTGAATCACAACACAGTGATGCGTGCTTACACCAATTTGCAGGAATCCAGTATTTTTGACAACAAGCGGGGCATTGGTTTTTTTGTATCTGAAAAAGCTTTTGACCTCATCAAAGCCAATGAAAAAGCCAATTTTTTCAGTCAAGATTTACCCGATTTTCTGCTGAAAGTAAAATTGCTCCAACTCAACAGCACCGATTTAGCCGAATTAGTATCTCTAATAAAAAACAACGACAATGAAAACCAGTAACAAAATATTCATCTCTTTTTTGACTTTTCTTTTTAGTGGCATTATCGCTTTATATATAGGTTCCAAATACTATGTTGAATATTATGACATCCATAATTTTGTAGAACAAGAAAAACCGCTACCTCCGTTTTCAGTAGTAGTTGCGGAGCCTGGCGCACAAATTCAATTGCGAAATGGCTCGAAAACAAAAATTGTGCAAGGTTTTTTTAAAACAAAACAACCTAGATTTTCTTCCTTTGTGGTTCGAAATGATACTCTTTTTGTTTTTGGGGTTAAACAAGACCGTAATAAATTACCTCGAGCCAAATTTATGGCTAATGTTTTTTGTGAAAATGTAAAACATTTTGTTGCCAAAGAAAATTCACTTGTATTTCTGTCGGGTTATCAGGTGGATTCCCTTTTTGTCAAGATGAATGATGCCGAGTTGGTTTGCCAAAACAACAATTCAAATTATATCAAATTGATAGCTAAAAACTCTCGTATCAATTTTGATTGCGAGAAACTAAATGCGATGGTCGTTGAACTCGATAAAAGTCAACTGGAATTAAAATCAAAAAATAAAATAAACAGTATCTCAGGAACGGTAAAAAATGACTCGGATGTAAAATTTTCTATGGATGGAAAGTTGAACCTTGATGTGGATAAATCAAGCTATCTTCAAATGGTTGATTTAAAAAATTGATTTAAAACCTAATTTTTAACTTTTAATTGTAATTTTTTTCTGAATCAAATATTAATTTTGAAGTGGTTAAAAACTTACAAAGAATTCCTATTTCCTTTATCAACAGCCAATACAAATTATATGAAAGTAATTTTCAGCTTCTTTTTTACCTTATTATGTTTCTTTTCTTCATTCGCACAGGGCAACATTTCTTTAACTGGCAAAATCCTAAAAGACAAAACCCAAATTCCCATAGAATCGGCAACTATTTACTTGATTCGTGCCAAAGATTCTTCTGTGGTTGATTATACGATTTCCGATGTCAAAGGAAGTTTTAAATTAGAAACCAAGAAAATACCTGAAAATCTTATTCTGAAAATTGCTGCCGAAGGTTATCAGGAATTCTCCCAAAAGATCGAAAAAATAAATGCCAACAAGGATTTTGGTTCACTGTATTTGACCGAAAAAATAAATGAACTCAACGAAGTAGTGATCAAAGGAATGGCTCCGCCTGTAAAAGTCAAAAAAGATACATTAGAGTTTAATGCGGCTTCGTTCAAATTGCGTCCCGATGCCAATGTAGAAGCTTTATTGCGACAATTGCCTGGAGTAACGATTGATGCAGACAAGAAAATTATGGTCAATGGTAAGGAAGTAAACCAAATATTGGTCAACGGAAAATCTTTTTTTGGCGAAGACGGAAAAGTGGCACTCCAGAATTTACCAGCCGAAATAATCAAAAAAGTACAAGTTTCAGACACCAAAACCGAAGAAGAAAAGTTTACCAAACAAACATCGACTTCGGATAAATCAAGTATTAATTTGACGATTGAAAAAGACAAAAACAAAGGTTTTTTCGGAAAACTCTTGGCGGGTTACGGAACCAATGAACGCTATGAAGGAAGTGCTTTGATGAGTTCTTTCAAGGACAAAAGACGCATTAGCTTTTTGAGTTCGGCCAACAATATCAATGCCACAGGCTTTTCGATGGACGAGGTTTTCGACAATATGGGTGGCGGACGAAATAATGGTTCTAGAGCACCAAGAGTAGGAGGAGGAAGTGGCATCATCAAGTCAAATTTGATAGGTTTGAATTATGCCGACGAATGGTTTAAAGGAAACAAAAGCAACGGGAATTACTATTTTACCAATATGGATTCTGAAAATAAAAACAAATCATCAGCTTTGAATTTGTTACCAGATACAACCAATAGAACCGAATCTAATTCGGAGTCGAATAGAGAAACTACGGATCATAACTTCGATTTCAATTTTGAATACGAAATCAATCCAAAGACCAAATTATTGTTCAGACCTAAAATAGTGAAAGGTTTGAGCCAATCGCATTCGGAATACGATAGTAAAACTTGGAATGAAGACAACCAATTGATCAATCAATCCGATGGAACAAATACAGATGAAACCGATAAAACCAATTTTGTAAACGACATTTCACTTTTTAAAACAATGAAAAGAAAAGGAAGGTATTTTACGGCTAATGTAAAGACTGACAATACCAATTCCGATTCAAATTCGTTTGTGAACCAAACAACCTTGATTATTTTAGATCCTGATAAAAACGTGATTCGCGACCAAAATGTTAAAACCGTAAATCAAAAGCAATTGTATTCGGGCAACTTACAATATTCTGAACCTGTAACGGATTCGTTGACCATAAATGTACAATTGCTTTCGGATTGGGAAAAAACTACTGACGACAAAAAAACTTTCGACTTAGATTCTACTACCGATTCTTACAATGATTTGAATGATTTATATAGTAGTTTTACCACTTCTACCAAATTTCAAATAGCTCCAAAAGCAGGTTTTAGCATCAATAAAAAGAAATTCAATTTTAGATTTTCGACCGGAACATATATGATTACGTTAGACAATCATTCGTTATATACAGGAACAGCAACCGATTTGAGAAAAAATTACATCATTCCAGACGCAACCATAAACGGAAGTTATCGTTTTTCAAAAACCAAAGGACTGTATCTGTTTTATGATCGTAGATTTTCGATTCCCAAAGCCTACCAACTTTTGCCAGTGCAAGACATAGACAATCCGCTGAATAGTTATACAGGAAACCCTAATTTAGAAGCAGGTAAATCGCATTATTTGAACCTAAATTTTTCTGATTATGACTATAAGTCCCGTTCAGGTTATTATATATACACAGGCACAACTTACAATGACAATAAAATTATTAACACTTCTATCTATGACAAAAATGGAAGACAAATAACCACTTACACCAATATCGCAGGAACATTCACCAGTTATTTAGGGGCAAATTGGCAGAAAACCTTTAAGAAAGAAGCGCATTCATTTGGACTAGATTTAGGCTTGTATGCGAATTACTACTTAGACAAAGGATATACCAACATTCAATTGTTTGAAGCCAAAACATTAGGATTGTCGCCCAGTTTCAGATTGTCTTACGATTATGGCGAATTGTTGACTATTAGACCTTCTTATACTTTTAATTACAACAGCACCACTTATGATAATAGCTCGATAGCCTCAAGTGCGAATAGATTTCACAATGCCAAAATTGAAACCACCAGCAAATGGCCAAAAAAATGGATTTTTGGAAATGATTTTGGCTACTCTTATAATTCGAATATTTCGCCAGGCTACAAAAAAGATTTTTACCTCTGGAACATCAGTTTGTCCTATGAATTTACAAAAGACTTGAGTTTAAAAGTGAAAGTGTATGATGTACTCGACCAAAACCAAAGCGCTTCAAGATACATCACGCCAACGGCAGTTATCGATTCAGAGAATACGGTTCTAAAGCGTTATGCGATGTTTTCTTTGTTGTATAAATTTCAAAATTTTGCAACCAAGAAGAAATAGATTGTTTTATGAGGAGCAATCTTTTTTGTTCTACGTTCTACGTTCAACCAATGAAAGGTATTTTTAATCATTATAATTAGGGAATAACCTATAAATATCTCTATTTAAATAGTTCTAATACATTTTTATGCTGTATATTTGAAATGATTTTGATACATATGCATAAAATTCGTTTCGTTTTATCGTTTCTTTTTTGGCTGAATTTTTTCGGCAATGTATCATTTGCACAAACCCAAAACCCTTCTAAAAAAGAAATACGGAAAGCTACAAAACGGGCAGTTCAATACCTCAATTCAGAGAAATTCGAAAAATCGTTAGAAACCGCAAGATGGAGTTTGCATTATGCAACAGTCATTAATGATGATTATCTTATTGCAACTTCTTATAATTTGATTGCAGCCAATTTCGAACAATTATCGGAGGTTGACAAAGCAATTTCATTGTATGAAAAAGGGTTGACTTTTGCTAATAATTCCGAAAACGATACCATTAAAAATTTCATCAATAATAATTTGGGGAACGTCTATTGTTTTGAAAAAAAACAATATGAAAAAGGGATAGAATTTTATAAAAAATCTTTAGAATACAGCCAAAAAGCTGCCGATACAAGCCAAATTGTATTTACGAAACTCAATATTGCTTGGGCCTATTTTGATATTGATCAATATGAAAATGGATTGCCATATCTAGAATACATCAACAAATATCAAGCTAAGTTTAGTGATAAATCCTTAATTATAATACTCAATATGCTCAACGGAATGTATTCCGGTCACAAAGGCGATTTTGCTAAGGGCGAAAACTATTTTTTGACAGCCATAAATTTAGGAAATAAATTGGGAAATAAGGGAGATTTGTCTTTTTCACACCAAGAATATTCCAAGTTTTTATTTAAAAAAGGAGAGTACAAAAAGGCCTATGAAAACTTAGTAATTTATAATAAAATCTCTGATGAAATTTATAACGATGACCTTCTCAAAAAAGCCAATGTAGCAGGAATAAATCTCGAATTAGACGAATACAAAAGAGAAATTGACAAAGTTGAAACAGAAATAGAATTACAATCCCAAAGTCTCCATAAATCTCGTGTGATAGTAATTTTATTTATCATTGTATTCCTAGTATTATTGCTTTTATTGTTTTCGCTATACAAAAACTTCAATTTCAAGAAAAAGATTAATCACGACCTCACATTGGCAAACGAACAATTAATTATTGCAAAAGACAAAGCCATAGAAGCATCTCAAGCCAAAACCCAATTTTTATCCACAATAAGTCATGAATTGCGAACTCCTCTTTACGGCGTTATTGGTATAACTAATTTGTTGTTAGACGAGCATAAAGAACTGGCCAAAAGCCCCCATTTGGGTTCGCTTAAATTTTCGGCACGTTATTTATTATCCTTGGTGAACGACATTTTGCAAATTAATAAAATCGAAGAAAACAAAATTATCCTTGAAAGTTTAGCGTTTAACGTTTCGGATGAAATTCATTTAGTAAAAAATGCACTGTCTTTTATTGCTCAAAGCCATAAGAATATAATATCAGTAAAAATAGACCCTGCTATTCCTGAATATCTAATTGGCGATAAGCTGCGATTGGCTCAAATATTGATGAATTTAGTGAGCAATGCGCTAAAATTTACCAATAATGGCGAAGTAATTCTTAGTGCAAATTTGGTTAAAGTAGAAGATAATTTACATCATATAGAATTTCAAGTTTCTGATAATGGAGTAGGAATTGATGCAGCAGACCAAGATCGGATTTTTGAGAAATTTGTTCAAGTGGGACGAAACGACAACGACTATCAAGGAACAGGATTGGGCTTAGCCATCGTAAAAAGATTGTTGGGATTGTTTAATAGTCAAATTACCCTCGAAAGTCAAGTAGGAATTGGCACCACTTTTATATTTACAATTGCCTTTGAACATGACTCAAACAAGACTAACGAAATTATCAATAATATAAAAGTCGATTTAAGTTCTGGACAATTATTTAAGGTTTTGGTAGTAGAAGACAATAAAATCAATCAAACCATTACCAAGAGAATTATCGAAAAAAACAATTGCAGTTGTTTTATTGTCGATGATGGATTGCAAGCTTTGGATGTATTAGAAAAAGATGTTTTTGACATTATCTTGATGGACATAAATATGCCACTAATTAGCGGTTTTGAAACCACCCGAAAAATTCGAAGCAAGGGCATTCATACACCCATAATTGCTTTGACGGCTTTTGCCAAAGACGAAATTACCGAAGAAGCTATAGAAGCCGGAATGAATGATATTTTGATAAAACCTTTCGAGTCCTTAAAGCTATTTCAGGTGATGAATGAGCAAATAAAAAAAACCAAAACCGCTGTTTATTGACAGCGGTTTTGGGTTAATGATATAATTGTATTGGTTCCTTTCTATTGGATAGGAATAGATTTTAGGGTTCTTTTTTTAGCACCTTCTTTTTTTCCTACCACAACATGAAGAATTCCGTCTTTATAATTGGCTTCTATTTTGTTTTCATCAATAGTTTCGGGTAAGCTAAAAGTTCTGCTGAAAGATTGGTAATTAAACTCTCTTCGGATGAAGTTTTCTTTTTTGCTTACTTCTTCTTTTTTTTCTTCTTTTTCTGAGGAAATCATCAACATATCATTATCTACTTCAACTTTGAAATCTTCTCTTTTCATTCCCGGAGCTGCTAGTTCAACTTCAATTTCAGTATCCGTTTCTTTTAAGTTTACAGAAGGCAGGTTACTACCAATTGCTGCAAAATTTCGGTCTGTCCAATCAAATAAATCTTTTGTAATAAAATCATCAAAAAAATTATGGATTGATTTACTTTCTAATGACGGAAACATACCGTCTTTTTTAACTAAAGTTTTCATGATATTAATTATTTAAAAAGTTTTAAAAATCACTATATAAAGTTAGTAATTATTCGAAATAATTATCTTTACGATAACATATAATTAACATTTAAAATACTGAAAATAAGAAAGTTATTATTAATTTATAAATAAAAAAAACCGCTTTTTAGAATCAACTAAAAGCGGTGTTTTTGAAACTGAAATTTAGAATTCTAACGAATTAATACCAGCGTTTTTTGTTTTGTTTAGAAGCATTAGACTTTCTAGATTTATGCGCTCCACCGCTTCGGTTAGAGTTTTTTTGAGCCGTTGCGGGAGCTGTTTCTGGACTTCCTGAATGCCAAGGATAGGGATGATCAGATATGGTTTTTACCTCTACTTTTATCAATTTTTGAATGTCTTTCCAGTAGGGCTGTTCGTCTTTACTACAAAAAGAAATCGCGATTCCTTCATTTCCTGCACGACCTGTTCGACCAATTCTATGAACATAGGTTTCGGGAATATTAGGCAAATCAAAATTGATTACATAAGGCAATTGATCAATATCAATTCCACGTGCTGCAATATCAGTGGCTACAAGAACACCAACTTCTTTATTCTTGAAGGCGTCTAAAACTCTTTGACGTGCATTTTGCGATTTGTCACCGTGAATGGCTTCGGCAGGAATATCTTTTTTTCTCAAGGCTTTAACCACATTATCAGCACCGTGTTTGGTTCTCGAAAAAACCAATACATCCGATAAGTTTTGATTTTTGATCAAATGATACAACAAGTTTCGTTTTTCTCCTTTTTCGACAAAATAAATGTGTTGTTCTACATTTTCGGCTGTCGATGAAACTGGAGAAACTTCTACTTTTTCGGGATCTTTCAAAAACATTTCGGCCAATTCTCGAATGGCAATGGGCATTGTTGCTGAAAACAATAGCGTTTGTCTGTTTTTGGGAGTTAGTTTCACGATTTTTTTAACATCGTTTATGAATCCCATATCTAGCATTTGATCGGCTTCGTCTAGGACCAAAGTGTGTAAACTGTCAAAATCAAGAAAACCTTGTTTGTGCAAATCGAGCAATCTTCCTGGAGTTGCAATCAGAATATCCACTCCTTTGCGAAGCGTATCTACTTGAGGAACTTGTGAAACACCACCAAAAATAGTGAGTTGGGTCAAGTTGGTATATTTGCCATAAGTGTCAAAACTTTGTCCAATTTGAACGGCTAATTCACGTGTTGGAGTAACAATTAAGGCTCGAATTTCTTTGGCTTTTTTAGATGAACCTACAATTCGGTGCAATTGATGGATAATTGGAATCGCAAAAGCGGCTGTTTTTCCAGTGCCAGTTTGTGCGCAACCTATCAAGTCTTTTCCCGCCAAAACTAATGGAATAGCTTGTTCTTGAATAGGAGTGGGGTTTGTGTAACCTTCTTCAAATACGGCCTTTTGAATACTTTTTGAAAGTGATAAATCTTCGAATAACATATTTTTGGTATTATACATCTAGTAATTGGTACATAGATAGTCGTGCAAAGATAGGGTTATTATTTTTGGTGGTCATTAGTTCCTAATTTTAGGCCGAGCATTTGCTTTTAACATTTTAACAGCAAATTATTTTTTTTCAATCTCAAACCCCAAAAATTGCTAAACAATCTAAATTTGGCTATTTGAATTTGTGAAAATTTGTGGTAAAAGTAAAAAAAGTGAATGTCCTGATTTTAAGCTCAATTTATCACACTATTACAGACTTCTTACGGCTCAATACTGTTGTTCGATTTTATAAAATCAGTGACCAAATAACCAATAAGTTTTCCAATTAAATGATTGTTTTTTTCATAGCATAATTCAGGAGCACCTTCGCAAATATGAAGATAAGCGGCATTTTTATGTTTGCCAAAATAGGTGATAAATTGCCTCAATTCTTCAATAGAGAACCCACTTAGAGTCATTGCACTACTGGCTACATTCGGAATAGCATCAAGGTCAACCTCAATTCCGTAAAAATCAGTTTGAACAAATTGTGAAGCTAGAATTAGTTCTTGATTGAAATTTTTTTCTCTGCGAATATTGATGCTGTCATAAGTGGTATAACGCACTCGGTCTTCAATTTTTTTGATGATATCCAAGACACTTTTGGAGGTATAATTTTCGTGTAAACCAAAAATGAAATACTTTTTCAAGAAACCTTCTTCATAGGCATAGGAAAATCCATTTCCGCTATGGCGTCCTTCCAGAATCCTAAAATCGGAATGAGCATCAAAATTGACGGCATTAATGGGTTTTCCTTTGGCTAGCGCAGTTCCTTTTATATTGCCATAAGAATTGTTGTGACCGCCACCAATAACGATAGGTATTTTGCCTGCTTTTATGATATTAAAAATGATATGAGAAACATCTTTATCTATTTTTTCTACTAGTTGACTCAGTTTGGAACGATCATCAATATCATTAAAATCTAAATCTTTGACTTCCTTCATTTCTTCGCAAACATTCAATTGTCCTAAAACAAGGATTTGGCTGCCTTTGCAAAAACGATTGTGTTGAATGTTGGCTATACTACTAATAGCACATTGCCAGGCCGATGCTGCTCCGGGTCGGCCATAATTAGCTCTAACTCCAATATCTTCTGGAATTCCTAAAAGTACATATTTAGCTTCGCAAGTTTTTATAAATTGGGCTGGGTCAATTCCTTTTGGAACTGTCAACATTTTTTCTCCAAATTTTATCTCACCACTTCGGTGATTAGTAACTTTTGCAAGGTCATTTATTGTAAAAAGTATCAGTTTTTCCATAAAAAAAAATAATCCTCCAAATATAATATAAATGTTTAGAATCCGTTGTTAAGTCATATTATATTATTAAATTTGTGCATAAAAAAAAATAGAAAAAATGGAAGATCAACAAAATAATTCAAATTCAAGCCTTAAGATAATCATTGGGGTATTAGCACTTCTTTTAGTAGGAAGTCTGTATTATATTTACAAGATTTCAACAGAAGCAGAGCAGGTGCAAACCGTTTTAACAACGACAGTATCTGAAAAAGAATCTGTTATGAAGGATTTACAAGAATTAAAAGCAACGTATGATGCTGCAATCGCTGAAAACACTTCGATGTCTGAAGAATTAGTCAAAGAAAGAGACAAAGTAGTAAAATTGATGAATGATATCGATAAATCCAAAGGTGATGTATCAAAATACAAATCCGAAGTGTCGAAATTGCAAAACAATATGAAGGCTTTGATGGCTGAAAATGATGTCTTGAAAAAACAAAACAAAACCTTAACCATACAACGCGATAGTACAGTAGTGGTTTTAGGCGAAGCTAAGAAATACAATGAGGTCCTGGTAGGTCAAAACGAAGATTTGTCTAAAACAGTCGAAAAAGGGTCAAAATTGACAGTGTTGAATATGCAAACTGCTGCCTACAAAATCAGAAGCTCCGGAAAACAAATAGCTACTGACAAAGCAGGAAGAGCCGATGTTCTTAAAATTAGCTTTACCATTGCCGAAAATCAAATCGCTAAATCGGGTGATAAAGAGTATTATGTTCAGGTGATTGACAGTAAAAGTAATGTTCTTGGAGACAAACAAACCGTGAATTTTGGTGATAAATCATTAACATATAGCTTTATTTCTAAAGTAAAATATGAAAATAAAACAGTCAATGTTACCGAAGATTTACCAGGTAAAGATTTCGCAAAAGGAACTTATTTTGTAAATGTTTTTGACAAAAGCGAATTGGTTTCTAAAACCAGTTTCACTTTGAAATAAGAATTTCAAGATTTATAAAAGAAAGAGGAGCAGATGTTCCTCTTTTTTTTATGCTAAAACTTCACCTTCAATGATTATAGAATCAATCAAATTGCTTCCAAAAGAGTAGGGAAGTTGGTAAAAGGATGAAATAGGTTTTGTAATGATGAGATTGGCTTTTTTGCCAATAGTAATGCTTCCGTGGGTTTTAGAAAGATTCATAGCATAAGCGCCATTTATTGTAGCGGCATTGATGGCTTCTTCGGGAGTCATTTTCATTTGGATGCAAGCCGTTGCTACAACAAAATTCATATTGCCAGAGGGAGTTGAACCAGGATTGAAATCAGAAGCAAGGGCTAAGGGCAAACCTGCAGCGATCATCTC
>Ga0116186_1003337_pt1 | contig 13737 bp, 10 predicted proteins | sample AD_JPNNA4_MetaG_FD_89806 | JGI IMG/M metagenome (GOLD analysis project Ga0116186, IMG submission 89806) | Active sludge microbial communities of municipal wastewater-treating anaerobic digesters from Japan - AD_JPNNA4_MetaG | ecosystem: Engineered > Bioreactor > Anaerobic > Digestate | place...
ATAAAGAAATAAAAAAGGTTGAAAACAAGCTGAACAACCGACCGAGAAAAACTCTTGGTTTTCTAACACCGTTAGAAGTTTATATTAATTGCGCTTAGTCATTGAACACAGCAAAGATTCATTTGAGGAAGAACGCGAAATTGCAAAAACCATGGGAGAAAAGTCAATCAATCTCACGGTCAGAATCAAGGAAAACTATGACATCATAAAACTTGTCACAAGCGTCAGAAAGGAAGTACGCAGTTTTGAAAAAAACATGCCTGAGAACTACAAGATTGTTGAAACAGATGATCTTTCACAATATGTCGTGAGAAGACTTGATGTATTAAAGGGCAACGCAGCCTTCGGTTTCGCACTTGTAATCGCGACACTTCTTTTTGCATTCGGATGGCGTATAGCTCTTGTCGCGGCAATGGGAATTCCTCTTTCATTTGCAGGAACATTTTTCTGGATGGAGACAGCAAATGTTTCCATCAATTTAATGTCCATGTTCGGTTTGATCATGGTACTTGGTATGCTTGTCGATGATGCCATTGTCGTCAGCGAAAACATCTACCGTCTCATTGAAGAAAAGGTTCCGCTCAAACAGGCCGTCGTACAGGGTACTTCAGAGGTTATTGTTCCTGTTGCAGGAACAATTCTTACAACAATAGTTGCCTTTGCTCCGCTTATGTTCATGTCGGGAATAATCGGAAAATTTGTATGGGTTCTTCCGGCTGTTGTATCGGCAGCTCTTCTTTTTTCATGGTTTGAATCAATGCTCATCCTTCCCGGTCATATCTACGACATGGAAAAGAAACGCGCAAAGCATCACACATCAAAAAAGCCTGAAGATATACACTCACCGTTAAAAATCCGCAAAAGATACAAAGTTTTGCTCACAGCTACAGTAAGAAACAAATATAAAACTGCCGGTTTGATTTTTGTTATTTTCTTTGCTTCAATACTATTCGGAGCAACCCATCTTAAATTCGATCTTTTTCCGGCTACAGGAATTGAAAAATTCGTAATAAAACTCGAAAGCAAGTCCGGAACAGCGCTTGAAGAAATGAATACTCGCGTGATCGCGATCGAAAAACTTGTTTCTGAACTTCCCGAAAAAGAACTCGACAGCTTCACGACTACCGTCGGCGTGAGTCAAATAGAAGAAGGAGATCCGGACACAAAGCGAGGTTCGAATTATGCATCAATCGTTGTCAATCTTACTCCTGAAACAGACAGGGATAGAATAGCTTCCGACATAGTTGATAAAATGAGACAGGACATGAATCAGTTTTCGAACCTGTTTCCTAAAATAGAAGTCCACCTGGCAAAAAACGGACCTCCTACAGGAATGCCTGTTTCTGTAGCGGTGAAAGGCGATGACATCGCCACACTTAAAGAAATATCCAAAGAGTTCAAGGATTACTTAAAGACAATTAAGGGAGTTAAAGATGTTAAGGATAATTATGAACTCTCCAAGAAAGAGCTTCACGTCAGAGTAAAACCCGAGATTGCCGCCCGTGCCGGAGTCAGCGTTTACGATGTGGCAACCGCAGTACGTTCGTGCTATGACGGAACAGTTGCTACAAAGATCAAAAAAACTGAAGAGGAAATTGGTATTCGCGTCATTCTTCCCGAGAATATGCGAAGATCGCTGAATTCACTGAAAACACTTAAAGTATCAAACAAACAAGGTAATTTAGTACCGCTTAATCAAATAGCAACATTTTCATCGTACGAAGGAATTTCTGTAATCTCTCATAACAGCTTCAGAAGAAACATTCAAATAACGGCAGATATTGACCCGACCGCGAAGGGAGTTTCTTCCGTCAGTGTAAACGTAATGCTGCAGAAAAAATTCTCTGATATTCCTCAGAAATACACAGGTTATACCGTCAATTATGAAGGAGAATTCAAAGACACTCAGGAATCAATGGGTCAGCTTTTAAAGTCATTTATAATCGCTCTTATGGGAATTTATATTATTCTTGTCGCTGTATTCAGAAATCTATATCAGCCGGCAATAGTAATGGCAGTAATTCCTCTTTCGGCAATAGGACTTGTCTGGTCATTCTGGTCGCATTCCCTTCCTCTTTCATTTATGGGACTTATGGGAATAGTCGGTCTTTGCGGAGTTGTTGTTAACGATTCAATCGTTTATGTAGATTTTATCAATAAAGAAAGAGGTGAAGGAATTCCTCTCGAAGAAGCTATAATTGACGCTGGTTTCAAACGGATACGTCCGATTCTTCTTACTACAATTACAACTGTATTCGGATTAATGCCGACTGCTTACGGAATAGGCGGGTATGATCCATTCATAAAACCAATGGCTATTGCTATGAGCTGGGGACTTGTTTTCGGTGTTGTTATTACTCTTTTTGTAACTCCTGTCATTTACGGAATACTATATGACTGCAAGGGGATTTTAAACCGTCTCAAAGGGAAAAGAATATGTGAAGATGCATATTCAGCTGCCGAACAAACAGTTCCTACGGCTGTTCTTCAGCCTGAGACTGAAAGCAGAAGACGTTCAAAAAAATGACATATTTCTTGACTTAATTCAGGAACAGATTACAATTTATATCAACACAGGGGGATATATGAGACTTAAACTAACACTGCTAATTTTGATTCTTGCTTCATTTTCATATCTCAAACCGGCTACAGTTTCAATAACGGCTACTGATGCGGGTAATCAGGCTGCGATGGATGCATTCGCGACATACATCAACGCAAACAGCCCATTAACAAAACTCGGCAATCAAAAGGATTTTGCTAAAGGAATGGGAGAAGCGGCTGCATTTTCACATAACACCGCTGCTACATTCTCATATCAGAACTATACACTTTTCGCCCTAATGGCCGGTTACAATGTCGGTGTTGTAACAAAGGACATCGATTTAAATCTAGACATGAAAGATGCTAAAAAGAAGCTTATAGATGAAGGCGATGTATATGCCGGAGCATCAGCCAATTTCGCTTTTAATCTTGGAGTAAATATCACTCTGATTAAAGCCCTCTTCGGATTTGATCCTGACAATGCTCTTTACGCTAACATCAAATACGGCAAGCTGAAAACATCCAGCGATATAGCCGGTGCAAAAATAGATAATTATTTTTTCGGAATAGGACTTAGCTATCAGCTAATACCTTCTTTTGATTTCGTTGTCGGCAGCTGGAGAGGTATTGCAATAAACTCCGGATTTTATATGGCAAAACAGAAATCAGAAGTAACTCTCGATTACGCATCTCTTACATATTCCGGTCTTTCATTTGATCCTCAACTTACCCTGAAAGCCGATTCAACTGTCTATACTGTTCCTCTCGAAGTAACAACTGCATTTTCTCTTTTCTTTTTAAACATTTCGGGCGGAGCCGGAGTTGATTTCGTGTTCGGAGACTGCGCCGCTGATATCATAGCCGATTCTGATGTCAAAAATGCAAGCAATGATACAGTCGGAACAGTAAGTCTCGAGGGTGCAAAAGTTTCCGGCGTATCACCTACTTTAATGTCTCCGAAGATTATGCTCGGAGCAGGGATTCAGCTAGCAGTATTGAAAATAGATGTTCCTGTAAGCTATTATTTCAAACAGAAAGCCATTACTGTCGGTTTCTCTGCAGGAGTCGTGTTCTAAAAAAACTGCGGGGACTTTGCTGTCCCCGTTATCCGGAGGATTAATCATCAAACGCAAAGTCAGAGCTTTTCTGGCAATAGACATAGATGAAACAATCAAGGAAAAGATTTTTTCATTTTCGCGTAATTTTGTTGCTATAAGCTCGCAAGGCTATTTCGTAACTAAAGAAAACCTGCATATCACGATAAAATTTCTCGGCAATATTGATGCTTCCGCTCTGCCTCTTATTATGGATAGAATATCAGCGGAAAAAATTATTTCTCAAGATATAGATTTAAAAGGCATAGGATTTTTCCCTTCTGCCTGTGACGCAAAAGTTTTCTGGACAGGAGTTCACACGGATCAATGGATAACGAATCTTTTTAAATCAGCTGATTCGATTGCCGCAGAATTCGGTGTAAAAAAAGAAACCCGGCGGTTTCACCCTCATGTAACCCTAGCCCGTTTCAAAGAACAGCCTACAAGAACATTTATGGACGAAGCTCTTCTTTATGAAAATATAAGTTTTGGTTCATTCTTTCCAAAAGAACTTTCTTTGTATGAAAGTATTCTTTCAACATCAGGCGCGGCTTACAAGCTGATAACAAAAATACCGTTTTACAATGATTAATATTTCCTTGACAGTATCTTCATAGAAAAAAATGCTTAAGCTGTTTCGGAGGATTCTATGGATATTGTTTCAGCAGTAATACAGGTGGTCGGAAGTCTCGGGCTTTTTCTTTTCGGAATGAAGCTCATGAGCGACGGTCTTCAAAATTCAGCCGGAGAAAAACTCCAAAAACTCCTCGGCTACATGACTCATAACCGCTTTACCGCTTTTTTGACTGGTCTCGGAATCACTTCAATAATACAGTCATCATCTGCAACAACCGTTTTTGTCGTAAGCTTTGTCAGCGCAGGGCTCCTCACTCTCACTCAGGCCATCGGCGTAATAATGGGTGCAAACATTGGTACAACAGTCACAGCATGGATTGTGTCAATATTCGGTTTCAAATTCAACATTATCAAACTTGCCATTCCTGCGATTGCAATCGGTTTTCCTTTCATTTTCACAAAATCTAAAACTAAGAAATATTTCGGTGAAACACTTATAGGTTTCGGAATACTTTTTATAGGTTTGATGTACCTAAAAGACAGCGTTCCTGACATTAATAAATATCCCGATGCTTTGAAAATGCTTACAAACTTCACCGGCATGGGTTTCCTTTCAAACATAATTTTCGTAATAATCGGTACCTTACTAACAATTATAATTCAATCTTCAAGCGCCGCGATGGCGATTACTCTCACGATGACTTATGCCGGATGGATTGACTTCCAGACTGCATGCGCGCTCTGCCTTGGCGAAAATATCGGTACGACAATCACCGCTCAGCTTGCCGCATTCGGTCAGTCAATACATGCACGACGCACGGCAATGGCTCATACAATGTTTAATGTCTTCGGTGTTATCTGGATGCTTGCTGCATTCAGTTACTTTATAACTTTCATCGATTTTCTTGTTCCTGGTGCAGCAACAGATTCAAAAAACACTCCGAGTCATCTTTCGATGTTTCATACAATGTTCAATGTTGTTAACAGCGCCATCTTCATCTGGTTTGTACCGGCATATGCCAAGCTGATTGAAAAAATACTACCTGGTAAAGAAATAAAAGATGATTCGGTTTATAAACTTAAATATGTTTCAGCGGCACTTCAGGATACTCCTGAAATCAATATCATAACAGCGAAATCCGAAATTATCAAAATGACGGAAAAAGTTTCTGAAATGTACGACAATGTTATTTCATTTTTCTCTTCATCAAAGGGAGTAAATTCTGACGATGTAAGCAAAATCAAGAAAATGGAAAACTATACCGACCAGATGCAGGAAGAAATTTCTAAATTTATAGCAGAATGCGTACAGGAAGCTCCGAGTGATAAAAGTTTAATGAATCTGAATCATATGCTGAAAATAGTTGATGAGCTTGAAAGTATCGGAGATTCGTGCAATAATCTAACCAAGATTATTGAAAAGAAAACCGAGAAAAAAATTGTCTTCACCGATGAGATGGACAAGGAGATAGAACCATTTCTTCTTGAAGTTAAAAGATTTCTCAATTTTATCGCCAGCAACATGCACAAACCTATATCAGAGCGTGATTTTTCTCTTGCTCATGAAATGGAAAAGAAAATTAACGCTTTCAGAAACAGCTTGAAGAAAAACGCACGGAAAAGAATACAAAGCGGCGCCAATGTTAGAATGGAAATTCTCTACATTGATATTCTTCAACAGCTCGAACATATAGGAGACTTTCTTCTTAACATCGCACAGGAACAGAAAGAAATACAGCAGTAATATACAGGCGGCGCTTTAAGCGCCGCTTTTACTTATGAAAAAGAACCAAAGCAAAACTTACACAATATCGATACTCGCTCACAGAGGATACCGCAGACTTTACGGAGAGAACACCCTTTTTTCAGCAGATAAAGCCTTTGAGTATGGTGCTGACGGAATCGAATTCGATGTGCAGAAATGTGCCGATGAATTTGTAATAATTCATGATGAAATAATAACTTCACACGGAAAAACAACGGACATCGCTCTAAACAAATTTAAAAATCTCGGCAAATTGCGTTCAGGAAAAGAAACCATTCCAAGGCTCTCTTCATTTCTTGAAAATATTCCTTCCGGTAAAATAATTAATGCTGAACTAAAAGCCGAAACAATAAGAAATTATCATTTCAAAGAAATTGATATTATTTTAAGTTCACGCAAGGAAGAACTAATCGTTTCTTCATTTGACCACAGTCTTCTTTCTGATTATAAGAAAAGCGGATACAAAATAGGCTGTCTTCTTGAACATTCTCATTTCAAAAAAGGATTTTTGAGGCTGCTTTTTTCTCTTGCGCTTCAGCGTCCCTACTCCGTAAATATGCCGCTTGAGTTTTTCTACATCGTCAAGGGAATTAAACTTAAACTTGCGATGTTTATATTTAGTTTAATTTCCAATAAAATGATCGTATGGACTGTCAATAATCCTGAAGATTTTAAACTGGTTAGCAATTACGCCGACATGATAATTACAGATGATATCGAAACTGGAATGAATTTCAAAGAGAAATACTCCCAAAAGCGATAAGGAGACTTTTATGAAGATCAAAACTGTTCTCTGCTACGGCGATTCAAACACATGGGGCTATGATGCTAAAACGAGAGATAGATTTCCATACGATAAAAGATGGACATCAATTTTAGAAAGTATTCTCGGAGAAAATTTCAAGGTCATTGCAGAAGGCCTTTGCGCGCGCACAACCGTACTCGACGATCCGTATGAAGGCGAAAACAAAAACGGAAAAAGATACATCTCATTGATTCTTGAAACACACAGGCCAATTGACTGCATAATTTTAATGCTCGGAACAAATGATCTCAAGAAAAAATTCAATGCTTCAGCCTGGGATATCGCACAGGGTGCCGCTTCTCTGATAGACGAAATAATGAAAAGCGGTTTTTTTGATCAGCCTGCGAAAAACATAATTCTAATCTCTCCTCCAGAAGTAGGAAACTTAACCGAAACAGACTTTGAAAAATTGTTTGAAGATGCTGAAGAAAAATCAAAAGAACTGGGTAAACACTTTCAGGAAACTGCGCTCACAAAAAACTGCAGTTTCATCGACTCGGCAAAGCATATAAAGCCTACACCGATTGATGCGATACACCTCGATGAAAAAGCCCATGCGGAACTCGCGAAAGTTATAGCAGATAAGGTCATGGAGATAATTTAAGACTCTTTAAAAAGTTGCAGAATTTAAAATATATAAAAGCCGTGTTGCATTTTTATTACAACACGGCTTTTTATTTGCTTCTACTATTTCTTTTTTGAAGATGATATTTCTTTTGCTTTCTTCGCAAGATTTATGAATTCTCTCCGATATCCGAATTTATCATTACCTTTATAAAGTTCAGCACGCATTATAAGACTATCAAAAGATGATTTTGCCTTATACTGGGAATCTCTCAAAAGCATGCCGAACTCTGCAACCGCAGAAGCGAAATATAAATTTGCAGTTGCATTGTTAAAATCATTATTTACAACAAATTCTATCAACTCGCTCCTATCTCCCTGCGGCTGCTTATAACGTAATTTTATTAGAGCAATTTCTTCATCCTTACCTCCATCACCAATTGATGCAATCTGTTGATAACGCAGAGCATTCTTTGAACTATTTGTTCCTTTTTTTCTCGGTACAATTTCGTATAATGCAGTCACACTATGTCCCGCACCGATTTCACCAGCATCTTTTTTATCATCTTCAAAATCTTCAGTCTTCATTACACGATTCTCATATCCAATAAGACGATAAGACGCGACATTCTGCGGATTAAATTCTACTTGTACTTTAACATCCTTTGCTATTGTAAATAACATAGAATCCATCTCTTCTATCATAACCTTTTTCGCTTCATTAATCGTATCTATATAGAAATAATTTCCATTTCCTTTATCTGCAATCATCTCCATCTTTGAATCCTTATAATTACCCATCCCAAAACCAATTACGGAAATGAATATACCTTTCTCACGTTTTAATTCAATAAGACGCACCATTTCAGCATCGCTTGAAGCTCCAACATTAAAGTCACCGTCAGTTGCGATAATAATGCGGTTGTTTCCTTTTTTATTAAAATTCTTTTCCGCTACCTTATAAGCAAGTTCTATGCCCTCACCCCCTGCAGTAGAACCGCCTGATTCTATTCTGTCAAGTGCAGCGATTATCTTATCTTTTTTGTTCCCCGGAGTCGGCTCAAGAATCACTCCCGCAGAACCGGCATAAGCAACAATAGATACATGGTCATTTTTATCCAATTTTTCTACGAGCATCTTGTAAGACTTTTTTAACAATCCCATCTTTTCGGGTGCACCCATTGAGCCTGAACTGTCTATCAAGAAAACGATATTCGAAGGCAGTTTTTCTTTTTTCGAAATAATCTTTCCCTGCAAACCGACAAGCATAATCTTGTTCTGAGGATTCCATGGACAAGTACCGATTTCAGTATTAACCGAAAAAGGGTCGGACTTTCCTGGACTGTTATAATCATAAGAAAAATAGTTTATCATCTCTTCAATTCGAACTGCATCTTTGGGAGGCAATATGCCGTCATTGATAAAGCGGCGGACATTCGAATATGCCGCTTTATCAACATCCACAGAAAATGTTGAAAGCGGAGTTTTGGCCGGATCTTGAAAATCATTGTCAATGATAATATTATAAGATTCTGTGTTGAAAAGTTGAGAAATTTCTAAATCTTTATCATTGGACTCTTTAACCCAACCTATTCGCCCGCCACCATGAATTTCTAACGGCTCTTCAGTTGATGGACCATTAGGATTCCATCCGTGACCTTGAAATTTTTCACTATTTTTCTTTAAAGCAACACGCGCGCTATTTTCTTCATCATATTCAGATTTAGCTTGATCGGGATATAATTCTTTATCGAAAATATTCAAACTGTCACTTGATTCTGAAAGTAATGGATCTGCAATCGCCAAATCTTCTATTTCCCTTACATTTGAATGGAATTCATCAAATCTTTCACTGAATACAACACTGATCACTACAGCAATCATAACACAAGAAGCAGCTGAAACAGATATAATTTTCTTGTGCGCTCTTATAAATTCAAGTAACGAAATCGATTTTTTCTTATATCTTAATTCGCTAATCTGCTTTTTAATTTCTTTCCGCAATTCCGCTTTATAAGTACGACGCATTACAATATTAGGACGCAAGCAAATCAGAGATTTTATCATTTGGCGTGTTTTCTCTGAATCAGCGAAAATATCTGAATCAAATGAGATTAAATCTTTTTCAATTAAGTTTATCTTAATTTTGTTTTTTATTATTTGAATTATCTTCATAGCTAAACCTCCATTCCGCATGCTGCAAACAAAAGCATTAATATCACTGCCGAATCTAATGGAATTTTTTCACGGATTTCATCAATCGCACGGTAAAAAATCATTTTACATGATGCTTCGCTTGCACCAGATATTTCAGCAATTTCCTTGTATGACATATTCTGCCATATACGTAAAATAATGATTTCTCTTTTCTTTTCCGGAAGTTTTTTAAGTACAGCCATAACTTGAGAAAGTATTTCTTTCTCTGAAACTTCATTTTCGAAATCATCCTTGGCTGCAAGTTCTTCAATGACCTCAAGACTGCTGCTTTTTCTTTTTGCCCGAAAATGGTCTGATATCAAATTTGAAGCAATTTTAAAAAGCCATGTTGATACATTCGCACGACTTTTATCATAGGTGTCTGCCTTTTCCAGCGCCCGCATAAACGTTTGACTGGTTATATCTTCGGCACTTTCGCGATTGCATGTGCGATAATATGCAAAATCATATATCTTTTTAAAATAGTGGTCATAAACATGAATGAATTTCTCAGGATATCCTTTCGAACATTCTTCCATGAGCAAGGAATAGTTTGTGAACATGTCTTTCCTCATTATTATTTAATTACTCCGTTTTTCGAGGTGTAAACCAGCTGTATTTACAATATTCTTCCTCAAAAAACAAACCCATTTTGCGAGATGATACCTAAATCGCTCAATAAGTTTGACATAATATATACGGTAGAACCCCAGAAAAGTAACATGGTAAATATTTTTTTTGCAAATATTTACCAGCTCTTCAATCGAGAAGTACCATTAATTAAAAAACATGGTGTTAAAAGAGAGATCTTAATATAAGTTGAAAATCAGCAGAACAACTGACCGGTAAAACCTCTTGGATTTTCCAATACCACTAAAAGTTTATATTAATTACTCTTAGTCATTAAACATAGCCCGAAATAAAACATGATCCACTTCAATCACGCTGAACCTCTATTATACTTTTTCCGGAAATACATCAATAGAATAATCAGTAACACTGATATAAAAGATGTTAATGCTGCCGAAAGAAACGCAGTACTGAAACTGCCGCTTACATCATAGAGAAAACTCCCTCCCAATAATGCCGTCGCGCCAAGACCGAAACCTGTAAATACCATTCCGTATTTCGTACCAAGGTTTTCATTTCCCAAAATGAAAGCAGTAAAAGAAGGATATAAACCGAGTATAACAGCAAACGACCATCCGGTAATAATAGAAACTATAATCAGGAGGATACCCGAAGAAGGTAATAAGGCGAGCATCAATAGAAAGAGAAACTGCAGAAATCCTGAAGTCATTATAATTTTCGCATAACCTATTTTTTCCGACAAATATCCTGCAACTGGACGGCCGAAACCGTTTACTGCGGAAAAAAGGGAAACAACTAATGCAGAAAAAAACGGATCTGATGTTACGTTTAATCTAGCGAATGACGGGAAAAGTCCCAGACTTAGAAAACCTCCGATTACGAATGAAGCAAATATAAACCAGAGCATATAGAAATTTTTGGTTAATAATGTTTCTCTTACAATTTTTGCCGGCATAAAAATAACAGCACTTCCGCTTTTATTTTTAGCAGGCATCAAAAATGATCCTGTAAATGAACCCGCAAAAACCATAAACCCCATCACTGCAAGTGTGCCCGAAATGCCAAGCCCCGGAATCAGGAGTCTGACTTTTATTGGTGCAATAAATACCGAAGCTAGACCAAATTCCATTACAGCTATAGACAATGCAAAAGATGTATTTTTACTCACATGAGATCGGACAGCAGGAGCGATTACTGAATATACACAGGCACATCCTATTCCGCCGATTAAACCATGTGTCATGGGAAGCCACCAGTTATGACCCACCACACCAACCAGAGACGCAAGAAGATATGCAGGAAGCAGCAAAAACGAACCGATTCGTGAAACAAATCTATAACCGTAACGGTCGGCCGCCATTCCCGCTGGGAGCATACATACCGCAAACACCAGCATAAAAACCGTAAATGAAATATTCGCTTCAAACTTATTCCAATCAAAAAGTTCCATGAGAGGAACTGTAAATACACCCCACGAATATGCGGCACCGCCTGAAAACGAAAGAAGAAATCCGCCTAATATTATTCCGAATTTTTTCATGTTTACTCCAATATATTTCTAATCACGCAAATTAAAGCTTTACTATCAATTCATCATCATATACATAGAAATCGAAATTTTATTTATTTTTCATTTTTTTTATTAATCTTCAAAAGTTTTATGCGCCGTTCATTGAGTTCATTGCGAACCTTTTCGTTCGATGGATTTTGTCCATACTTATCAAGAAGCAAAAGCGCACGCTCAGGATTCTTCGATGTGTACCAACCTACTAAATAAATGAGTGCCGTGTCAGAATCGTCAAAACCTGAAAAAAGTTCGAGATATTTTTCGTAATACGGAATTGATTTTTCATAATTTTTCTCACGCCACTGCACGGCATAAGCGTATTTAAAAAGAGGAAGCGGCATCAATGGAGCCTTATCAATCGCTGATTTTATAAGCTCAGTCTGTTTCTTCAAATCATTCTGTACTTTGTCCGCGTTTGACAAAATTTCGCGTGCGTAAGTACATGCATCATCTGAAGTTTTTGAAGAATAAACTAATGCTTTTTTAAAAACATCTTGCTGAGGCAGATATGATTCTTTCGCTTTTTTAACTTCAGCAAAATTATCAGAATTATCCCTGCGCGAAATTAGGCCTTCGTACCAGAAGAGCTCTCCGGTCTTTCCGTTATTTTCTTTGACGAGTTGAGCATACCATAAAGGCCACTTAGATTTATTGGCTTCCGCAAAAGTATGTCCATTATCAATTTTGCAGAAGTATCCGAAATTATGAAAAACCTCATGTATCAGAACTCTCCATGAAGCAGATGTAGGCATCTTGGTAAACATTCTGAAATCCTTTGCACTTAAAAAATCAGGTACCAGAATAAGGCTCTTTACTCCGCCGAGATAAGTTGCAGTTTCATAATGCGGGAAAAACCACATCACGCCGTCATATTGCCTGAAATTATCATAAAGCAGTTTTGAAGGATAAGGTCTGACGGATTCTGTAACAATGGACTGAATGCTTGAAGCCGTATCAGATCGTGTCACTTCGGCGTCTATTATTTCAAAACGCGATTTCATCAGGATGTTTCCGCTGCTTAAATAATAATAAAATACAGCAAGCGTATTGAAATGCATGGTCGTGTCGAAAATCCGACGTGATATTTCATCCTTTGAAAATTCGATTTTAACTGCTTTGTTCTTTCCATTTACGATAATTGAAGAATTGACACGAGGAACATAGATATTCAGCCATGTGAATTCATACGGCTTTTTAACTAATGGAGGATTTTTTGCAAAATAATCAAACGCGCGGATAAGGCTTTCAAAATCCATACGGTTTATACTTTTTGAATCGTTCTTCCATACTTCGAAAACTTTTTTCATCAAATCAAATCGGAAAATAAAACTTTCGTTCATCTTCCGGTCATTAATTCCGGTTATTGCCGCCTGAGAAACCGCAACGCACATATGATCGAAAAACGCAGCAGCAAGAGATGAATTCTTTTCATCATAATTTAATAGAAATTTATCAGCAATGTCTTTCAACATTTCATCATGCTTTGAATTTAAAATAAAAACATTTCCGCATTTTTCAGAATTCCAGAAATGTGATAAAAGCATATAAGCAATATCTTTATCTTTCTGTTTATAATAATATTTTAGAAGAACTTTTACGGCATCATCTCTTTTCCCCTGTTCAAGAAGAGCCTGAGCGTAATATCTGGCAGCACCGAACTGATATGCTTTATGATAATGATATTCTTCTGGTGCAGTGCTAAATTCTTTTATAACAGCTTCATAGAGCTTCGCGTCATTTAATTGTTTGAGATACCAGAAAAACCTGTAAGAATCCGGTTTGGAATAATACGAATATCTCATCTCGAATGCCGCAGAATAAAAATCTTTTTTGTATCCGGCATCCATTCCTGCTCTGAAATAATCTTTTTTGTTATCGATGTCCGAAGGCCTGCCGGTTTTAAAATCTGCCGGATAAACAAGTTTCATCGGCAAGAAAGTAAAAAACGCAAAAATAAAAATTGCAGTCAGTTTGTTCATAATAATCCCTGTCAGATTGAAACATATAAATGATAAACTGTCAAGATTTGCATCAA
>Ga0116186_1003349_pt1 | contig 13685 bp, 12 predicted proteins | sample AD_JPNNA4_MetaG_FD_89806 | JGI IMG/M metagenome (GOLD analysis project Ga0116186, IMG submission 89806) | Active sludge microbial communities of municipal wastewater-treating anaerobic digesters from Japan - AD_JPNNA4_MetaG | ecosystem: Engineered > Bioreactor > Anaerobic > Digestate | place...
CGATGCTAAAGCCTCCGAGCCAAAACCATTTTTTTGAAATACCGGTTTTAGGTGACGATGGAAAAGTTTTGCTGAGTTTATCGAAAACCGAAATAGGCGGTTCTTTTTCGAGATGGTATAATTCATCTCGAAAGAATTTATCAAAATCATTATTGTTATTAAACTTTTTCATAGGTTTTAACTCCTATTTTATTTTTTAAATAATTTCTTGCTTTCATGAGTTGGGTTTTGGAGGTTGATTCTGTAATCCCTAAAGCCTCTGCAATTTCGTTATGCTTATATCCTTCTATAACATACATATTGAAAACCAATCTGTATCCATCGGGCATTGTGTTTATTAATTTTATAAGTTCATCGTGTGCTATATTATCTTCAATACAAACAGTATCCGATTCTGTTGTTTGCTCTTTATCATCTATCGGAAACCAACGGCTGCTATATTTTCTATAAGCATTGATAGCTGTATGAACCATAATCCTTCTAATCCAACCTTCAAAAGAACCTAAATTTTTATACTCACTTAAACAAGCGAAAACTTTAATAAAACCATCATGCAAAATATCCTCGGCTTCTTCGTGATTCCTAGCATATCGCAAGCAAACGGCATACATTTTACGGGAATAAGTTTTATAAATTTCTTCCCAATTGTCGGCTGCAGGCGATATGGAATGTTTGTCCTTATTATCTTGCATTTTGGTTGTTTTCAATGATAAGACAAAGTTACTACTCTTTTCGTTGCCTAATGAATTATAAAATTAACAAATTTTTGAATACGTGCAAAAAAATGATAACGAATGATATAGTTTAAAATCGTTAAAATGCTTATTTTTGCCTAATTTTACAAAAAATAGATATATGTTTGAGAATCTAACCGATAAACTGGAGAAATCGTTCCGAATCCTGAAAGGCGAAGGAAAAATAACGGAAGTAAACGTAGCAGAAACATTAAAAGAAATACGCAGAGCTTTACTCGATGCTGACGTCAATTATAAAATTGCCAAAACATTTACCGATACAGTAAAAGAAAAGGCATTGGGAATGGAGGTTTTAAAATCTGTACGTCCCGGACAGATGCTTATTAAAATTGTGCACGATGAATTAGCTGAATTAATGGGTTCTGAAAAGGTAGAACTCAAACTTAAAAATAATCCTTCCGTTATTTTAATGGCAGGCTTGCAAGGTTCTGGAAAGACAACTTTCTCCTCAAAACTTGCCAATTTTATTAAGTCTAAAAAAGGAAGACAAGTTTTATTAGTAGCTTGCGATGTTTATCGTCCTGCAGCTATCGAGCAATTGAAAGTATTGGGCGAACAAATTCAAATTCCGGTTTACACCGAAGAAAATGAAAAAAATCCCGTTAAAATAGCACAAAATGCAATTAAAGAAGCAAAGCAAAAAGGAATTAATACGGTAATAATAGATACAGCCGGACGACTTTCAATAGACGAAGAAATGATGCAAGAAATAGCATCTATCAAAAAAGCGGTAGATCCCGAAGAGATACTTTTTGTTGTGGATGCTATGACCGGTCAAGATGCGGTAAATACAGCCAAGGAATTTAATGATAGACTCGATTTTGATGGAGTTGTGTTGACCAAATTAGACGGTGATGCTCGCGGTGGTGCTGCATTATCTATTAAATCCGTTGTAAATAAACCTATAAAATTTATAGGTACCGGCGAAAAAATGGATGCGTTGGACATTTTCTATCCCGAACGTATGGCAGACCGTATTTTAGGGATGGGAGACGTAGTATCGTTGGTTGAGCGAGCTCAAGAGCAATTTGACGAAGAAGAAGCTCGAAAACTTCAGAAAAAAATTGCCAAAAATCAATTCAGTTTCAACGATTTCTACCAACAGATACAGCAAATCAAGAAAATGGGGAATCTAAAGGAATTGGCGTCGTTTATTCCGGGTATGGGAAAAATGATGAAAAATATTGATATTGACGACAATGCTTTTAAATCTATTGAAGCCATAATTCAGTCTATGACCCCCGAAGAACGAGAAAACCCCATGCTAATAAATGGAAGTAGAAGAAAAAGAATCGCTTTAGGCAGTGGAACGGACATTCAAGACGTTAATCGTTTGATAAAACAGTTTGAAGAAACACGCAAATTGATGAAAATGGTTACAACCAATAAAAATGCATTAAAAAATCTTCCCAAACGATAAAAAAAAGAAAATATGATATTAATTGATGGAAAAGCAGTAGCTGATGCAATTAAAAAAGAAATTGCTCAGGAAGTTTTAAAATTAAAAGATCAAGGCAAAAAAGTCCCTCATTTAGCAGCTATTTTAGTGGGTCATGATGGTGGAAGCGAAACATATGTAAGTCATAAAGTGAAATCGTGCGAAGAAGTCGGCTTTAAGTCAACACTTTTGCATTTTGAAGATGATATTACCGAAGATTTTCTTTTAAATCAGATTGATCAATTAAATAACGACAATGATGTTGATGGATTTATTGTTCAGTTGCCCTTACCGAAGAGGTTTGACGAACAAAAGTTTATCAATGCCATTCATCCTTCAAAAGATGTGGATGGTTTTAGTCCAATTAATGTGGGCAGAATGGTTTTAGGATTGCCAAGTTTTGTTTCGGCAACACCATTTGGAATTGTAGAACTTTTAAAACGTTATAATATTGAAACGAAAGGGAAAAATGTAGTAGTGCTGGGTCGAAGCAATATTGTGGGAAGACCACTTAGCATTTTACTTTCGCAAAAGGGTATGGATGCAACCGTAACCGTTGCACATAGTAGAACAGCAAATTTGAAAGAAGTGTGCCACCACGCTGATATTTTGGTAGCTGCAATCGGTCAGCCCGAATTTGTAAAAGCCGATATGGTAAAAGAAGGTGCTGTGGTAATAGATGTAGGGACAACACGCGTTCCAAATGCCAATACCAAATCGGGATTTAAACTAACCGGCGATGTGAAGTTTGACGAAGTTGCACCCAAATGTTCGTATATTACACCAGTTCCGGGGGGAGTAGGACCTATGACCATTGTAAGTTTACTCAGAAATACACTTTTAGCATCACAAAAAAATATTCGTTTGTGAAATGACGTTCGATAAAATAAAAGAAATAGTATCTAAAAAAGTAGTCGGAATAGCCGGTTGTGGTGGTTTGGGGTCAAATGCTGCCGTAGCATTAGCACGAGTTGGAGTGGGAAAATTGATTATTGCCGACTTTGATGTGATTGTTGAAAGTAATTTAAACAGGCAATATTTCTTTTATGACCAAATAGGGCAAAAAAAATGTGAAGCATTAAAGATAAATATACACCGTATTAATCCTTCGTGTATTGTTGAGGCACATGATACGATGCTGAATGAAACTTCTATTGTTTCATTATATAAAAATGTTGATGTAATGATAGAAGCTTTTGATAAGGCCGAGATGAAAGAAATGATTCTTAGCACCATGATTGAGCATTTACACGAAATTCCGCTTATTATGGGTTCCGGTTTGGCCGGTTGGGGTAATTTTCAGCTCATACAAGAGCAAGCTTTTGATAATATATACATTATGGGAGATGGGATAAATGAAGTTTCTGATGAACTTCCTCCTTTGGCACCTCGTGTTGGAATTGTTGCTAATATGCAAGCAAACAAAGCGTTGGAAATATTAATCGTCAATAAATATGAAGTTGATAGTAAATAATAATATTGAAAATATCGACCGTGAGTCTTTAACGATTAATGAATTGCTTGATTATAAAAGGTTTACATTTAAAATGATTGTGGTTAAAGTAAACGGAAAGCCCATCCATAAAAATGATTATGCCACGACGTATCTTAACGATGGCGATAATGTTCAAGTTATTCATTTAATTAGTGGAGGTTAAAATGAATTTCGGAAAATCATTCTTTCAGCGAAAAGTATTTTATACCAATAAATATTTTATTGTTACGGTTCTATTTATTATTTTTTTAGCATTAATCAGCCAAAATAACTTAATCGAAAGAATTTCCGCAATAAAAAGTAAAAATGAATTGATTAAACAAAAAGAATATTATCAAAATAAAATTAAAGAAAATACTGAAAAAATAAGGGAATTAAGAAGCAACAAACTATTACTTGAAAAATTTGTTAGGGAAGAATATTTAATGAAAAAGAAAGACGAGGTAATTTTTTTAGTTGTTGATAGTAATGAAAAAAAATAATTTTTTTGGAATTAAATTTGTTATATATTTGCTTCGTGTTAAATTTTAAACTTAAATTTTTATGAGAAAACTTTTTTTAAGTGCAATTTTTTTATTTGCAGGTATTGCTTTATTTGCTCAACAGTATGAATATGCAATCGTTACAACTGTTGAATCTATTGTTCCCGGTGGTATGGGACGTTCGCGTATGTTATGTGTTCGCGAAAATGTAGATTACAAAAATTTTACAACATCCAGAACCAAAGGGAAAGACAGCAAACAAGGTGATGTTGACAGAAGCGAGATTAAAATTGATGCTTTTGACGAAACCAAATTATTGAACTTTTTCTCGTTGGTTGGGATTAATTTTCAAAACATTGCTTCAAATGATGCAGTGGTAGCATCTAAATTAAATGCTATGACAGCTGAAGGTTGGGAACTTGCATTCGTAACTTCGGGAGTTGAAAGTGATGCCGGTAAACAAGATGGCGACGGTATTTTTATTACCCGCTACATTTTTAGAAAAAAGAAATAATTGATTTTTTTAACTTTTTTAAGGCTGTTCTGTAATTTTAAGGACAGCCTTTTTTGTTTTATCTATAACGATATTTGGATACTCTAAATGCGGATTATGTCTTCCATTTTCAATAATAAAGTGTTCGGTTTTTGCCGGACAATTTTTTGCAATATATTCCAACTGCTTTAATGTTCCAAATTCATCTTTTGTGCCTTGTATAGTTTGAATAGGAACATTAATTTTTGTTAGCTCTTTAAACATATTCCACGAAACCAACGGCTCGCTTAGCCAAAAATGAGTCCAGCGTTTAAAAAGTGATTCGGTTTTTTCGCGATGGTATTTTTGTAAAAAATAGGAGAGAATGCCTTTTTCGTAATCGGTTATTAATTTGTTTATTCCTTGTTTGGTAATTTCTTCGACAAATACATGTGGTGTTAAAGCTGAAATGCCCAATAATCCGGTAGGTTGAGAAGATGCATACAGCAAGGAAATGGTTGCACCATCACTATGTCCAAATAGATAAAAGCGATGAATATTAAATTGATGCAAAATACCCGGCAAGATTTGATACGCTTCGGTGAATAAAAAATTTTCGGGCAACTCATCGGCCAAATTTCCGGTTTCGCCATAACCAATTCGCTCGTAAGCTAAAATGGGGTATTGTATTGCTTTGAAAAGGTTATCTGGGAAGTTTTTCCATTGGCTTATGCTGCCTAACCCCTGATGTAGCATAATAATCCATATACTTTCCGAAGTAAGCTGTTCAGGTAAAAATAATTTACAGTGAATATCAATGTTTTGCAGAGTGATGAATTGATTTTTTACAAGCATTTTTTTTGCAAATGTACAAGAGAATTTTCAATTTCATGATTACTATAAATTTTATCGTTGTTTATTCGTTTAAAAATCATCATCTTTGCGAAAAAAAAAAGAATATGAGTTTACTTGAACTAACTGAACAGGAAATTATTCGCAGGCAGGCATTAGAAGAAATGAGACAATTGGGAATAAACCCATATCCAAACGAACCATTTGAGGTTAATTGCAAAACAACAGAGATTTTAGAAAAGTACGACGATTCCATAAAAAATTTTCAACAAGTTAGTATTGCCGGTCGTTTGATGACCAAACGAATTATGGGTAGTGCTTCGTTTGCTGAGTTACAAGACGAGCATGGCCGAATTCAATTGTATTTAAACAGAGATGAAATCTGTCCCGGTGAAGACAAAACAACTTATAATGTACTTTTTAAAAAATTGTCTGATATTGGTGATATTGTAGGCGTAACGGGTTATGTTTTTATTACTAAAATGGGTGAAATATCCATTCATGTTAAAACATTTAAAATGTTGAGCAAAAGTGTTCGTCCGTTGCCCATAGTAAAAGAAAAAGACGGTGTTATTTACGATGCTTTTACCGATCCTGAACAACGCTATCGCAATCGAAGCCTTGATTTAATTGTAAATCCTCAAAATAGGCTTATTTTTATCAATCGTACTAAATTGGTAAACACAATGCGTAATTTTCTCAACGAAAAAGGATATTGGGAAGTTGAAACGCCGATTTTACAGCCAATATACGGTGGAGCTGCCGCTCGTCCTTTTAAAACGCATCACAATGCACTCGACATGACACTTTATTTGCGTATTGCAAATGAGTTATACTTAAAACGTCTGATAGTAGGTGGTTTTGATGGTGTTTATGAATTTTCAAAAGACTTTCGCAACGAGGGGATGGACCGTTTTCATAATCCCGAGTTTACCCAAATGGAGCTTTATGTAGCCTATAAAGATTATTTTTGGATGATGGATTTAGTGGAAGAAATGGTAGAACGTATTGCTTTAGCTCTACATGGTACAACAAAGGTAAGAGTAGGAGAGAATGAAATAGATTTCAAACGCCCATGGAAACGTTTTACGATGTTTGAGGCTATTAAGCATTTTACCGGAATAGATATTAGTAATATGGATGAAGATGAGTTAAGAAAAACGGCTCAAAATCTGAATGTAGAGGTAGATGCTACGATGGGTAAGGGGAAATTGATCGATGCTATTTTTGGCGATAAATGTGAGTCGTTGCTTATTCAGCCAACCTTCATATTGGATTATCCGGTAGAAATGTCGCCGTTGGCAAAAAAACATCGTTCTGTCCCCGGCTTAGTTGAGCGTTTTGAGGCAATTTGCAATGGCAAGGAGATTTGCAATGCTTATACCGAATTGAACGACCCTATTGACCAACGCCATCGTTTTGAAGAACAGCTGCTTTTGGCAAAACGCGGAGACGAAGAAGCAATGATGTTGGACGAAGATTTCTTAAAAGCATTGGAATACGGTATGCCACCCACAGCAGGCTTGGGAATTGGAATTGATCGTTTAACCATGATTATGACCAATCAACCCTCAATTCAAGAAGTTTTGTTTTTTCCTCAAATGAGGCCTGAAAAAAGAGTTCAGGTGGATGAGCCTGAAAAATATATTGAGATTGGAATACAGGCCGAATGGGTTCCGATTATCCAAAAAGCCGGTTATTTAAAGGTTGAAATGTTAAAACAAGCAAATCCAAATAAATTGCACCAGGAACTTTGTGGTTTAAATAAGAAACATAAACTTGGTTTGCAAAATCCGTCTATTGATGAGGTAAAAGCTTGGTTACAGGCATCATTATAAATTGAAATGCTCTAAGTAACTCACTAAGGTTGCCGCATTAATATTTTGGGCTTCTATAATCAGGTTTGCCTGGTTATAATAAATGCCTCTTTCGGCTAATTTATCTTCAATCCATTGAAGCAATTCTTTTTCGCCCATATTTTTTATTAAAGGTCGCTTTGTTTTTGACGTTAAAATTCTTTTGGCAAGTGTATTCGTATTTTGTTTAAGATAGATGACGATTCCGTTTTGCTGCATAACTTGCAAATTGTCATAATAACATGGTGTGCCCCCACCTGTAGAAATAACAGATTGAGATGATGCAGCAATAATTTGCTTTAGGTATTTTGATTCGTATTTCCTAAAAACTTCTTCACCTTCTGTTTCAAAAATAGTTTGAATCGATGAGCGGGTATTTTTTTCAATGTATTTATCCAAATCAAAAAAATCAATATTCAAGTATCTGGCAAGTTGATTGCCAATGGTTGATTTTCCGCTACCCATAAAGCCGATTAAAAAGTAGCGCATAGGTCAGAAGTCGAGTTTCATTTGCTGAATTTGATCGTTATCGATAATATCGGTTGGTGCACTTATGCTATTAATATCAAACAACTCTTCTTGTTTAATTTCTTCTACTGTAGGCTCCGGTTCTTCTGTTTTTAATGGTTCTAACCACGATAATTTAGATATTTCGTAAGGTGTTAATCGCTTTCCGATGGCTTTATCGTTTTTAATGCCAATATAGTTTTCCACATCTATAATATCTTCGGGACGATTTTTATGCTTTCCGCCGTATATTATGGATAATCGAGGATACGTATCCGTATTAAATTGAACAAGTTTTGATTTTGGATGATTGCTTATAATCTGAATCAATTTGTCGCTCATGTCAGGTTTGAATCGTTTTATGTAATGAAAGCCCGATTCGCCATCGAAATAAATAAGCGATATGATTCGTGATGGTTTATATTTTTCAATAAATATCATATCGTCTTCAAAATGAACATTGATGTCGGGAGGGTATGTTCTGTAATGACCTGATTGTGTTAAGATTAATATTCGATCGTTTTCGTTAAAAAGCCCCAAATCGATTCCTAACCCATCTGTATTGAGTCGTTTTACTTGATCGTCGAAATAAAGGTGTACTCCATGGCTTTGTGAATATACTTTGTCTTTTAATTGAACTTTATGAATTTCGTGGCGGGTAATAATGTTGCCCTGTGCTCCTCTGCCTTTTATGGCAAAATCGGCAAAATTAACATCAAAAACCAATTTCTTTAATTTTGGTTTTGGTTTAAGCATGATGCGTATGGTTTCGGTTTCGTGATGACGATTTGCTGTAAACCATAGAATTTTGCTGCCTTCGGTTCCTTGAGTTGCCGAGTAAAACTTATCTCTTGTTATTCCTGTAACTTGGAATCGCTTTAAATAAACAGGTCCAAATTTTCCGTCTCGATATAAAATATGGTAAGTTGTCTTTTTGTCGTTTTTTTGGAAAACATTGACGTAAATAATATTTTTACCAACAAAATCCTTATCGCTTACCTTTTTAATTACATAATTTCCATCTGCGGTAAATACAATAATATCGTCAATGTCTGAGCAATCGCATACAAACTCATCTTTCTTAAGTCCAAGACCAACAAAACCTTCTTCTCGATTAACATAGAGTTTTGCATTGGCAATGGCTACTCTGGTAACTTCGATATTCTCGAAACTACGAAGCTCGGTTTTTCGTTCTTTTCCTTTGCCAAACGTCTTTTTGATGTTTTTAAAATAATTGATGGTATAAAGTACAATGTTGGCAAGGTGATTTTTTATTTCTTCGATATTGGTTTCTATATCTTTAATGTGTCTGTCGGCTTCAAAAGTGTTGTATTTTGAGATTCGTTTGATGTGTAATTCTAAAAGCTTAATAATATCTTCGTTTGAAATAGGTTTGAGTAATTTGGTTTCATAGGGTAAAAGGGCTTTATATACAGTTTCTTGGACGCTTTCCCATGTTTCGCAATCTTCTATCAGACGGTATATTTTATTTTCAATAAATATTTTTTCGAGCGAAGCGAAATGCCATTCTTCTTGCCATTCTTCTAACTGGATTTCAAGTTCTTTTTTAAGCAGTTGAAGTGTTCTGTCGGTGCTTGCTTTCAAAATGTCTTTAACACCAATAAAAAGCGGTTTTTCGTTACTAATAACACAAGCATTGGGCGAAATAGACGTTTCGCAAGCTGTAAAGGCGTATAACGCATCGATGGTTTTATCGGGCGATACTCCAGGGGCTAATTGTAATATAATTTCGACATTATCTGACGTATTGTCGTCAATTTTTTTGATTTTTATTTTTCCCTTGTCGTTTGCTTTTATTATCGATTCGATGAGTTTATCGGTAGTTACTCCAAAAGGCAAATCGTTGATAACAAGCGTTTTATTGTCTATTTGTTTGATTTTTGCTCTAACTTTTACCACTCCGCCTCTTAAACCATCGCTGTATCTCGAAACATCGGCATATCCACCCGTAGGAAAATCGGGATAGAGTTCAAAATCTTCGCCCTTGAGATAAGCAATAGACGCATCGATTAGTTCGTTGAAGTTGTGAGGCAATATTTTTGAGGCTAATCCAACAGCAATTCCTTCTACCCCTTGAGCCAGAAGTAATGGGAATTTTACGGGAAGCGTAATGGGTTCTTGATTTCTTCCATCGTACGATGATTTCCATTGAGTTAGTTTGGGGTTAAATAAAATAGTATGAGCAAATTTTGATAAGCGAGCTTCGATATAACGTGGAGCAGCAGCACTATCGCCGGTCAATACATTGCCCCAGTTTCCCTGTGTATCAATGAGCAACTCTTTTTGTCCTAACTGAACCAATGCATCACCTATACTGGCATCGCCGTGAGGATGGTATTGCATGGTATAACCGATAATGTTGGCTACTTTGTTGTATCTGCCGTCGTCCAAACGCTTCATAGCATGTAAAATACGGCGTTGAACCGGTTTTAAGCCGTCATCGAGGTGGGGAACGGCTCGCTCTAAAATTACATACGAAGCATAGTTAATCCACCAATCTTTATATAAGCCCGATAGTTTTGTGGTTGCAATTTGTGCTCGTTGTCCTTGAGGTTCGGGCATGAGGTTGCTTTGCTCGTCTATTTCGTTGTTTTCGTTATCTATGATGTTTTCTTCGTCCATATCAGTCTTCTACTAATTGAAGGTTGTTGATAATAAAATCTTGTCGCTCGGGAGTATTATTTCCCATGTAAAATAAAAGCAATTGGTTAATGGTGTCGTCTTTGCTAAGTTTTACGGGTTCCAAACGCATGTCTTTACCAATAAATTTCTTGAATTCGTCGGGCGATATTTCTCCTAAGCCTTTGAATCGGGTTATTTCGACTCCTCGTCCCAATTCTTTGATGGCTTTTTCTTTTTCGTTTTCGTTATAGCAGTATATGGTTTTTTGTTTGTTACGAACGCGGAAAAGGGGAGTTTGCAATATATACAAGTGTCCGTTTTTAATTAAATCGGGATAATATTGCAAAAAGAAGGTTATCATGAGCAGTCGGATGTGTAAGCCATCGGCATCGGCATCGGAGGCAATGATAACCTGGTTGTAACGCAGGTTGTCGATTCCTTCTTCGATGTTGAGTGCTGCAATCAATAAATTTAATTCTTCATTTTCGTATATAATGCGTTTGGGTTTTCCGTATATATTTTCGGGTTTACCACGCAAACTGAAAACTGCTTGTGTATTGGCATCGCGTACTTTAGTAATAGACCCGCTTGCCGAGTCGCCTTCGGTAATAAAAAGCGTAGAGTCTAATTTTTGTTCGTGATTGCTATTGAAATGTATTCGGCAATCGCGTAATTTTTTATTGTGAAGGCTTGCTTTTTTTGCTGTTTCGCGAGCTTTTTTTTGTACTACCGATATGGCTTTTCGTTCTTTTTCGGATTCAAGAATTTTATTTAGCAATATTTCGGCGGTTTGTGGATTTTTGTGTAAGTAGTTGTCGAGTTGTTCTTTTATAAAGTCGCCAATAAAATTACGAATACTTGGACCATTGGGACCAACATCTTTTGAACCTAATTTTGTTTTGGTTTGCGATTCGAAAACGGGTTCTTCAATTCGTATGCTTAATGCAGCAATTAGAGAAGTTTTTATATCGGACGCATCGAAGTCTTTTTTGTAAAACTCGCGAATGGTCTTTGCAAAGGCTTCTTTAAACGCAAGTAAATGTGTTCCTCCTTGCGTGGTATGTTGTCCGTTAACAAAGGTGAAATATTCGTCAATGTAGCTATCGCCGTGGGTAAAAGCGAGTTCAATATCTTCGCCCGATAAATGAATAATGGGATAAAGTGCATCGGTGTTAAGGTTTTCGTTGAGCAAATCGGCTAAGCCATTGGCAGAAAAATAGGTTTGGTTATTGAATTTTATTTTTAACCCGCGATTCAGGAACGAATAGTTTTTAACCATCGTTTCGATGTAGTCGGTATTGAAATGGAAATCGCCAAAAAGCTCTGTATCCGGGATAAAAATCACTTCCGTACCGTTTTGCTGACTGCTTGGTTCTTTTTTGTCTTTTTGTAATTCGCCTTTGGAAAAAATGAGTTCACGACATTCTTTATCGCGATAGGAGCGAATAATAAAACTTTCTGAAAGTGCATTTACGGCTTTTATACCTACGCCGTTGAGTCCTACTGACTTTTTAAATACTTTAGAGTCGTACTTAGCGCCGGTATTCATTTTTGAAGCAACATCCAATAACTTACCCAAAGGAATGCCTCTGCCGTAATCGCGGACGCGAATTTGTTGCTCTTTGTTTTCGAGTTCAATGGTTTTTCCAAATCCCATAGCATATTCGTCGATGGAGTTATCCATAACTTCTTTAATAAGCACATATATTCCATCATCGCGAAAACTGCCATCGCCTAATTTCCCGATATACATTCCTGGACGTTTGCGGATGTGTTCACGCCAATCGAGTGTTTTGATTGAATCTTCGGAGTAATTTTCGACCATTTTCTTTAAATTTCGACAAAGATAATGGTTTTAGACCTATATTATTTTGAATGCGCAAACAATTTATGCACTATTTTATTGACATCAACAGCGTTTTTTACATTTTTTTTACCTTACCGATTCCGGTGTTGTTGATTAGTTTTTTTGTATAAATGCTTTCTTCATTATAGAAATTATAAAGGTTAATTAGCCAATAAGTTCAACGCTTGGGATTGATATATCTACAATAGTAGAAATTATAAAGGTTAATTAGCCTGCAAAACAGATGATCGCATGCAGACAATCTACAATAGTAGAAATTATAAAGGTTAATTAGCCATTCTCAATTAATACAAGCGACTTAACTTATCTACAATAGTAGAAATTATAAAGGTTAATTAGCCTATAATTACTATATTAACGATGTGAATGTATCTACAATAGTAGAAATTATAAAGGTTAATTAGCCATACTCCTTTTCTATCTTTTGCGTTGCATCTACAATAGTAGAAATTATAAAGGTTAATTAGCCAATTCTCCATCTTGAAGTAACACAAGCCTATCTACAATAGTAGAAATTATAAAGGTTAATTAGCCTCTACCTTTAAGAGGTATGGTACAAAAATAGCTGTTTTATTGCAATTATGCAATAGCATTAAAAGTATTAATTTACCCCACCTGTTTAACGAACAATATTTCAAAGAACTTATATTTAAGTATTTATAACTATTCAAAAAAAAATATAGACCCACCCTTGTCAGGTAAAAAAGAGTAAATCCTGATCCCTGTGAATAGCATTTCCATATTTTATAGCTTTATGCTCATCGGTTTCTGTGTTTTCTAAGCAAAGCTTTTTTTAATAAGTTTTGCTTAGAAATATATTGCTTCTATTCATCAAAAGAAAATTTTTTAATAATTTCAAAATCAATTTTTTGTTCATGGCAAAACTCAAAATTTCCCTTATTTTCAAACCATTTAATAACTGTCGGATGATATTGTATAGTTGGATTATTACTTATAATATCTTTATAACTACTCCATTTATATGTTTTGAAATTATTCACAAATCCATGTAATTGTGGATTCGTATGAATGTATATGACCAGATTTTTTAAGTATTCGTCGGAAGTTATCTCAATTCTTTTGAATGGATTTTCGAACAAGCTTCCATGACGGTTTTGTTGCAGATTTATTGCTTTGGAGTAACTGGTAAATAGCCTGTGAAATGCGTTTGACGGGCTTGAGCTTAAAAGCTTTGCATCTTCAAGATGCAAAGCTTTTTTATTGGTGGTATCATCTTCAAGATGCAAAGCTTTTTTATTGGTGGTATCATCTTCAAGATGCAAAGCTTTTTTATTGGTGGTATCATCTTCAAGATGCA
>Ga0116186_1003358_pt1 | contig 13657 bp, 15 predicted proteins | sample AD_JPNNA4_MetaG_FD_89806 | JGI IMG/M metagenome (GOLD analysis project Ga0116186, IMG submission 89806) | Active sludge microbial communities of municipal wastewater-treating anaerobic digesters from Japan - AD_JPNNA4_MetaG | ecosystem: Engineered > Bioreactor > Anaerobic > Digestate | place...
CCCGCGCAGGTCGTCCCACAACCGGTCGCCCCGCCCGAGCAGGATCGGGGTGATCGCCACATGCAACTGGTCGACCAGACCGGCACGCAGGAATTCGCGGGCGGTGCTGACTCCGCCGCCGACCCGGACGTCCTGGCCGCCGGAGGCGTCGAGCGCCTCGGCCAGCACCTCCTCGATCGGCCCGCTGCGGAAGTGGAACGTCGTCCCGCCTTCCATCGCGAGAGACGGCCGCGGAGCCGTGTGGGTCAGCACGAACACCGGTGCGTGGAACGGCGGTTCGTCACCCCACCACCCCTTCCAGTCCGCCTGCTCGGGGAACGCGTGGAACCCGAACATCCCCGCGCCCATGATCTCCGCGCCCACTCCCTCGAAATACGCTGCGCCATAAGCGTCGTCGAGCCCGGTCGTCCCCGCCCCGCTCGTGTCCCCCAAGACCCGCTCGCGGAAGGTGCGCGTGCCGACGTATGCCGCGGTGAGACGCCCCCAGTCCGCCCCCATCGGGTTCTCCGGGGTCTGGTCGGCCGTCGAGGCGAAGCCGTCGAGCGAGAGGTTCAGGTCCACACGAACTCGGGACATGACGGGTGCCTTTCGGGCTTCGACGGATCAGGTGGAGGATGGTTCCGAGACGCTGATCTCGACACGGTACGCCGCGACAACTCGACGAGCCGGAACTTCGGGCTCGCACCTTGATTCGGGAGGACTCCGATGCCGACTCCGCAACCCGGGATCTTCGGTCTCGGCACCCCGGCCCACAGCTACCTCGAGTTCGACCTGGCCCCGGCGGGGGCTGTCGGGCACGCGCCCACCGAGGACGGAGCGCGCGCCGCCATCGCCGCAGCGGCTCGACTCGGCGCCGTTGGGACGTCGATGGAAGGCGTCAACGTCGTCGTCGGCATCCGGCCCGAACTGCTGGCCTCCGCCCACCCCGACCTCGTGCCCGCGGGCCTGGCTGGCTTCAACCACCCGGTGGTCGGTGACGACGGCTTCACGATGCCGGCCACCCAGCACGACGTCGCCGTGTGGCTCTCGGGTGGATCGGTCGACATCGTGTTCGATGCCGCGACCGCCGCGAGCCGCGCGCTCGCGGCATACACCGTGCTTGCCGACGAGACCTCGGGGTGGGTCTACCGCCGCGACCTGGACCTGACGGGCTTCGTCGACGGCACCGAGAACCCCGAGCGCGGCAGCGCCCCAACACTGATCCTCGTGCCGGAGGGTCAACCGGGGGCCGGCGGGAGCGTGCTACTCCTGCAACGGTGGCCGCATGATGCTGCGGCGTGGACCTCGCTGAGCGACGAGGAGCAGTCGCAGGTCATCGGCCGCACCAAGGACACCAACCAGGAGCTCGACCCGCGGCCGGAAACCTCGCACGTCGCCCGCAACGACCAGGAGACCTTCGGCGACATCCTGCGGCGCAACACGGCATACGGGGGCGTGCGCGAGCACGGCACGATGTTCGTCGGATTCGCCTCGACGAGTAGGCCATTGGCGGACATGCTCGCGAGCATGGCTGGCACACAAGGGAGGCCGCGTGATGCGCTGACGCGCTTCTCCCACCCCGAGACCGGCGCCTACTACTTCGTTCCCTCGCTGGAGACGCTCATCGACCTCGCCGATCCCGTCGCCGACTGACTGCACCTCAGGTGGGGCCAAGGGTCGCGCTGACCTGGCCGTAGCTCCGCTTTCCCACGGGATCCTGGCGCGTCGATGACGACTCGACGACGAAGCCGTGGTCGGCGAAGAGGTCGGCAAGTCCAGCCACAGACCACCGGTAGGCCGTCGTCACCGCATGGTCGAACGCCACGCCGGACTCACCGTCGAAGAAGCCCAGCAGCAGAGACCCGCCTGGGGACAGGACGCGAGCGAACTCCGCCAGAGTTGCTGGCACCTCCCCCGGTGCGGTGTGGATGATCGAGAACCACGACAGGACCGCACCGAACGATCCCGACGCGAGCGGCAGCGACGCGAGGTCCCCGACAAGGAAGGGAACGTGGGGGATGCACCGCTGGGCTGAGCCGATGAACCGAGCCGAGGCGTCGATGCCGACGACGTTCCGCTCTCCTCCGCGCGCGAGCAGGCCGCTCCAGTGCCCAGGGCCGCACCCCGCGTCGAGGATTCGGCCAACGGTGCCGTCGCCCCACGATTCGATCGTCGCCCGATCCTCCGCCGACATCCGGTCGACGGTTCCGAACCTCTGGATGTACTCCTCGGCTCTGGCGTCATAGGCAGCGGCGACGTCGGCTCGAGGCATGGCCCGAGGCTAACCGCAGGCACTCGGTGAGGAGCGTCGGACCTGGCGCCGCACCGCCGGAGCCCCTCCAAGTGGTCAGGCTCGCGCGATCCATCTCGCCTAGGCTGCTGAGAGCCACCGCGTCAGTACGCCGCGTCACGAGGAGGAGCGACCATGTCCGAGATCATCGTGAGCACGGCATACGACATCGCCACCGCTGGCGACGGCGGGAATCAGCGCGAGTTGGTCAGCAGAGCGGCGCCGAGGGCGAGGCAGAGCGGGCGGTAGCCCACTCGGTCAAAGTGCACGAACTCCGTTGCAGGCGTGGGCAATTGCAGGGCCGACAACAACAAGCGCGACGGGACGACGGCTCGGCTGAGGAGGGCAGCTCCAGCGAGACGGCGCAGGGCACTGCTCCCGGGTATGCCGTCCGCGATCGGCAGTGCCGCCACGGCAACCAGGCTCAAGCCGAGTCCGACGACCGCACTGGCGGCCCGCGGGGCATCGTGTCGGCGCCGGTCACCGATCGAGCCAGGTCGCGCGCGTTCCGGGCTGGGACGTGAGAGCCCATCGCCCACGCCAGGTGCAGGGACCCAGCGGTCAGCAGCACTCCGGCAGTCGCCCCACGAATCAGGTTGCGCACGTTGCCAACCTACTCGTCGGGGGACGTCCGGGCGGCGACACGAGCGGTAGCGAGGACGGCGCGGGGACGGCGCGGGGACGGCGCGCGGACGGCGCGCGGACGGCAACGCAGGCCGCGACGCGGTCGGCGAGCGAGTGGGGGCGCGCCTGCCGGTGGCCCTCCCTCGACCTGCGCAGACCGTCAGCCCGAGGAGAGCTGATCGAGCATGGTGGCGAACGCCTGGGCGAGCGGTGCCAGCAACTCGGGCCCGGTCAAGGAGGCGCGGTCCTCAGCGGTGTGGAAGAACCGGTGCACGCCGGTCATGCCGAAGTAGTGCTCGTAGCCCGCAGCCCGAACGTCCCGGAGTTCGCCGACGCCCGACTTCTCGCCGAAGAACGGCAACGCGGGAATGTGGGCGAAGGCGGCGGCAACCTGTTCCTGCAGTGCGGAACTGGCCACCAGGACCCGCATCGTCGGGTCGGGCTCAGCGGTCTTGATCCACTGCGTGCCGTCGGCATCCACCTCCCAGCCGTAGCAGGCGAGCGAGGCACCGAAGTGCAGCCAGGCTCGGGTGTGTTCCGGTCTCGGCGCATGGGTGTGCAGGAAGACTTCCATGCCTCCCTGCCCGATCTCGTGTCCCACCGTCGCGACGAAGACGACGTTCGTTCCGCGCCGTCCGGCCCCGACCGATGGCTGGGCCAGTCGTCGGGCCATCGCCAGGAACAGGGCGATGCCTGGCCCCCGCTCCCCGCTGCTGGTGAACCAACTGCTGACCGGCGTGGACACCACGATGGTCCGCTCGGCGCCATTGTCGATCCGGGCGATGACGTTGTGGCTCGCGACGTCGTGCAGGTAGTGCGCCGACAGGTCCACCGTGACCTCAGCGCCCTTGGAGCGCGCGGCCTCCAACTCGGGAGCGAGCCGGGCCGCAACGACGATCACCGGGACGGGCCAGGGCTCGTCCACCTGATTCACGTTGTAGGTGAAGATCGCGCCGGCCGGGTTGTCGATGGTCAGCACGATGGCCGCGGGGTTGTGGGCCGCCACGTCCATGATCTTCCGGCGATGCTCGGCGTTCAGATAGGCACCGCGCTCATAGGGCAGGCTCAACCAGGCGATGGCGCCCGCGGAGTCCTCGTCCGATCGCAACGGGGCTCGCAGGGTCACCGGGCCCGACTGCATCGGCGGCCACCAGTGCGGGAATGCCTCGTGGGTGACCCCGTCGATGCTGATCCGGGCCTCGTCCACCACGAGTTGGCGCGCCAGACTCAGCGGCTGCACCTCGACCGTCAGGCCGGCTCGCTCCAGTTCGCTGGCGATCCAGGTCAGGGCCGCCTGCTCCCCAGGCGAGCCATAACGGTGGATCCCGAAGTCGTGGTAGGTCTGCACGTCCGCCTGCAGCGCTTCGCCGGTCAACGGGTCAGTCGTCATGCTGCCTCCCTGGGACGAGCTCGGTCGTCCCGCCGGTCGTCCGACTGGGCGACACGGGGAACGTCGACTCCACGGTACGGGGGGTGGGCGCGAGCGGCCACCGGTGCGCCTTCGTCACTGCGGTCACGGGCGATCAACAAGGCCGTGAGCGGGCACGGTCCAGAAGCACCTGCTGGTCGAGTCGGCTCAGCAACCGGCGAGGCGGGGGTTCGACCCCGGCCGGTGCCTTAGACGGCGCCGGTCAGGCGGGCCCGCGCGGCGGCATACTCCGGTTTGTCGAGGTAGACCACTTTGATCGCGATGGTGATGTCGTTGCTCTGGATCGGCAGGATCCCGTAGACGTCCTCGGGCCGCAGCCCGATGACCCCGACGTACCAGGCGATCATCACCTCCGCCGGCCGCCCCTGCAGCGGCACCTGATCGACGAACGCCCGCGGGGCGCCCGGCGGCAGCGAGTCGTAGACCTGCGCCATCATGCCGGCCAGTTGCTGCTGTCCCCTGGCCTGGAGATCCTCGAGCCATCCCATGGTCACCAGGATGACGCGGCGGCGGGCTGCTCGTTCGCGAAAAGCCCAAACCTCGTCCCGCCCTCGCGCGGACTCACCCCGCGCAGGTGTATGCCGTCCGCTCGCCTCGCGCGGATCGGCTCAGGAGATCGTCGTCCCGAAGAGGGTCCCGATCAGGTAGGTCACGCCCATGGCGAACAGACCACCAGCGACATTGCGCATCACGGCCAAGCCTGCGGGAGCCCGTCCCAGGCGAGCGGAGGTGAAGCCCGTGATGGCCAGGGCGACCACGACAGCGATCACGGTGACCATGACTGCCGCGGTGTTCGGGGCGAACAGCACGGCGAGGAACGGGATCACCCCACCGGCGATGAACGCACCGAGGGACGCCAGCGCCGCAGAGACCGGATTGGCCCGGTCGTGACTGGGATCGATGTCGAGTTCGACGCGGGCGTGCGTCCCCAGCGCGTCGTGCTCGGTCAGTTCGCGCGCAGCCACTTTCGAGGTCTGCTCGCTCATCCCGGCCTCACCCAACAGACCCTCGAGCTCGGTCAACTCCGCCTCAGGCATCGCGGCCAGCTCGGCCTTTTCCATCGCGAGCATGGCCTTCTCGCTGTCGCGCTGCGCGCTCACCGAGACGTACTCGCCCACCGCCATCGACATGGCGCCCGCCGAGAGACCGGCCAGGCCCGCCACGACGAGCGCATGGCGGTCGGACGTGGCGCCGGCAACACCGATGACGATGCCGGCCACCGAGACGATCCCGTCGTTGGCACCCAGGACGGCTGCACGCAACGAGTTGAGGCGGCCTCCCAGATTCCCTTGGCTCTCATACCAGGCGTGCGTTCGCCTCGGCGGCCGGATGGATGCAGGCATGCCACGATCATGACACCGCTCCACGGCCGTGGCGAGGCGCCAATGAGCAGGTCAACAGCGGCAGGAGCAGCAGACCGCCGGGGGGGGTATGCCGTGCCGTCACCCGAGCAGCACGGCGGTCAGCCGAGCCGACACAACCAGCACAACCGGCTAAGCGAGCATGTATCATTTGATACATGCTCTCAACGTATGCCGTGTCGTCAGCTCGCGCGGAGGACTTGTGGGCCGTCGTCAGCGACGTCGCCGCCTGGCCGGACCGCCTCCCGACCTTCACCTCCGTCGTGCACGTCGACGAAGCCGCCCCGATCGGCCCCGGGTCCCGGTTCAACGTCCGTCAGCCAGGATTGCCGCCGACCACCTATGAGGTGACCGAGTGGACTCCCGGCCACGGGTTCACGTGGGTTGCCCGATCGCTCGGCGTCACGACGACGGCCACGCACGTCGTCACCAGCAGTGACACCGGGTCGCGCCTCGACCTGACGATCCGCTGGGACGGACCCTTGGCGAGGCCACTTGAGCTCCTCCTCGGACGGCGCGCCCAGCGCATGATCGAGCTTGAAGCCACCACGCTCACCCGTGTCGCAGCAACCGCCGAGTGAGGCCCGCGCGACCCTTCTGGCGAAGGTGGTCGCACACTTCGCCGAACATGGCGTGCGGGACACCAGCCTGCGGAGCCTGGCCGCGGCCATCGGCACGAGCCAGCGAATGCTCAACTACCACTTCGGTTCTCGCGAAGACGTGCTCATCGCCGTGATCGATGCCATTGCCGCTTCGCAGGGCGAGCAGATGAGGACCCTCTTCGCCGATGAGCCGGACCCCTTCACCGCGGGCCAGCGCAACTGGGAGGCCACCGAGGCCGGCGCGCGCATCTACGGGCCCCTGTGGTTCGAACTGGCCACTCACGCGATGCATGGCGAGCCGTATGCCGCCAGGCTTGGTGAGGTGATGGTGAATGCCCAACTCCGGGCGTTCACGGAGGTCTACAGCGGATACACCGATCCCGCCAGGGCGGCACGTCTGGCTCGCCTCACCTTGTCGGTGGGGCAGGGCTTGATCTTCAACCTGCTCATCGACAACGACCGCGCGGGTGCGGAGGCCGCCATCGCCGAGTTCGCGGACATGATCCGTGGGCAGCTCACCGACACTCGCCCATAGGAGCTCGCGGGCGACTGTGTGTGCCCGCAGCTCGCCGCGAGCGCGTGGGGCGTTTCGCCGGGTATGCCGTCCCGCTCGCCGGCCGCGGTGCCCGACGTGACGACCTGGGCCGCGCGGCATACCCCTGCGGTCGTGGGCGTCAGCGGACGAGAGTCTGGATGGACTGGCCGTTGTCGCTGGTGCGCAGGACGCTGACCCCTACGGCGACAACGATTTCGACCGCTCCGCCGGAGCTGCGCCCGGCGTGCAGGGCCCCGGCCGCGCCGATGCTCGCGGGGTGCAACGTCCAGGTCGCGCCGGCGTCGGTGCTGCTGGCCAGGTGCCCGCCGGTGGTGACGGCGACGATCGTCTGCTCGTCCGCCCAGGCGACCAGCACCGCCGGCTCAGGCGGGGTGAGTTTGCGCCACGAGGCCCCGTCGTCCGGGCTGAGCAAGAGCCCAGCGGCAGTCGTCGCGAGCAGCGTCCCCGATGTCGGCGCCGCGGCCAACGCGCGGGGTGGGGCGGGGATCGCGCGGGTGGTCCAGGTGCGGCGGTCGGTGGTGGTGCGCAGTATGCCGTCGAAGCCGATCACCGTGTTCGGCCCGGCCGTGAGGGCATGGAAGTCGGACTCGCCGCCTCGGGAGGCGACCTCCCAGGTGGCGCCGGAGTCGGTCGAGGTGATCAGGCCGACGGGCTGCGGCAGGTCGACTCCTGCGCCAGGGTGACCGGAGGCGAGGTAGGTCCCGTCGGGGGCCACGGTGAAGCCCATCAGGTCGACGTTGGGGCCGATCTGCTGGAGTCTCCCGTTGGCCAGGCCGAAGAGTCCTTCGTGGGTGGCCAGGAGCAGGGTGCCGGACTTGGGGTCGCGGGCGACGGCGTGGATGTGGGAGAACTGCGCGGCCACCGGGGTATCGGCTGCGGGTGCCGGGGCGGGGACCGTCGCCGTCGATCCGGTGGGCGCGGAGGCATGGGGTGGCGCGGGCTTGGGTGTTGCGGAGGTTGTCGTTGGGGAGGCGACGGGGCTCGCGGAGCACGCGGCCAGCGTCACGGTTGCCGCGATGCCGAGCGCCCCAAGGAGAGCGGCGCGTCTGGGCGGTTGACGGGACGTCATGACTGGGACCACGACCGCAGTGTCTCTCGCCTCAGGCCGCCTGCTCGTTCGCACATCTGGGGTGTGGTCCTTCCTACACAACGCTTGCCGCGCCCGGCGCTTCCGGGCCGACGTTCCCGAGCCTGCCCTGTCCACATCAGGAGTCCGTCATGCCCACGTTGAGATTTGACGAAGATCCAATCCGACGGCCGAGGGAGGGCAGGATCGTGGCATGGAGCAACGGATCAGCCTCATCACGCTCGCCGTCCGGGACCTGGACGCCTCGCGCCGCTTCTACGTGGGCGGCTTGGGTTGGGAGGCGTTCCTCGACGTCGACGACGTCCTCATGCTGCGCGTCGGCGAGCATCTGCTCCTCAGCCTGTGGGCGCACGACTCCTTCACCGCCGAGGTAGGGCCAAACACGCTAGGTACCGGCATCGCCCCGATCACGTTGGCGCACAACGTGTCCAGCGATGAAGAGGTCGACGCGATCCTTGACGAGATGGTTCGGGCCGGCGGCCGCATCGTCGAGCGGGCCACCCGCCGCGAATGGGGCGGCTACTCCGGCTACGCGGCCGACCCCGACGGCTATCGCTGGGAGATCGCCAACGCAGGCGACGGCCCCCTCACGGCCCTCGTCTTGCCGCCCACGGCGACCTGAGCGAATCAGCACGGCATGACGAACTGCCTCCTCCTGGCGACGCGACGATCTAAGGGGAGTTCAGGACCACTGTCCGGCCGGGCGTCGGGGACGGAAAATAGCCGTCGGTAAACGTCCCAGCTTCGCTTACGACGAGTCCTGGCAACGGTCGATGGTTGTCCCGCGGGACCAGTTCCTGGTCACAATTGACGTCAGGATCCGTGGGCGAGGTAGTCGGGTCGGTCGCCGCGATGGATGGTCGATTTGTGGCTAGACGTTCACCCTCTCGATACTTGGCCGTACTCGAGAGCAAGGGGTACGCATGCGGGCCGTCCTGATACTGCCAACACCAGGGAAGACCCTGAGTGAGCAAGAGGCGGTGGAAGCGCTACATGGAACCTCTTGGCTGCCTAGCCAAGAGGCAAGCAGTGAACACTGGCGAATCGAGCAGATCGAAAGGCTCCGCAAGCACCTCCCGACTGCTGTGCAAGCCCAACTTGCCCTCTCCCCGTGTCTCTTCATTCAGGTGGGAAACTCGGTCGAGGGCTTGGTCAGTATCGAGCGAGAAGAGGCAGTGGTCATCCGCCTTTTCGAGACTACGGACAGTCTTGATTCCATTAAGGAGGCCGTTAGCAAAGTCGCTAGTGCGCTGCCCGGCGCCTTCGTCAAAGCCAGCGGCTCGGATAGCGAACTACGGCTGGATGACGAGGTCGTCATTCGCCAAAGCAACGACGGCCGCACCATTGCCAAAGGCGTCATTGTCACTCCACACACCCTCAGGTTTCAAAGTTACCTCAGGGCTGAGCGCTCACGAGAGCGTCGCTTGTTGGCTTGGCTCACTATCCTCGCGCTCGTGTCGGCGGTGTTTCCCCTGTTGCCGCTATTCTACGGCTGGAGCGGTGTCGTCGTGAATGAGATGCAGGGTTATGGCGAGCGCGTGGCATCTGCGCTGGTTGTCGCCGTTCTAACAACCGTGATCAACCTTGTGTTCGAATATAGGGATTGGCGGAACGAGAAGACCGAGGTTCAGTGGCTCTTCGGCTAACTCCAGCCATTTATCATCGGATTTTCGTCGGCCATTTCTAGGGCCGCTCAGAAATTGCGTTACCAGGGGGACCTTGTGCCTCCACAGAGCCAAGGATCTCGTCACAGCTGGTTATCGTTGACCCCCTTCCCGGGCACTCGATTCGCGCTCATGAGCGTGCGCGCCAGCAAGTCCATGAACTGCCGGCGCCCCCCCCGCGGGGAGGGTTCAACGGTCCAAGAGCGACAAGCCGCCTTCGTTGTAGCGCTCACCCTGCACACCGATGCGGTCCGCCAGGCCGGACAGGTCATCGACCTCGTCGGCGCTCAGGCTCACGGTCGTCGCGCCAGCGTTCTCGTCGAGCCGCTCGCGACGGCGCGTCCCCGGGATGGGCACGATCCGCGGCCCTTGCGCCAGCAGCCACGCCAGGGCGATCTGTCCAGGCGTGCAGACCTTCGCATCGGCGAGGTCGCGCACCCGTGCCACGAGCGCCTGGTTGGCCGTGAGGTTGTCCGCCTCGAACCGGGGGATCGTCCCGCGGATGTCACCAGCGCTGAAGGTCGTCGACGTGTCGACCGTCCCCGTCAGGAAGCCCTTGCCCAGCGGGCTGAACGGCACGAACCCGATGCCGAGCTCAGCACAGGTGGGCAGCACCTCCGGCTCCGGGTCGCGGGTCCACAGCGAGTACTCGCTCTGGACCGCGGTGACCGGGTGGACGGCGTGCGCGCGTCGGATCGTGCGGGCGCTCGCCTCGGACAGCCCGAAGTGGCGCACCTTGCCGGCCGCGACGAGGTCACCAACAGCGCCGGCCACGTCCTCGATCGGGACGTTGGGGTCGACGCGGTGCTGATAGAAGAGGTCGATGACCTCAATGCCCAGCCGCTGCAGCGACGCGTCTGCGACCTGGCGGATGTGCTCCGGCCGCGAGTTCACCCCTCGGGAGCGGCTCTCGCCGTGGATGTCGAAACCGAACTTCGTGGCGATGACGACGCGATCGCGCAGCGGCCGCAACGCGTCCCCCACGAGCTCCTCGTTGACATAGGGCCCATAGACCTCGGCCGTGTCGAAGAACGTGATCCCGGCGGTCTCGACGGCATACCGGATCACTCCGATCATGTCGTCCCGGTCACCGGGGTTGGGGCCGTAACTCTGGGACATGCCCATGCAGCCGAGGCCCACGGCCGAGACTTCGAGGCCCTGACCAAGCAGTCGAGTGTGCATCTGAGGTCCTTTGCGGGGGGGATCGTCGGTAGGTGCGGCGTGCGCGTGGTCGCCTTCACGACGCTAGACGGGTATGCCGCCCCCAGGGAGTCCTCGTCGTTCCGGGCACCACCAGTGCCCCCCTCGCCGCGACAATCGCAGGGTCATAGCCTGATGTAACGCGCCGGCCGGGGGGAACCAAGAGTGGTCATGAACGACAACCATCCCCTGCGCCGCATCGGGCGCGACCCCACGGCCTTCGAGGCGTTCTATCGCGCGAATGTCGAAGCGGTGCAACGGTTCATCGCCCGTCGCGTCAACGATCCACACATGGCCGCTGATCTGACGGCCGACGTGTTCCTGGCGGTCATCGAGGCCAGTGACTCCTACCGACCCAGCCGCGGCACCCCGATCGCCTGGCTCTATGGCGTGGCCCGCAACGTCGTCGCTGACCGGCACCGTCAACAGGCTCGCGAGCTGCGCCTGGTCACGCGGGTTGCCGGCCGAGCGCTGCTGGACCCGGACTCGTTGGCTCGGGTCGAGGACCGCATCTCCGCGGAGCAGGAGTCGCGGCGCTTGTATGCCGCCCTGTCCACCCTTCCCGAGGACGACCGTGCGCTCATCGAGCTCGTGGCGCTCGATGGCCTCAGCGTGGCTGACGCCGCTCAGGTGCTGGGGGTGAAGCCAGGTACCGCGCGGGTCCGGCTGCACCGGGCCCGGCGCCAGATCACCACCCACCCGTTGCTCACGACTTTGGAGGTCACCTCATGAGCACCCACCCCAGCACCGACCAACGCCCACTCGACACCTTCGAGACCGCCCTGCTCGGCCAGCTCACGGCCGTGGTCGACGAACGCGCCGCCCAGGTCACCACGTCGCCCTCGCGCCGACTGACCGGTCGCCCGGCCCGTTGGGCGGCCGCTGTCGCAGCCGCAGCCGCGGGGACGGCGGCACTCCTCGTCCTGCCGGGCGGCGCCACCCCCGCGTATGCCGTGGAGTCGGACTCCTCGGGATCCGTCACGGTCACGATCAACCAGCTCGCCGACGCGAGCGCGCTCAAGGACGCTCTCGCGGCCAAGGGCATCACAGCGGACGTGACCTACCCCGGCGTCGGAAAGCAATGCGCTGCAGGCCGATTCACCGAGGCGCCCGCGGCTGGAGGCCCGCCTTCCGAAGCGAACGCGTTCAAGTCGTCTGTGGGGTCCGGTGGCTTCTCGATGACGATCCCCAAGAACATGATCCAGCCCGGCCAGACGCTCGTCCTGGAGTCGGTCTGGCCGGACAGTCAGTCCTGGATGGTCAAGGTTGCCATCGCCAACGGCCCGGTCGGGGCCTGCCAACTGGTGGACGCTGACCCGATGTTCATGCCACCGGCGGGTCCGGCTCCGGCGGGCGGCTCGAACGAGGTCGAACCCACCGCCGTCGCCACCGCCCAGTAGTCGGGGGCACACACCCGGCCCGCGGCCCAGGGGGTCGCGGGCCGGAGTGTGTGGTCCCCAGGGTGCCCACGCGGTATGCCTGCCCACTCGGTGTGCCTGCCCACTCGGTATGCCGGGGCGGCGCGGCATACCCGCAGCCGTGCGGCATACCCGCGGCCGAGCCGGTCGAGCCCGCTCGGTCAGTCCGGAAGCCGGAAGGTGAGCTCCCAGGTGTGCCCGTTGCTGGTGTCCAGCGTGAGCGCCCCGGTCAGGCCGACCAGCTCCCCCGTGCCCGATCCCGGCGCGACGGCATACTCCAGGGTGACCCCGTCGGAGTCCATCAGGCCACGCTGCAGCAGAGCGAAGCCACCCTCGCGACCAAGCAGAGTTCCTCGGACCGTCTCGATCGCGACGTAACCGGCGGCGCCGGCACCCGGGTCACCGGCCGAGAACATCGCGCCGGCTCCCTGCGCCGTGAGGTCACCGCTCCAGGTCTTGACGAAGTCGAAGCGGCCCGTGCCGTCGAGCACCCCCTCCCCTGGGGTCAGGGTGATCTCGAAACTCCCCCGCGCGATCTGCTCACTCATCGGGCCAACCTATCGAGTCACTCCGACAGCGGCCCTGGGCACGAGACCAAGAAGGATCCCCGCGACTGATCCGGCCGAAAGAACGGCTCGCCACACATTCTTTCGGCCGGTCCAGGTGGGGCCTGCGGGCTGATGAGCGTGCGGTCGACGTCGGCCATCGTGGAGGAACCACCCACTCGACGCACCATGAAGGGCCCACGATGACCACGGCAACACACACCCCCACCCGCGTGAGGCCAGAGCGGGTCGTCGGCGCGACGGCGATCGCGCTGGCCGCCTCGCTGCTGATCCAGAATGTGGTGCTCGGTGGCGCCGGAGCCCCTGATTACGGGGCGCCGATCGCGGACGTCCTCGCCTTCCACGCGAAGAACCGAGGCACCGTCGCGGTGGCAGTGGGGCTCGAAGCGCTCAACCTGCCCCTGCTGCTCGGGTTCCTGGCCGGTCTGCATGGCCTCGTCCGGCGCCGCTCGGAGGGAGGGGCGACCTGGTCTCGCCTCGCCCTCGCCGCGGGCGCGACGCTCTCGGCGGTCTGGGCGATCTACGCCGTCGCGTGGATCGCGGTCGTCCTCGCCGCTGGCCGAGGGGCCGAGTCGACCCCGACGCTGCTGCTCGCCTGGCAACTGCATGCCGCGGGCTTGGCGATGGCACTGCCGGCGCTCGGCACGACGTTCTTCGGCGCCGCCATGGCGACCCACGCGGCCTCGCTGACCGCGCCCTGGCAACGGCTGCTCGGTGTGGTGGGACCCATCCTTCTGATCGTCGCCGGGACGGCCAGCCTCGCCATCGCGGACGGCTCACCGATGGTGTTTGTGGGAGTGGGCGGCCTCGCTCTGTGGGTCGTGTGGCTGGTCGCGACCGGCATACGCCTCATGCGCGTGAAAGCGACGACCCTCGTCCGC
>Ga0116186_1003361_pt1 | contig 13655 bp, 13 predicted proteins | sample AD_JPNNA4_MetaG_FD_89806 | JGI IMG/M metagenome (GOLD analysis project Ga0116186, IMG submission 89806) | Active sludge microbial communities of municipal wastewater-treating anaerobic digesters from Japan - AD_JPNNA4_MetaG | ecosystem: Engineered > Bioreactor > Anaerobic > Digestate | place...
ATTGCCCGCTACTACGACCTCAGCCACCAGTCCCTGGTCGAAGATATCCCTTTTCTGCTGCGCGTCGCGGCCGAGGCGGGCGGCCCGGCGCTGGAATTGGGCTGCGGCAGCGGGCGCTTGCTCGTGCCCCTGGCCCGCGCGGGCTATGCCGTCACCGGGGTGGACAACTCGCCGGAGATGCTGGCGCGGGCGGAGTTGCGGCTGGCGGGCGAGCCGGCAGAGGTGCGCGACCGTGTGCGGCTGGTGCCGGCCGACGTGCGCGCGCTGGCTCTGCCGGCGGCGGCGCCGTTCGGGCTGGCCTACTTCGGCTACAACACCTTCATGCACCTGGACGAGACCAGCGCGGCAACAACCCTGCGGCGGGTGCGGCCACTGCTGCGGCCCGGCGCGCGGCTGCTCATCGACGTGGATCACCCGCTGGCGCTATCGACCGCGGCCGATGACCCTGACTTCATCCTCGAAGACGTGCTGCGCGACAACGCGCTTGGCGAAACCATCCGCCAGTATACCGCCTATGAGTCCGTTCCCGGCGAGCAGGCCGTCGATGTTAGCTGGGTCTACGAATCAGACCGCGGGGCCAGAACAGAGCGCACACGCGTGAAGCTGCGCTACCACTACTTCTACCCCCACCAGTTCGATATCCTCTTCGGCCTGACCGGCTTCCGGCTGTTGGCCCTGCATGGCAGCTACGCCGGCACGCCCTTTGCCGAGAGCAGCGAGCGGCTGATTGTGGAGGGGGAAGCGAGTTAGTGACCAGTAGGTCAGTGTCCAGTGGTCAGTAGGGCAGTGTCCAGTGGTCAGTAGGGCAGTGTCCAATGGTCAGTAGGTCAGTGTCCAGTGGTCAGTAGGGCAGTGGTCATCGGCAGAAGTTAACGCAAGGACGCGAAGTTCTAGACCGCGCCCTTTTTCTCCCCTGCTCCCCTGCTCCCCCGCATTCTTACGGCTCCCCCGCCTCCACATCCAGCAGCAGGCCCAACGCGGCGACGGCCTGGCGGAACGCCTCCCACTGCCCGGCGCGCACGACGACGGCCAGCTCACCCAATGCCTCGGTCAGGAAGTCGCGCGTCTTGGGGTTGGTGCGCAGCGTCTCCAGGATGGCCGGGTCGCCCACGCGCAAGACGACGACCGATTGTAGCCGTCCCTCCACGCCGCGCTCTGCCCAACGCGTGATGCCGCGGCGGACGCTGGGCGGCACGGGCCGGCCACTGGCCGATTCCAGGAAGCCGAGCATCTGCTCCGGGCTAATATCCTGTTCGCGCGCCCAGGCCAACGACGAGGGTACGATGCAGTAGCGATAGGGCCGGCCGGGCACAAACGGCTCCGGGTCGGCGATCCGCGCCGCGCGGAAGCGATCGAGGCGACTGGCGTTGTGGGGCACCAGCAGCACGCCTTCCGGCTGGACGACCAGAGGCACGCGCACCTCGTCGGCCGGCGGCGGCTCGTCGCCCAGCCAGGCCAGCGCCCGCGGAGCCAGCCGGTAAGCTGCCAGCGCCGGGTCGGTCGTCGCCGATAGCTCGACCATGCCCAGCCAGTAGAGCGGCCCCTGAATGAGAAAGGGCAGCAGCCGCCCCTCGACGCGCTCCCACGTCTCGAAACCGCTCAGGTATTCGCGCGTCTCGGCGTCGCGCAGGTACCAGGTGTCATAGTTGCCATCCGGCCGCTGGAAGTCGGGGTCCTGGCGGCGAACGATGGCGACAACATCGGCCACGCGGTACCAATGGTCATCGGCCGGCAACACGTCCAGCAGCGCCGTCCGGGCCAGCAGCGGGTCGTTGGCCCAACTCTCCCCCTCAGCCACCAGCCCTGGTGTGTGGCGCAGCTCATTCCAGACGCTGCGGCTCCAGGCATCGACCAGGGCGCGCAACTGGGCCTCGCGGCTGTGCTGGAGCCAGTCGACGGCCGCGCGCGTTGGCCGCAGCCACTCCTCCGCCCGCCGCAGGAGCGACATCTCCGTGGCCAGCGTCAGCAACAGCGAGCGCCGGTCGCGGTCGGGATTCATCAGCAGGCCGCGCAGGTCGGGCAGGCGGTCGGGTTGCAAACCGGTGCGCTGGGCCAGAGCCAGCAGGGTTGTCAGGTCGTCCACGGCGTCATCGACGGGCGGGCGGGTGCCTTCCGGCGGGTCGATGGGCGTCAGGGTTGGCGCGGCGGCCATCTCGCGCGGCGCGGCGGCCGGTGACGGCTGGAGCCTGGCCAGCAACTCCTGGGGCAGGTAGAAGAATTCCAGCAGCCCCTCGCTCGTCTGGTCGAAGCCGCGGTAGAGGAAGCCGCGATACCACAGCGCCTCGGCCGGGCTGATGGGGTCGAGCCACGGCTCCTCGCGCTCCAATCGGCCCGGCCCCATGGCCCGCACCTCGCCGTGGGCACGGCTGAAGACGGCCACGGGGGCGCGTCCGCCCTCGCGCACCAGCGCGGCCAACGCCCCGGCCTCTTCCGGCTCCAGACCCTCGATCTCTTCGGCCAGGTCTACGGCCATCAGCGCCGCGGCCAGCTGCTTGACCGACTGCGCCTTGTCGGCCCCCGTCAGGTCAAGCTCCAGCCATTCGGCAATGACACGTAGAACGATGAGGTCGTGATCCAGCAATGCCTGTTCAAGCGTTCGCATAGCTTCCCCTGTTAGACCATCACTTCGACCGCGGCGGGCACACTGGTAATGGTGACTTCGTGGACGCCATCGCGCGGATAGGCGAACATCTCGCCGTCCACGTAGATGGGCATCGGCGACGACGACCGGGCGGTGATGGTGTGGCTGCGGCGCATGGTCACGTGGGGGGAGGTGACGTGCGTGCCCTTCATGACGCGGGTCAACATGGCGAGCATAGTCAGGCGGCCGACCGGGTTGCACAGGCAGGTGTCAATGCGGTCGTCGTCCCAGCGAGCATCGGGGGTCATCAGGAAGCCGCCGCCGCCGCGCGGGCCAACGCCGGCATAGAGGAACAGTGCCCGCTGATTGACCGGCTGGCCGTCGAAGGTCATCTCCATGTAGGGCGTCTCGTAGTAGAAGGCGATGGTTTGCAGCACAGCCGTCAGGTACATCAGGAAGCCCTGGATGCGGCTGATCGTCTCCGTGCGCATGACGACGATGGCGTCGAAGCCGATGCCGAGGTTGTTGTGGAAGACGGTAGCGCGCCCGCGGTCGTCAACTACCCGGCCGAGGTCGATTGCCCGCCGCGTGCCCGTGAAAACCCGCTGTACGGCCTCCTCCGGCTTCTCGCGGATGCCCAGCCCATAGGCCAGGTCATTGCCCGAGCCAATGGGGATGATGCCCAGCGGCAAGGTGGCGCGGTCGCCGTCGCCCATCAGCCCGCAGATGACCTCATGAACCGTGCCGTCGCCGCCAGCCGCGGCCACCAGGTCATACCCTTCGCTGGCGGCGGCCGCGGCCAGTTCCACGGCATGGCCAGGCCGCTGGGTCGGCACGATGTCGAGGTCGCCGTAGCGCTGCCCCAGGGTGTCGATCATGCCAGTCTGCTCGCGTGCCCGCCCCTGGCCCGAACGTGGATTGAGGATCACTTTGACGCGCATGGGTCTGCTTTACACCCCTTGCCAAACATGTTATACTGACATTCGCGTTATGTTACGTCAAGTTGACCGCGGTGGCAAGACGGCAACACACGGTCACGGGCGCGCGGCGGCTGGCCTGGGCGCGCCACTGTTCAGGAGCGGGCATTATGAGTGCAGATGATTCCGTCGTCAACAACGGCGAGGTTGACAACACGAACGCGGGCGCGCCTGTCGCTGACGGCAACCGCACCTTTCTGGTCCTGGCGGCGCTGCTGACCGGAACGCTGTTGCTCTTCTCGTTGTTTACCGTAGGTTACTTGCTGCTTGGTCGCGCCGGCGGGCGCTCGGCCGAGATCGCCGCCATCGAGACGCAAAACGCCGTCATCCTGGCCACCAACGCCGCCGTCACCGAAACGATCGCCGCCATGAACGTCGAAGCGACCAGCCGCGCTGGCGCGAGCGTGGCCGCCGTTGAGGACACGGCTACCCCGATGGCCGCGGCGACGGCCGAGGAAGACAACGCCGCCCCGGCCGCGACCTCTGAAGGCCCGGCCGTTGACTCGCCTGAGAGCATGACGGCGACAATCGAGACGCTGGCGGCCAACCCGACCCTGGCCGCCGCGGCGACGAGCGCCGCCGCGGGCGAACCAGGCCCCACGGCGACCCCGCCGGCCACTGGCGAAGAGGGCACGCCGGCCGCTAACACAACCGCCAGCCCGGATGAAACCGCGGAGAGCGCGACAACGCCGGTTGACGCCACAGCGGCGTCGGGCGAAACGAGTGCGGCCGGACAGGACACTCCTTCAGCGACGGCAGCAACTGCTGAGCCGGGTGAGGCTACGTCCGTGCCCACGGACGCGACTTCAACCGCGGGCGACGCCACGGCGGCCACAGCAGACGCTACGGCCAACGCCACAGCGGCCACAGCCAACGCCAACGCCACCACCACGCCTTTGCCGACCTCCACGGCCGGTGCCGGCACGACGGCCACGGCCACCAGCAGTGTCTTGCCCGTGCCCACGGCCACGGAAGCAGGCCGCGTGCCGGCCGTCGGCGCCACGGCCACGCCGGCGTCCACAGTCGTCCTGCTGGGCGTGACGCAGGAGGCCACCGGCCTCCCCACCAGCTCCACCACAGAAGCGGAAGCAACGACCGTCGTCGGCCAGCCGGGCGGTTCGGCCCCCGTCGCCACGGGTACGCCCACACCATCCCCCTTTGGCGGCGGCGGCGATGAGTCCGGTGGCGGCGTGCCGGAGACACCGGCGGCCACGGCTCTGCCGGCCGATGCCGGCTACCCGCCCGTGGCCACGGAGCCGGCGGCCGACTACCCCGCGCCGGCAACGTCTACGCCGGTCAGCAACGTGCCCGACCAGCCGACGGCCGGCGCGGCGACGCCAACCCAGGTCGGCGGAGCCACCCCCAACCTGCCCGGCTCGCCCACGCCGACGCTCGCGCCAACGAATACGCCCACACTGGTAGCCTCTAACACGCCGACGCTCGTGCCCTCCAGCACGCCAACGCTGGTCGCGTCGAGCACACCAACGCTCGTGCCGACGAGCACGGCAACGACCGTGGCCACGACTACAGCCACGATGGTGGCCACGACAACAGCGACGACAACAGCGACGACGACGGCGACGGTCAGCGCCTCGCCGACGGCCACGACCACGGCGACCGCCCTGCCGGCGGTTTCCCCCACAACGACAGCCACCGCAACTGCCACGGCGCTGCCCGGCACGGCCACACCCACGCCAACCCCAGATCCCAACGCGACGGCCACGGCCACTCAAACAGCCACCGTCGCCCCAACAGTCACCAGCACGGCCGCCGCGACGGCCACAGGCACAGTCATGGCCCCGACGCCCACGGCCACGCCCACGCCGCCGGTGACGCTGCCCGAAACTGGCCTCGACGCCTGGGGCATCGCCGCTGTTGGTCTGGCTCTGGCCCTCGTCGTCTTCGGGGCGCGCCGTCTGCGTCGGGCAGGTTAGGTCGCGGAGAGGGTATCGAAAAAGAGCCGGGGGCTGGTTGCCCCCGGCTCTTTCTATTTCCACTGACCAACGGTTCCACGGACCACCGGTTCCACTGACCACAGGCTACAGTCGTTACAGACGGGCCAGTATCTCCTTCTTCTTGGTCTCGAACTCCTCGGGAGTGATCAGCCCGGCCTCCATGAGTTGCTTGAGCTTGCTGAGCGCTTGCAGCGGCTCGTCGGCCGGGGCAGCGGTGGAGCCGGCGGTGGCCGCCGCAGCCATCATGCCCGGCAGATAGACGCCGCCGGCCTCGGCGCGCTTCTCCTCCATCGCTCGCAGACGCAATTCCTCGCGCACGTTCTCCTCCATCTCCTGAGCGATGGCATACAGGCGGCGGGCCTGCTCCTTGACGAGATTGTCTATGCGAATCACATCGCCGTTGGTGGCAAAAAGCGTCAACGTCGCCCGCGCCATGCCCTCCTCCAACCGGGCCTCCTTCAACTCGCGCCAGATGTGGTCGGTGAACTGCGCCCGGCCAAGCAGGTTCTGCTGGTAGTGGATGAAGCGCCGGTTGGTCAGGATGGCTATCTCCGGCGTAGGGTCATACGTCAGCGCCTTCTGGACGGCGATGTAGCTCACCTGCTCGCCTCTCGTCAGGAGTTGGCTGACCTTCGCATAAATCTTGGCCACCTGCTGCGGGTCCTGGTCTTCAGTCAGAAAGCGGGCCAGCTCGTCGGGCACGCCGGGGGTCTGGTTGGGCACCTGTGGGTTCTGCTCGGTCATCGCGTGTTATTATCCTCCAGTCATAACGCCTGTTTGAGGCGGGTGAACGAACGCTGCTACTGCGCCTCTAGGCGATGAGGCGATTGGCCGTCTATTGTATGAAATGGGGGCCGCTTTGCGCAAACCGTTTCGTGCCGGGCCGGGGCTTTGCCAAAGCCGTCTCACGACCATTGACCTGACTGGTGGGCGGCCAGTCGTTCTGTGGTGGCAGTCCCAGGCGCGGCCGCCCACCTGTCAGGCCAATCCGCCTGGGGTGACTTTGGAAAAGCCCTGGCCCCTGCTAACACCGTTTGCCAAACAGCCGCGCTTTTGCTACCATAATCGATTGCTTTACAAATTACGCGAGGTTTTTGCAGCCGCCGTCAGGTAGAGTAGAGACAGGTCGGCGACCCGTCTCTACGATGCACGGATTGTCACCTGTCTCTACAATGCACGGATTGTCACCTGTCTGTACGATTCGCCCCTGACGGCGCTGCTTCAACTGAGGAGTCTGAGTCGATGAAAGTGTTGTTGAAAGAAGATGTGGACAATCTGGGCTATGCCGGCGAAGTACACACTGTGGCCGACGGCTTCGGCCGCAACTTCCTGCTGCCCAAGGGCCTGGCCGTGCGGGCCACGTCGGATGTGATGAAGCAGGCTGAGGCCTGGCGTCGCCGCGCTGAGGCCCACCGCGCCGAGCTGCGCGCCGAGCACGACCTCTTGTCCGACAAGATCCGCGCCGTGACCCTGACCTTCACCGCGCGCGCCGGCGATTCCGGCAAGCTCTACGGCTCGATCACCACGGCCCAGATCGCTGACAAGCTCAACGAGAAGCTGGGCACGGAGATCGATCGTCGCAAGATCGGTGGCGAGCCGCTACGCCAGTTGGGCGAGCACCACATCCCGGTGCGCCTGAGCGGCGATCACCATCCCGAATTCCTCGTTGTTGTGCAGCCCGAAGGTGGCGCGCCGGCTGTGGCCCCCGCGGCCGCGGTGGTCAGTGCCCCGGCGGCTGTCGCCGAGCCGGCCGATGAGGCCATGGCCGACGAGGCCGAAATGGAAGAGTTCGAGGCTTAGTCGCCTCTGGAGCGTGATTCAAGGCAAATCGCACTCCGGCGGACGCGATTCGGGAGAATCGCGCCACGATCTTATGGACGAAATTGGTCATATCTTGCGCGAAGCCCGCGAAAACAAGGGCCTGACGCTGGAAGAAGCGCAAACCCGCACGCGGATCAACGCCCGCTATCTGACCGCGCTGGAAAATGGGCAGTATAGCGCCTTGCCAACACCCGTTCACGTGCGTGGCTTCCTGCGCAACTACGCCCGTTTCCTTGGCCTTGATCCACAGCCGCTGTTGAGCCGCTACGCCACCGGCCAGGGCCAGGACGCGCCGCCGCCCGTCGCCGAGGCCCGCGAGATCACGCCCGACAATCCATTGGTCGAGCGCCAGGATCAGCCCTTCTTTGACCCCGTTAACATGGAGGTCAACGGCAAAAGCGGCCCCGGTGTGGGCGGCTCCGGCGGCATCTTGCAGATCGTCATCATTGTCGCCCTGGTCGTTGCCCTGGCGCTCATCGCCAACCGCTTCATCCCTATCCTGTTCGGTCGTGGCGGGGACGATAACGCCGTGCAGGAAGTCAGCGATGCCGTGCGCGATGCGGTTGCCCAGGTCACCGGGGCCACGGCCACGCCGACCGCCACGCCACCAGCGCCCCCTACCGGCGAGTCGAGCATCGTCGTCGACGGCACGGAGCAGCCCATCATCAGCACCGGCCGCAACAACCCTGGCGCCGCGCCCAGCCCCTCGCCGACGCGCCCGCCGCTGCCGGCCACGCTGGACGAAATCCGCCTCAATCTCGACATCCTGGAGCGGACGTGGATGGAGGTGACGATCGACGGCAGTGTCGTCTACAGCGGCATCGCCAAGACAAACGACACCTTCGACTGGACGGCGCAGCAAGAAGCCAAGATCGTCACCGGCAACGCCATCGGTGTCTTCGTCACCATCAACGACATCGCTCTCGGCTCGCTGGGCGGCCGCGGCGAGCAGCACGAAGAAGTCTGGCGGACGACGCAGTAGGCCTATGAGCAAAGCCAAGCAGAAGAAGCAGTTCTATCTGCTCAGCCTCGGCTGTAGCAAAAACACGGTTGACTCCAACAGCATGGCCGACTTGCTGCTGAGGGCCGGCTTCGACGCCGCGGACGACCCCGACGACGCCGGTGTGTTGATCGTCAACACCTGCGGCTTCATCGAGAGCGCCCGGCAGGAGTCCATCGGCGCGCTGCGCGAGTTGGCCGCGCTTAAGGGGCCGAACCAGTTGCTCATCGCCGCCGGCTGCATGGCCCAACGCTACGGCAACGAGGTTGTGTCCTGGGTGCCGGGCATCGACGGCGTCATCGGCACGCGCCGCTGGATGGACATCGTGCCCTTCGTGCGCGAGTTGCGCCGCCGCAAGCACCCCCAGCCGCTCTACCACCTGCCTGACGAGGCCATCACCGTCGGCCGCGATGAGCACGGCATCCTGCGCGCCGCCGTCCAGGGCGCCAGCGCCTACCTGAAGATCGCTGACGGCTGCCGCCGCCCCTGTGCCTTCTGCGCCATCCCGCAGATCAAGGGCACCCACGTCAGCCGCCCGCCGGAGGCCATCGTCGCCGAGGCCGTCCGCCTCCAGGCCGCGGGCGTGCGCGAGTTGATCCTCATCGCCCAGGACACGACCGACTACGGCCACGACCTGGGCCTGAAGAATGGCCTGTCGGCCCTCTTGCGGCAGATCGCCACGGCCGCGCCCGACATCCCCTGGATTCGCCTGATGTACGCCTACCCCGGCTACGTCACCGACGAGCTGATCGAGACGATGGCCACCACGCCGCAGATCGTCCCCTATCTGGACATCCCCTTGCAGCACGGCCACCGCGAGACGCTCAAGCGCATGCGCCGCCCGGCCAACATCGAGTGGGTCTACGGCACGCTGGAGAAGCTGCGCGCGGCCATGCCCGACATCGCCATCCGCACGACCTTCATCGTCGGCTACCCCGGCGAGACAGAGGAGGAGTTTGAGGGGCTGAAAAGCTTTGTCCGCGATCTGCGCTTTGACCGCGTGGGCGCGTTCACCTACTCCTATGAGGCCTCCACGCCCTCGGCTACGGTCGCCCCGCAAGTGGAGGAGGCCGTCAAGACGGCGCGGCAGGCGGAACTGATGGAACTACAACAGCCCATCTCCCTGGCCCGCAACCAGGCCCAGGTCGGCCGCGTGCTGCCCGTCCTGGTCGAGGGGCATGGCGATGGCCTGAGCGTCGGCCGCACCTACCGCGACGCGCCGGAGATCGATGGCCTGGTGCTTACCCCCGGCGAACTGCCCCTGGGCGAACTCGTGCCCGTGCGCATCGACGGGGCCATGACCTATGACCTGACTGGCGTCCCGGCAATGGCCGATGGCCAACCGCTCATCGCCGGCAGCCTGGCCCCGACGTTCCAACTGCCACTCGTCTCTTAGCCAGCCGCTGACCACAGACCTACTGCCCATGCGCGACCGCATCGAGTGGCTCCTCCTCATCACCCTGACCGCGCTGCTGGGCAGCGGCTGGATTTACCTGTCGCGCGAGACGGGCGCGGCCGGCCAGCCCATCGCCCTGACGACCGCGCCCTATGTTGGCGCGCTGGCCCCCGACTTCACGCTCCAGACGGTGGCCGGCGAGCGCGTCACTCTGAGCGACTTCATGGCCAACGGCCCCACGCCGGTGGTGCTCAACTTCTGGGCCACGTGGTGCCCGCCCTGCCGCGTGGAAATGCCCCACTTCGAGGCGGCTCATGGCCTCTACGGGGCCGACGTGGCCATCCTGGGCATCAATCAGGCCGAGTCGGCCGGCGCCATCGCCGCCTACGCCCGCGAGCACGGCCTGACCTATCCCCTGCTGGTCGACGGCGACATGACCGTCAACCACCTCTACGGCGTCCTCAACCTGCCCACGACCATCTTCATCGACCGCAACGGCATCGTGCGCGAAGTGCTCATCGGCACGCTCAGCCGCGCCATCCTGGAGCAGCGCATTGAGGAGATGCTGGAGTAGGAGCGACTGCCGAACGCCGACCACAGACCACAGACCACTGCTTACTACTTACTGTTTACTGTTTACCGCTTACCGCCCCATGCTCCCCTACCTCAACCTCGGCCCCTTCGGCTTGCCCGCCGGCCCGCTCGTCTACCTGATCGGCGCGTGGCTGGCGTTATGGGCGGTGGATCGGGCGGCGCGGCGGGTCAGCGGCCGGCGCGTGGCCGCGGGGCAGCCGGCGTTGGACCCAGAGCACGCTTACGCTCTGGCCCTGACGGCGCTGCTGGCCGGCTTCGTCGGCGCGCGGCTGATGTTCGTCCTGCTGCACTGGTCGTCCTACGACGATAACCTGCTGGGCGTCGTCTGGCCGCTCAACACCGGCTACAACGGCGTGGGCGGCGCGCTCATCGCCGCGGCGGCGGGGTTCTTCTATGGCCGCTGGCGCCGCCTGCCGCTGTGGCCAGCGCTGGACGCGCTGGCCCCTGGGCTGCTGGTCTTTCTCATCGCCGTCAGCCTGGCCGACTTTCTGGGCGGCGCGGGCTACGGCTCATTGACCAACATGCCCTGGGGCATCGACGTGTTCGGCGTGCGGCGGCACGCGGTGCAACTGTATGAGGCGCTGGTGGGGGTGGTGGCGTTGGGGGCGTGGTGGGCGGCCACTTCGGCGCGCGTGCCCGTCGTTCCCGGCCGGCCGTTCCTCTGGGCGACGATCGCCTATGCTGGCGGGCGGCTGCTGGTCGATGCTTACCGCGAGAACGCCGCGCTCATGGCCGGGGGGCTGCACGTGACGCAGGTAGTCGCGCTGGCGATCCTATTGGCGGCGATGGCGCTGCTGGCATGGCCGGCGCGGCGGCGCGAGAGTCAGACAGCCGAGTAGACCCGCACCTCACGGTTGCTCTGTTCGGCTAACTCATCTTCGGCCACGTCCAGATCATAGTCCATCTGCAACTGAGCCAGAACTGCGGCGACATGTTGAAGTAGCGGGCCAGACGCAACGCCGTATCCGAGGTAATGCGCCGCTTGCCCTGGACGATCTCGTTGATCCGTCGCGCCGGCACGCGGATGTCCAGCGCCAGGCGGTTTTGGCTGAGACCCATCGGCCTGAGAAACTCGTGCAGCAGTATTTCGCCAGGGTGTATGGATGCTATTGAATCGGCTAAAGTCTGCATTGTGTTTCCAAATGGCGTAAAATGTGATTAGGGTAGCAAGGTATATGAGTATACAACTAGATCGCATCACGACCGATCCCAAACGGCTGAATGGCCAGCCTTGTATCCGCGGTCTGCGCCTGACAGTACGGCGCGTGCTGGAGTTGCTGGCCCTCTATCCCAATCGAGCCGAGTTGCAGCGCGAGTATCCCGAATTAGAAGACGAAGATATTCGCCAGGCGCTGGCCTATGCCGCAGCGAATCTAGAAGACAGTATTGTCGCCTTCACCTATGAAGCTGCTTCTTGACCAAGGGCTTCCACAGTTCAGGGCCTAATCCCACACAACATCTGCCGAATCTCCCCCAGATGGTGGGCCGTGTGCACGACGATGGCAAACGCCCCACCGACGCGGTCGTCGCTGTCCCACGAGTCGAAGCCCTCCATCGTCGCCCGGGTGCGCGTGTAGCTCTCGCGTAGGCGCGTCTTCAGCTCCGCCCACTCTTCCTCCGTCACCGCGCCCACCTGCCAGCTCGATGCCCAGTCGGCCTGCTCGGTGCGCGTGCCCAGCATGTACTCCTCCAGCACGTCGATGTAGAAGCGCACGTGGTTGACCTGCGCCGCCAGCGTGGCGCAGCGGCCGCTCGTGGCCCGCGACGCCTCCTCGGCGGTGATGTTGGCCAGCGTCTCGAACAGCGACGTGCCCTTGTCCAGGAAGATGCCGTAGACGCTCTCGAAGGCCTCGGTCAGCAGGCCAAACAGGGTGAAAGTCAGCCGTTCGACGGGAATGGTATTCGTCATGGTTACCTCTCTATTCAATGCAGTGGCCACTGGCAGCAGTGGCCACTGGCAGCAGTGGCCACTGGCAGCAGTGGCCACTGGCAACAGTGGTCAATGGCAATGGCGTAGAAGTATCTCTGGGAAACATCAATGGTCAAGTTGCTCCAATTGCTGCTTGACATTGACGTACCGTTATGGTTTAGAATCGTGCCGATATGAGTGAGCAGCCGGGCTACACGGTTAAACAGTTGGCCGACCTCGCCGGCGTCACGCCACGGACGCTGCGCTACTATGACGCCATCGGCCTGTTGCGGCCCTCCTCCGTTGGCAACAATGGCTATCGTCGCTACGATGAGGCCGCGGCGCTGCGCCTCCAGCAGATTTTGTTCTATCGCGAACTCGATCTGGGCCTGGAGACGATCGCTGCGCTGCTGGCCGAGCCGGGCTTCGATGTCGAGGCGGCGCTGCGGCAACACCGCGAGGCTATCCAGCAGCGCGTCGACCGGTTCCACCAGTTGATCGCCACGATTGACAAGACAATACTCCATTTGCGAGGACAGACAGAGATGAGCACAGATGAATTGTTCGCGGGCTTCGACGAAGAAACCCAGGCTCGCTATGAGCAGGAGGCCGCCGAGATGTATGACCCCAAACTCGTGGCTGAGTCGAGCCGGCGCTGGAAGAGCTATAGTCAGGAGGACAAGGCCCGCGTCATGGCCGAAGGCAGCGTGGTTTATAGCGACCTGGCTGCGCTGATCGACCGCGACCCGGCCGACGCCGCCGTGCAGGCCGTCGTCGGCCGTTGGCATCAACACCTGCGTGCCTTCTACGAGCCAACGCCCGATATCCTGCGCGGGCTGGGGCTGGCCTATGAGGAAGACCCGCGCTTTGCCGCCTTTTTCGCCGGGCTGCATCCAGACCTGCCGGCCTTTCTGAGCCGGGCAATTGAGATCTACAGCGCTTCGGGCGCGGCCGCGCGCTAATTCGGCGTGGCCCCACGCCCTGTACGCACAAAGAAACCGAGTTTCTCCGGGGAACTCGGTTTTTCTCTTTAATCTGCTATAGTGCGCGCAGCATACGTAGGCGGGGGTTAACAATGGACTCGATCATCGCTACCTTACTCCCCTTCATCATCGGCAGCGCCGTTGTGCCGCTCCAGATCATCGTCGTTACCCTGTTGCTGACCAGCGAAAAGCGCGGCCCGCTCAAAGCCATTGCCTTTGTCCTGGGCATGACCGTGGCGCGGTTGGCCCAGGGGGCGCTGTTCGGCTTCGTGTTGACCGGCGGCAGCGGCGACCCGGCCGACGCCAACAGCCCCGGCATCGTCAAGGCGGTGGCCCTGACCGTGTTGGGTATCCTGCTCCTGGTTACGGCTTACAAAAAGTGGGCCAAAGAGCCGGACCCCGACGCCCCGCCGCCCAAGTGGCTGACAATGCTCGACAC
>Ga0116186_1003392_pt1 | contig 13589 bp, 10 predicted proteins | sample AD_JPNNA4_MetaG_FD_89806 | JGI IMG/M metagenome (GOLD analysis project Ga0116186, IMG submission 89806) | Active sludge microbial communities of municipal wastewater-treating anaerobic digesters from Japan - AD_JPNNA4_MetaG | ecosystem: Engineered > Bioreactor > Anaerobic > Digestate | place...
AAAAAAACCGATTGTCAATAATGCGATTATTTTTACATACTCAATGTCATACTTAAAGAATACCAAAAATAATAGCGAAATAAGCGATATAAAGCCACCAACTCTGCGTGATGACACTCCACTATTGCTTATGAAGATACGCTTTAAAAACGCATTAAAATTGATTTTATCATTAATCTCTTTCATATGTTATTTTGTATTTGTTTTATCCTATTGCCAATTTTATCACTGCCACAATTAATCCCCCAAGTGCTACCCCGGAAGTAAACATTAAAAGCATAAATTTTTTCACACTCCTGTTACTTAAAGCTTCGTCTTCAAGTTGTCTGATTTTATCTGGTAGCTTTTCTGTATTTGCAACATGGTTTTCAAGGGGTGTCATCCTTTCTTCCAGTTTGCCCACCCTGCCATTTTGTTTACAAAGTTTTTCGTCAATGCTTATAAGTTTAGCGTTGGTTACAGTATTCTGTGCTGTAACCTCTGCCCTGTATGTACTAACTTGTATTTTCAAGTCGTTTATTGCTGTAAGTATTTCGTTGTCAGTCATAAGTCTTTAAAGTTTTTGGCTTATAATCTTTATTGTTAATTTATTAATAATATATTCCTGTGCCTAAATTATAAATGTCTTTGGCTTGTTGTAATGATAATCTGGTATTACTCCAAACACCAACGTCTTGAATATAACCGTTTATAAAATAATAATAACCATTCCAATAACAGCCAATTCCAGAAGTCCTTGAAGTTGAATCTGGTGTTGGTGAATTTGCCATTGAAATTGAATCAATATAAGCACCGTCAACATAAATTATATTATCATTATCATCCCATGTCATAATTATATTATGCCATACATTATTACAAACATTTTGAGTGTTATGTACTTTAAATGTACCACCGTCAGAAATACCAATTACTTTACCAGTATTGACTTCAGTGCCAATTACAATCCAACCTTCAACAGCGAAGAAAAAATCACCATAACCAGAAGTACCAACACCATTCTTTTTTATCCATAAAGATACGCTACCACTAACCACCTGTGCATTAGTAAAAACATTAGCACCCAATAATATATCACTACCAGAAATACCTTTCATTCTCACACACTTTCTTCCGCTAAGTCCAGTTTCACCTTGATATATATCTCTTGCCGTACCGTTACGACTACCAACAATATTATATATTGTGCTTCCAGTATCACTTAAACGCCAATAACTACTTAATCCAGCAGTTGGAAAAATCCTTTGATTTAATATACCTATATCTCTACTAAGCATAATTATACTGTTAAATCGCCAAAGGCTACCCATGTTGCAGCAGTTGGTGTTTTATACACTGTCGCTGCCCCAAAGATTGTCGCTAATTTTAATGCTGAATTCTTACTCTTAACAGTTGCACCACTTTGTGCAGCCAATGTTTTTGTAGCACTGGTTGTACCATTACCATACGAAACCAATGTACATTGGAATCCTTGTAAGAATGTACTTCCACTTGGTATCGTTATGGTTGTTGCACCTGTATTAGTAAATTGAATAATCTTTCCTGAATCAGTTGTAAGCAATGTATAACTCGTACCTGTAACTTGTTTAATGCTTGCCAAAAGTGGTGCGTATGTTGCTGGTGCAGTAACACCAGTATAACCAGTGAAGACGGCTTCTGAAACACCACCACCTGTACCACCACTTGGTGCATATATTGTAACATTATTACCCACTTGTGAAATTTCACAAGCACCTGAAGCAGTAAATGTATAACCAGTAGTAAAGCCTGAAATCAAACCATCTACTTCTGTCTTATTATAATAATTTGCAGGTAATGTTGTACCAGTATATGTATTGAAATCACTTGTAGTTGTAAAACCAGTAATGTCATTCATGTGGAAATGAATACTCGTATCACCTGTATGTGAAGTGAAACTTGAAGTAAGTCCTGTAACTGTCGTAACCAGTGCGTATTGTGAATGTGTATGTGAAGTCAATGAATACCCACTCAACAAATCAACTAAATCAGTATTATCGGTTGGTAAACCAGTTAATCCACTCCAACTTGAAGTTAAACCTGAAGTAGCTGCTGAAATTGCTTGTGTTATAGCACTATATGGTGTGTGGATTGAAGTGTTTCCAGTGTGTCCAGTGAAGTTATTTTCAAGGTTAAAAACATCAATTTGTAATTGTGCTATTGATGGTGAATAAACTATCCATGTGCTGCCAGAAAGTAAACCTGCCCATGTACCACCACTACCTACTAAAGCAGTGATGCCACCACCACTTGTACCGCCTGTTGGTGAATAAACCACCCATGTGTTTCCTGAAAGATTATTAACAATGGTTGCACCACTACCGATTAGAGTTGTAGTTCCTGTCGTTCCTGTGATAATCGTTGTTGGATTATCCTGTTTAACGATAATATGTGGATTATCGTCAACATTAAGTCTTAAAATAGGTACTGCCATTGCTTTAAGTTGTTATATTTGGTGTAATTGTGAAACTGCCAGAAAGGAATGCACGTTTCGGAAAGTCAGTATTTCCCCTTAAATACATATCGTACATATATTCTCCTGCACGTACTGTGCTTAATTCCTCTGCTGTTTTCACTAATTTAAATGTACCACCACTTGCTGGCAATACTATGCTACCGTCATTTGTGTCAAATGTCAATACGACAAATGGACTGTCCGGTTTTAATCTTACCTGTAATGTTGCGCCAGTGTAAGACGAAAAATCAAATTCAATATATGTATCGCCAGTCGTAGTACCAGAAATGTAGTACGCTGTGATAGTTGCGTTGAGTGTTCTTTGCTTGTTCAACACAAGATTATATTGAGAATCCTGTCTTAAATCTAAGTTTTGGTATGGCATAATAATCTTTATTTATATAAACAATTTAAATTAATTCGTACTTCCTAATTCTATTATAACTTTTTCCAACATAAGTCAGAGTGTACATATTATCTTCACCATTAACACCAGTTGTTAAATCAAAAGCATCCAGTATTAAAGGCAAATCATAACCTAAAATCCATGTGACACCGTTTAAATCTTCAATGAATGCAACCGTATTGCTGATAGCAAAGTTACCTGAATCAGTCCAAAGAAAATTCTTTAACTGGTTATTAGTTGTCAATGTTAATTTAGGTATCTGGAATGTTAATGTGAATTTATAAAACCTGCCTTGCCTGTCAGTAACTTCTTCTTCTTTGAAACTGCTATGCAATGGAATAACCATCCTATATTGAATGTTAACACCACCTATGACAATTGTTCTCGTTGCTTCATCATCAGACAAAACAATAATACTTTCATCATTAACTTTCAACTGAAAATCCAAAGGAAAATCTAAAGGATTATCACTATCATCACGTGTAGCCAATTTCAGTGTTTTTATTCCACCCATTGACTGGCAATCAGTACCAAATAAATCTGTGTATGGCATATTATTTCAATATATAATTATTAACATAATTTTCATCAAGTGCTGTAAGTAATTTATTCTCTGAAATTGCTGATATAACAAATTGATAACCATTGTCTTCTCCCCTTGCACCTGAAGTAAAACTATAAGTACTTATGGAAGCACCATGACGATAGCCACCAGTCCACCAGTAACCATCTGCATCCTGCACAACAAAAATCCATTTATTTTCGCTGCTTAAAACATCTTTCATCTTCAACCATTTCGCTGCTGTGGCATAGTTGACTGCAAGTGTTAAGGTATCTGTGAAAATATATCCTTGTCTTACTTTAGCAAGTTTCTGTTCAAGTTTACATACCTGTGGGAATACCGGAAGTGAATACCATGTGTAACCAGTTCCACCAGTTGCTGAATAATACTGTTTTATTTTTGTTGAAAGGAAGAATGAAGTATCTTCGAATTCCAAGAAATAATCTTCTTCTGCTGTACTCCAATAGTCATAATCAACATTACTGTTCCAAGGCATTATGAATAATCTCTTAACTCCACCCTGACTAAAGTTTTCGATTGAAGGTACACATTTGTTTGCAATTAATAGTTTGCAACCTGTGACTTCATCAACAATCATTACATAATAGCATGTAGGTGCTGCGTTTTCAATTAAGAATTGTGTAGTGCCAGTACAACCTGTTACAGTATCAACGTTGCTTAAATCGCTTGTAAATGCGTAAAAAGTGTATGTGTTTCCAGAAGTAAGTCCTGAAACATTAAACCAAATCCTACCATATGACACATCAAATGATAAACATTGTGCTGGTTTAACTCTCATTGAAGCCAGATACATTGGTGTATCTGAATCATTTATCTGAAGCCAAGATTCGAAACATGCATCATAACCATAAAACCACTTATATTCATTCTTTGCTGTGGCTGATAAGAAGTAATAACCTGAAGTTAAACCAGTATATAAATCATAAGTCAATGAATATACATTGCCAAATACATCAGTTAAACCAAAATCATAATACAATAAGTACTCTTGATTTGTTATTTGTATCTGTCCGTCTGCATTACCACAAGTGCTTCCGCTTATTGTATATGCATCTGCTTCACAAAATGCTAAGGGAAAATTAGGTGCAGGTACTTCTAAAACAAATGATGCTGAATAATAATCACCAAAAGTATTATCATGTTCAGCAACCCTGACTTCATAATCCTGTCCCATTGTCAAACCTGACAATCTGAATGTGGTATCATTATAACCAACAGTACCAGCATTTGTCCATGCACTACCACTGCCATCAATTCTGTATTGCACAACGATATAATCACCAAACGGTGATGTTGGCAAACTCCAAGATAAATCTTGATAAAATAGTGTTATGGTTGTCGCTGTTAAACCATAAGGTGCAGGATTAAGTGTTGTGTCCTGTGCAGTTGCTGAGTTTGCTTCCTGCACATCATTATATGCAACAATCCTGAAATAATATGTTGTAACTGGTGATAAACCTGAAACATCATATGTTGTAGTTCCTGAAGAAACATCTTCAATTGTTACCCATGTTGCACCACTGATTCTTTGTACATGATTTCCTGTTTGTCCTGAAACATTATTATTAACCCATGTCAATGTCAATCCTGTATATCCAACATTGCTGATAGTTAAACCTGTTGGTGCATAAAGTATCTGTATTGTTGCTGAAATAACATTTGAATAATCTGAATAAATTGTTGGTGTAAAATCAGTAACAAGTTTACTTCTTACTTTATAATGGTAAGTATGTCCAGTTGTTATTCCACTTTCAACCCAAGTTGTTCCGGTATAATAAACCGTATCAAATAAAGTATAACCAGTACCATCAACTTCACGCCAAATTTCATGGTATTCCTTATTGGCATTTGTATCAACAATCTGAAGTGTTACATCATATCCAACCAAACTACCATTTATAACTGGTGCAAGAAAATCAGCAGTACTGAATTCGAATATATCTGAAGTATATGTACCATCAATACTTGTCCTTACAATCTGTACTTCATAATCTGTATTAAATGATAATCCTGTGAATGTATATGATGTTGCATTATGTGCAAGTGTTGCACCAGTTATCCAAGTCGTATCACCACTAACACGAATCATAGGATAAATAGCAGTACCATAACCAGTATCATTTATATTCCAAACTGCATTACCTTCAAGATTATTTGCCGAAACATAAACATTATATGGTGCTGCATCAAGTGTTGTAGGCAATACTTCATTTGATGGAGAATTAAAATATGTATTATATGCAGTAACTCTAAACTTATATTCAGTACTTGGTGTTAAACCAGTAACCGTATAATTATTTACAGTATATGCAACATTATAAATTGTAACCCATGAAGTACCTGAATACTGTTGTATGTGTATTCCTGTAACTTCAGTTGTATCATTATTTGTCCATGTTAGTTTTAAACTATCACAATCAATTAAAGTTGCTGTTAATCCACTTGGTGCTATTGGTTGTTGTGGATAATAATTATAAAGATAAACACAAACAATTCCTTGTTTACCATTTCCACCATTTATTGTACCACCAGCAGCAGCACCACCTGCACCACCACCACCATATAATGTTGCTGCTGCACTACCACCAGTACCATTTCCACCAGTTGCATAATTAATAAGACTTCCACTTATTGAAGATGAAATACCTTTTCCACCAACACCACCAGATGCAGCACCACCAGCACCACCACCACCACCACCACGATTTGTAGCACCATTAGCACCATTATAACCCTGTCCAGCAGTACCATAACCACCATAACCATTATTACCAGCCATAGTATTATAACCACCACCACCTGCACCACAACCATTTGTTGGACGAGTACCTGAAGTATATTGCGCACTGCTTGTTGGAAGTGTTTTTATTGCATTTCCACCTCTACCGCCACCTTTTGCAGTTAAACCATAAAAACTACTATCTCCTGCTGCTGTTGCTGGTGAAGCAATACCACCAGAACCAATTACAATTGAATATGTTCCAGCAATAGGATTTATAACAGTTCCTGTTAACACACCACCTGCACCACCACCGCCACCATAAACAGTACTCCAATCATACAATATATTATTATTTCCATAACCACCAGCACCACCACCACCAACAATAAGATAATCCATTCTATTATAATAAGATGGAATTGTTATTGATGTATTTGTAGTATAGCAATTTCTGCTTGTTCCAGTATAAAAGAAAATTAATTCAACTATATTGCTTGTTTCACCAGTAATACCATCTTTAACATATTTTGCGGTTAATTCATATAATATAGTTTCATTTGGTAATACACTTGTAAATGTAGCACCAGTTGTATCACCAGTTAAAACACCATCTAAAAACCATAAAACATTATCAACATCAGCACACCAGTTTGTTGTCTGTGCTGTAAATGTTAATGTTAGATAATCACCCCAAATAACTTCTGCTTCAATTACTGGATTGAAATTAACCTCAACTATATTACTTGGATAATCATTATCATATAAACTATTGCAAGCATAAACTTTATAATAACCATTAACCAATGTGGTATCATCATATGAAAATGTACCACCAGAAACATAAAGTTTTGCTACTTCAACATATGTTCCACCTGTTGATTTTCTTACTGAAAAATAATCTGTATTTCCGGTTAACGGACTTGGAATGTCAATTGTATTTGTAGTAACTCCACCAGTACAACTTCTTGTTACTGTTATTGTTTGTGCTGATGGTGGAAGTGGTGGTAAACTTAATATAGTTGTAAAAGTACCAAATGCATAATCAGTAAAATTACCACAATCGCTACAACCTATATCAGATAGTGAATATACTTTCCAATTAGCATTATTTGATGGTTGAGATGCATTATAATGATAACCAATAAATGTAGCACTTAATCCCCTAAAATATGTGTTATAAACTTTAGCATCAACACTAAATGATGGATAAATGAATCTGTTTTCATTGCCAACAAAATCCCATCCTTGGCTTTGTGAATGCTTTAACATATGACAACCAAACGAAGAATTTGGAAAACCAAAAAATACCCTACCACGACAATTTGCTACTGTTGTATTACATTCAGTCATTGTATATCTGGCATATTGTATTATATTTGTTCCACCAGTAACATATACTCTTTTAGTTGTTGAATTATACCAAACATCAACGCCTGTTTTATTTGCCATGTATATAGCCATAATCTATAATCTATTTCTTATATAAACAATTCTTACTGAAAATAAAAATGGCTGGATAGTACTGAAACCATCCAACCATTCTTGGGACTTATAATGGAATAATAAGTGCCTTAAACTGCTGCTGCTACTGCGTTTGCATCTACGCTATTTGCATAACCTAAACTACCGCCAACCAAAGTTATTGTAACTGCTGCATCATCAGCCTGTGCTGTACCTGAATCCACTGACAATACGGTTGCACGAAGTCCTGCACTGAGTGTAGGTTCTCCGAAGAACCAGTATATGTCATCCTGTGTCTGAAGAATCACGCTTAATGTTGCATTAGCCAATTCGTTCAATACGTTTCTTTTAGCCTGTGTAACATTTGCAAGTTTCATGTTAAGAGTTTGGTTAACGAATCTTGACACTGCACCAGCCTGAAGTTCTTCAAGTTTCTGTGCTGTCTGTGGTTCGTATTCAAACGCATACCATGTTGCACCTGTTGAAGTCATTGTGATTCCAGTAATTTCACCGTCTGCTTGTTTTGTTACATCTGAAACTTCTTCGAAGTTTGCAAGATAAACTTTCTTCAAACCGCCAAATTGAAACCCGCAACTCCTTGTTACACCGCTACTTAATAAACAACTCATAATTATTTAATTTTTAAAATAAATGTTATTTTTAAGTTGCTTATGCGTTGTAGTAAACCACTTCTTCAGGATAAGCAATTGCAACGTCAAGTTTCCACTTCATGATAAATCTTACAGATTCGTCACCAGTTGTCTGACGCATATCAATGGTTTTAATTTCATTGAAGTCTGATTCCAAATCAGTACCTACAAAGAAGTTATTTCTTGCACCGATAACTATGATGTCATCATCTGACAAGCCAGAGATTGCTTTGATTTCAATACCGTAAAGTGTTGGTACACCTGCTTCGATTGAAGTTCTAACACCCTGAGTTGCAAGATTCATTTCATACATAGCCAAAGTTCTGTGGCTAACGAAGATAACTAATTCTGATTTTGGTTTTGCAAGTACGCAAGCAGGTACAAGTGCATATGCTGCGTTAAGTAAAGTAACAACATTTGCTACTGTTACAGTTGCACCAGTTCCACCAGTGATACCGTCTGCTGCCAATACTTTTTCGTAACCGTCAAAGCAAGCGCAATAGGTTCTTCCGGTTGCAGTGCTGTCATTCTGCCAGATTGCTTTTTCAATTTCCTGTGCTGCTTCTTTAACATAACCTTCGGTTAAAGCATCAACAAGTGATTGAGGTAAGTTTTCATTATGCATACCAGCAGCCATGTCTGCTGAATCCCATAATTGATACAAATCTTCGAAGCAAATTTCTTCGTTGATTTTCATTTCGCAAGGTTCAAGTACTGCTTCTGAAATTGTCACACCACTTGTTGGGGTGAAGTCACAACTACCACAAGCAACTATGTTACCAACAGCGAGTTTCTTTAATTTTCTTTTGTACTTTACGTTTGTTTGCACACTGATACCAGCAGTTGATAATGTTTCACCACCTAATATACAGGCAAGAATATATTTCTTTAATGCATCACCGCAGTAAGTACTTGTAACACTGATAGTTGCCATAATTAATGTATTTTAATTTTAATGTAATTTTTTAGTCTATATATTACTATAAACATCTTTTAATTTATTTTTCCTTATTTATCAAGGTTTAACCTCTTTAATGTACGCTGAAGATTGTTCAATTTTGTAACATCTTCTTTTGGTTTGTACTCACTGTATTCCACGAATGCAGGTTTTGTAACAGGTTTTGCAAGTTGTGCTTTCAAACTTTCAATCTCTGCTTTTAATGCAGCAATCTCAGTTTCTTTTGCAGACAATGCTTCACCAATTAAATCCTGTGCTGCTTCAACAGTTGCTGCTGTTATCTGTCCACCTGCAACAGTTACTTTAATTTCATACTCGCCATCTTTTGAAACATCAACAATTTCACCAAGAGTTTTTGCTGATACATCAACCATAGGTTGTTCAGTTGTACCAGTTGCTTCAGGTGTTTCTTCCTGCTTAATTTCTTCGACAGGTTTTTCTTCCTTCATTTCTTCTTCTGGTATTGGTGCTGGTTCAGTTCCGGCTTCTTTAACTTCAAGTAAGTTACCGTTTTCGTCAACAACAACAATTCTTTTATCGGCAAGGATATATTCACCTGCCATTGCTGGTTCTAACATTTCTGCACCAGCTTCATCAACACTCACCCAAAGTACTGGCATACCTATTTCTCCGATGCGTAAAGACTTACCACTTTCTGGTACTTCAACATCTTCAAACTGATTTTCCAATTCTCCAAGCAAAGTCTTGAATTTATCAATGAATGTTTTAAATTTTGTCATAACATTATTTTTAATTTTATCATTATTTTTGCTTAATTTTAACTCTCTTTGAAGCAAAATTTCAATCGAAAAACCAGTAAATTCACCATTAACTGCCTTATCATAATCTTCTTTGCTGTCAAATTTATATGAAACAAACCATGCACCAAGCACTGCTTCTTCAATTCCCATTGCTTTTACTGCTGCAACCATCTCTGGTGTGCGTAAAATAAATGATTCTACAAGGTGTGCCTGTACCGGACTGTTAGGATTATGCTGTAAATTGACATCTTTAAGCGTACCCATGGTACTTTCTTTCATGAATTTATCAGCAATTTTCTCAATTGTTTCTGCTGTGAAGTAACCTAAGTATTCTTCATCAGTCATTTCATCAACCCTGTAAATAAGTTTGTCTGGTATCAATGCCAAACCAGCCACAATGTATTTCTTATCATCCTGAAACCTGACAAATTTTGGTTTGTCCTGCTTATTAAATGCAATGAATTCAGATTCAATGGCTGGCTTATCCACAAGTGAAATGGCTTTCATTCCCATTTCTTCATCATCTGGATTTATAATAAATTCAAAAATTCTCATACTGTTTATTATATTTATATTAACAATTATTTTTAGTTATTTCCCAATACCTGCCCTTGACTGTAAGAATCTTACCTTATTGTCCATTTCCTTCCATTCTGTCCAGCTAACAAACATTGGATTATCCTTCAATGCACGTGCAACTTCATTACCAAATCTTGCATAGTCAATCATGTTACTTGTATCTGGTATTGTTGGTGTAGTTGTCGTTACCGTACCACCATCAGCATAACCCTTTAATCTCATTCCTTCCAATGATTCAACCATTGCCTGTGCCATAGGATTACGCAATACTCTTTGTGGTACAACATATTCACCTGCATGTACAATACCTGCTGGTTCGTTAACTGCACCATCTTTTGTATAACCACCAGAAGCATATTCTGGTTGTTTCTTAATCTGTGCTAATTGAATTGCACCAGTGGCTGCTGCTACTGCTGCAAGCGCAATACCAACCCAAATAGGTTGTCCGGTTGCAATTGCATTCATGACTGCCATAGCTGTATTCATGGTGGTTGAAACGATTGCCTGTTGTTTTTGTAACTTGCGTGCTTTCTTTTCCGTTGCTGCCTTATCTGCTGCAAGTTTATCATCAAGTGCTTTTGCTTCAAGTTTCTGTTGTGCAATTAATTTCTCTTTATCTGCTGCTGCCTGTGCTGCTGCTGCTTCAGCATCAATTTGTGCCTGTTTCTGTGCTTCAATTTGTGCCTGAATTTCATCATACCTTTCACCTTCAGCATCATTTAATTCCTCATTTAAATCATTAATACTATCATTAATTTCTTCCTGTGTTTCTTTGGCAAGTTCAATCTTTTTATCGGCTGCTTCCTGTTCCATTTCCTGCCTTCTTTCTAAGTCTTCCTTATCCCTTTCAAACTTTTCATCAAGTTTTTCCTGTTCCAATTCAGCCTCTCTTTCAGCATTCATTATAGCCAAGTCAAATGCAGCCATAGCCAAATCATTTGCCTGTCCCATCCAGAATGCAATTTCTTTAAGAATTTTCTGCCATTCCTTTTCTGCATCAGTTGTCTCTTCAGTTGCTTTGGTTAGTCCATCCTGTTCTTTCTTTATTCCTGCCGTTGCATCCTGAATTTCTTCAGCATAACCAAGCATTTCAGCATACATATCCACACCTGCTTGCTGCTGTTTTTCCGTATCAGTTAACTTAGCATATTCTGCTGCAAGGTAATTGAGTTTAGTTTGTGCAGTTTTTCTTTCATTTTCCAACTGTTGTATGCGTTCTTTTTTGGTAAATTCACTTTCAGTTGTATTGTCAATCCACTTCTGAATTTCAAGATTCTCTGCCTTTAAATCATTATCAAGTTTCTGGAAGTATAATGCTTTCTCTGCTGCCTTTGCTGCTTCTTCTGCTGCTGCCCTGTCTTTCGCATCCTGTGCTGCTTTTTCTGCTGCTGCAATTGCATCCTTTGCATCCTGTGCTGCCTTTTCCTGTCTTTCCTTTTCAGCCTTATCTCTTTCTTCCTGACGCTTTTTATTTAACTTGGCTTGTTCAATGTTAAGTAACTGCAATTGGAATTTTGCTTCTTCCAGTGCTTCCTTTTCCTTTTCACTTAAATCACCAAGTTTTTCTTTCTTGGTTAATATGTCAACAATCTCTTTATTCCTTTTCTTTTCTAAATTTAGAATTTCCTGTTCCTTGCCACCTTGTGCCTGTAAAAGTTTAATGGTATTCTCATGCTGTTTGTTGGTATCAGTTATAGTTTCCTTATACTGGTTTGTAACAGCATCTAATTTCTTTCCTTCTTCAACTGCTGCATTAAATGCATCACCTATTTCAGAGAATTTAAACTGAAATAGTTTCTCAATTGCTGCGCCAACACCCTTAATAAAGTTGCCTAAACTGCCAAACCTTTCCTTTAATCCTTCAACCAAATCAGAAATTTTGCCAATTAAAGGCACATTATCCTTTAACGAATCAAATGCCTTACTTGCTGCTGCTTTAATCTTGTCAAAATTGGCAATAATAACGCCAAGTAATACCACCAATGCACCTAAACCTGTGGCAATTAATGCTTTAGAAACTCCACTCCCAAAAAGTTTTGCAGCAATAGTTGATTCCTGAAAACCCTTTACTGTTGCTTTTAAACCTGCAATGTTTTTAGCTGAGAATGCTTCTGTTACTTTCTTCAAACCATCTGTGACTGCAAACAAACCACCAACCTTTGCAATAACTTTTTGTAATTCTTCTGAAGATTTTTCACCAAATACTAATGAAGCACCTGCTGCTGCCTGAAAAGCACCAACCAAACCCTGCCCCATTTTATTAATTGCTTCCGCTTTTTCAGTTGAAGTAATACCAGCAACACTTTCACCAACCTCTTTTAATTGTGAATTTGCTTTCTTTGCAAGATTCTGCATTTTAGTGAATGATTCACTGGAAGTTGAAATGCCTTTTAACTCCTGATTAATCTCACTGGTTACTTCTTCTAACTCTTTGATGCTATTTGCACCTTGGAGTTTTATTTGGAGTTCTACAACTCTTTGTGTTGTCTGTGCCATAATTAACTGTAATACTGTTTAATTAATTTTAATGTAGCAGTCTGCTTAACCACATCATAATTCTTTAATTCCAGAATGCTGTATATTTCATTGTCATAAAATACTGGTGTGTTTATCTGCAATGCATTCCAGTCCACATCAGTACAAATAATTTTCATTTCCAGTATGTCTGAATTCTCATATCTTCTGTACTTATTCTTGTGATACCTTGTGTAAATTGTATCACCGAAATCATTGTTGTCAGCCAAAATAAGTGACATATCAGTTACATTACTTGTAAGTCCTGTTGACATTGCCATCATTAAATAAATGCTTTGCATATAACTTGCAAGCATGGTTACATAATCATTCGTGCTTCCTGTTGGATTATCACCTGCTGCCTGAAGTGTTTCATTAATTACCTGCCTATAACTGGTTAGTGCAAAAGGACTTGTGAATGGAATTTTCTGGTTTGTGCTGGATAAGTTGATATAAAAATAATTACTTTGCGCACCGATAGT
>Ga0116186_1003404_pt1 | contig 13568 bp, 7 predicted proteins | sample AD_JPNNA4_MetaG_FD_89806 | JGI IMG/M metagenome (GOLD analysis project Ga0116186, IMG submission 89806) | Active sludge microbial communities of municipal wastewater-treating anaerobic digesters from Japan - AD_JPNNA4_MetaG | ecosystem: Engineered > Bioreactor > Anaerobic > Digestate | place...
ATCGGGTCACGATTCTTAAACTTTATTTCCTGCAAATCAGCATTTGCCTGCCGGCTCTTGCCATCTCTACCGGCCTTGCTGCTCACCCCGGATATCTCCTGCAACAAAAGTTAAAGCATAGCTGCTCCCGGCTCTCTCTGCTGCGTGCTGCATTTCTCTCATGCTCTGCATGCTGCTCTGCACAGCTCATGCTCTTTTGCCTGCATGCTATGTTGCAAATTTTGCAATGCTGCAGCTCCTTTATTTGCAAAGCTCGGATCTGCGGAGCTATGCTGATAGAACTTGTTACCCTGGGTTTTATCAGACCGGTGCAAGTAGGCTATAACTGCTTGAGGTGCCAGGTCTGTCAGCAAATGGCCGGTAGAATCGGCAAATAAAAATGTACCGGCTGCGGCAATCAGAAATGTACCACCCTGAGATATCAAAAGTCGGACATTTTGACTTATTTTTTTCTTCTGCATAATGACAAACTAATTGTGTATTAGTTATTCATTATCTTTAAAGCGTTGCTATGACTTGCTTTTTTCATTGTGCAGTTTGAAAAATTGTATCTGTTTTCAAAAAATCAAAAGTGACATAAACTTTTTTACAATTATATGAAAATTTATAAAGCCAGGGGCGTAATAGAATAAGAATTTTTGCCGGCTCTGCCTGTGCAGCTATGCAATCTTTAATCTGCTCTCTCGTTTCGTTATTGCAAAATATAGATTTGCTTTCCCTGCTGCAGCAAAAGCTATGCTGCTTTAAGCAGTGCATTTTTGCTGTTTTCTGCTTGCAATGCCATTTAAGTTTTTCTGCTGTTTGGGAAGAAAACGGATCGATAAGCTCTGCCTGGCTCCGGGCGGGGAGGGGGCAGGAGAGCCAGGCAGATTGTTTATGGACACAGCTTTAAACCCCTGAGCAATTAATGATCGGTTTTGATGAACGAACTGACAACAAAGAGAAAAACAATTTCATAGGGGACAGGTGGCTCAGCCTGTGACGCGTCACAGGCTGAGCCACGGGGCGGGCTGCACGCTCTAACAATCACCAGCGAACTTCGTTATAACATAAACAGAACAGTTGAAAGGGTGGGGAGGGGGCGGGCTGCCGGCACTAACGGTTATCGGCAAACTACAGTTAGAATCTGGTAGAAGGGTTATGATGGGTGGGAAGCAGATTTGCTTTTCCTGGGCGGTCGTGGGGCGGGAGGAAAAGCAAATCAGGGCGGGTTGCCGGCATTAACGGTTATCTGCAAAGTTCGGTATAAGCCTGACAGAACAATTATGGAGGGTGGGAAGCAGATTTTGCTTTTCCTGGGCGGTTGAGGGGTGGGAGGAAAAGCAAATCCGGGCGGGTTGCCGGCACTAACGGTTATCGGCAAAATTCAGTAAAAGCATGGCAGAAGGGGTCTGATGGGTGGGAAGCAGATTTTGCTTTTCCTGGGCGGTTGAGGGGTGGGAGGAAAAGCAAATCCGGGCGGGTTGCCGGCACTAACGATTATCGGCAAAATTCAGTAAAAGCATGACAGAACGGTTGAAAGGGTGGGGAGGGGGCGGCTGCCGGGAATATCGGTTATCGGCAAAGTTCAGTAAAAGTATGACATTAGGATTCTGATGGGTTGGGAGGGGGCGGCTGCCGGCTATAACGGCTGTGCTGCTCTTTCTGGATATCTCCTGCAGCAAAAGTTAAAGCATAGCTGCTCCCGGCTCTCCGCATACAGCAGATTTTTTATCATGCTCTGCACGCTGCAAAGCACTGCTTATGCTAATTTTTTTCTGCAGCAGCTCCTATTTTTGCAATGGCTCGGATCTGCGGATCTGTGCCGGGAAAACCTGCTTCTCCTGGGTTATACCGGACCGGTGCAGGCAGACTGTAACGGCTACGGAGCAAGGAGAAGTCTTGTGTCGATGCCAGTTCTATAACCATTTTTCAAACATCTCTGCGAAAGTTGGGTTAACGCTTTTTCTTATTGTGTTTTTTTCTCTTGTTTTTGTTTGTTTTGCATTCTTCAGACGATATCAATTCAAGACTATTTCCGTATTTCTTAATGATGTCATTGCGAAGCGATTCTCGCCTATCTTCAGGGGTCAACCATGCTGTTATTGAGCAATCCCATTTACGCTGCCTGAGCAAATCTCGATCAAGTTTCGATGCACATTCGGCACACAACATCAGGTCGTCCAGTTCTATGAAGATATCACAACCATAGCACTCGCCTTGAATGGAGCTAAATCCGATTGGTTCTAATGCATCTGAGTCTCTCATACTCATGTTTTATTGGTCTCCATTGCTTTTTTTCTTGCCGCTAACATAGAAATTACCTGTATGTTAAACGAAACTTTTGTTACAGTCAAGGGATGGATTGGTAATTTCCGGTAATTTATCATTTATCTGCAAACTTCAGTAAAAGCATGGCAGAAGGGGTCTGATGGGTGGGATGAGGATTTGATTTTCTAGGGCGGTATAGGGGCGGGCAAAAAATCAAATCCGGGCGGGTTGCTGGCACTAACGGTTATCGGCAATCTTCAGTAAAAGTATGATAGAAGGGTTCTAAAGGGTGGGAAGAGGATTTGATTTTCCAGGGCGGTATAGGGGCGGGCAGAAAATCAAATCCGGGTGGGCTGTCTGGAGCATCGGTTATTTGCAAAGTCCAGTAAAAGCATGGCAGAAGGGATTTGATGGGTGGGAAGGGGGCGGCTACCGGCTATAACGGCATGCTGCTTCCCCTGGATATCTCCTGCAATAAAAGTTATAGCATAGCCGGACCTGGCTCCGCCTGCAGCAGATCTTTATCATGCTCTGCACGCTGCAAGCACAGCTCAGGCAGCTCCTATTTTTGCAATAAATCGGATCTTCAGAGCTGTGCCGGTAGATGCAGTTTTTGCAGGTTATGATGGGCGGGGAATAGGGGGCTTGGAGCCGGGAAAAACTTTTTTGTGTCATTTTATGTATTTATGCGGGATTCCTATATAAAATATACTTTATAGAAGCTTCTATTTTTTATGTACACTGAAAAAATCCTATATTTTTTACTTTTTTATTTCTACATGCAATATATAAAAAAATACCAGTACCACCAGTACCATAAGGGAAAAAACCTTATGAATACTCATTTTTTTACCAGTACCGTTACCAGTACCAAACCAGTACCAACCAGTACCAACCAGTACCACCAGTACCAAACCAGTACCGTAATCAGTACCATAATAAAGTATTATAATATATATTATTTATTAAAATATTTTTTTACTGTACTGGTGGTACTGGTAAAAAAAATTATTCTCATAAAGAAAAAATAAAAAAATTAAGAATATTTTATATCATTTTTTTATTCCCATAGGTGTTTAAAGGCATTCCATAGAAGTTTTATCATTCTAATTTTTTTTGATCTAAACCATAAAGGATAGGTGTTTTGTCCTGAAGCTGTTTGTATCCAGCTTCTTTCTTTAAAAGATTTTATAATTGAGGAACTATCAAATTCACTTCGTTTAATGATTTCTTTAAATTTATGAGGGAATATTCCTATATATTCTCCCTCTCTTATTACTCCAAATACTTCTCCTTTTTCTACTGTAGCAAGATGGTCAGCTTTATCAAAACTATTCTGATTCCCCTGTACCCATGAAACTATATGTTCTAAAGCTCTTTGCGGGTAATCTCCTCTTTCTTTATTTTCTCCGCAGGTATATTCAAACATAGTTCTTACTATTTTCTCTGGCTCTCCACCGAATTTAAAGAGCTTTTCAACCATTTTTCCGGCTATCTGCACTGCTGCAAAATACTGTGACATACGATCTGATACATTATCCTTACCTAATTTTGCCAGTTCCAGTGCAGTATTTTTATATTATTCTCTTAGATCTTTATATGATTCGTGATATCCTTCTTTTATTAGATGTTCTACAAACATAGGGCCCGCTATGCCGAAGTTGGCATGAATATCAGATTTTATATTATATATAAGCTCTGCCTGATTTTCTGTTTTAAAAGGAGGTCCGTAAAGACTTATTATTCTTGCTTTTGCTCCTTCATATTCCGTTACTTCGCTTAACCTTCTTTCACCTGTAGAGAAAGCTATTGTCCTCCAGTTTGATGTTTTCTGAGTGCCTTTTAGAGCTCCTCTGAATCTTCCGACACCATTTGCAAGCATATAGAGAATCATTGCTATAACTTTTTCATTTGCAGTTTGAGAGTCATCCAGGAATATAGGCAGGAAATTAAACAGACATGCAAGGCGTTCTATTGAAACTTTAGTTGCATCCCATGCAATGATTATTCCTCCTAATTCTTTTATGGGCAGTCCCCATACTGAAGCAGCTATCTCCATGACAGTGGTTTTACCAATGGAAGTTAATCCCCAGTTATCTATGATAAAGTTAGGAGCGTCCAGGATCTCTAACAGAGGAGTTGTAAATGAAGAATAGATAAGAAACATTACTCTCGGATAGTCAATACATCTTCTTATTCCCCTGAGCCAGTTATCAATATTACCTTCCGGCCTTAAAGCTCTGGCAAGTCTTTCATCTCCGAGTCCTTCCGGCTCAAATACTATGGATCTATCTGTGCCATAAGCTTTTTCAGGCATTACAAAGAAAGGAACTCCTTTTTCTCTTTTCCATCCAAATCCGGAGATAGTTGATCTTTTTGGAAGTATTTTGTCATTGATGGCTTCAAAATTGTGTATGAAATTAACCATTTCTTTGCAATTAAGGGAATCCACAGGAAATCCCATGCTTGAAAGTTGAACTATTTTTCTGTGATCCATGAGGATGGATCTTTCCTCATAGGAGGTTTTCCACAGATCATCACGCAGGTAGGTTAGTTCAAGTTTTTCCTGCCCTGTATCAATATTGGCGGATCTTGAAGATATATAAAAAGGAGCCGGAGCTATGGCTATTTCTTTAATACCTTCTTTTGTCTGGATTAGTTTGACAAGTCCATTTTTATTTAATATCCAGTTGTCAGGGATAAGGAATTCTTCCTGAGCCGGTATATCCGGCAGAGATTTCTTTAATGGCTTTGCTTCTGTAATACTATGTAATTTCTGGTATTGTTTTTCTATTATTTGACGGATAAGTTCATTATCTATGTTTAATTCTTTAGATGTGGATTGTAAGAAAGAATCCAGTACAAGTCCTTTATGCTTATGGGCCTCTTCAAGCAGATCTACTTTTGCTTTTTCCAGGTTCTCTTTCTTTAAGTCCGGGTATTGCTGGAGAAATTCCTGCTTTAGCCATTCTCCGGCTGTAGAAGCATTTTTAACACGGTTTTTAAATGCTTCTAATCCCTGGGATTTTATAAATTCATCTGGATCTAAGCCGGCAGGAAGATTGATTACAAAGGGACATAGATTAAGCTGTTCAGAATATTTTATGGCTTCTCTGGTAGCTTTCTTGCCTGCCTGGTCTGGATCGAAACTTAAATATAGAATTTTTATTCCTGCTCTTTTAAGGGTTTCCAGTTTTGCAGGTTTTACATCTGATCCGCCAAAACATATAAATTCTGCTGTTCTGTCATATTGCTTGAGTGTGGCTACTTGAGCAGTTAGCCAGTCGAATTCACCTTCAAAACATACGGCTTTTGTGCTGTCTTTTACTGCTATGCTGCAGCACTCTAAACCCATGATGGCTCTGTCTTTTATCTCTCCTTTAAAACCTTTCTGGTATTTGATATCTTTGATTTTTAATGAAGGTTTTCTGCCTTTGAATCCTAAGGTGTTGCCGAGTTCGTCTTTATAGGAAAATATAAGGCAATTGTTTTGAAAGCATTTTTGTAATACATTGCTTTTCTCTATTATCTCAGGGCTGAACCCTTCTGAAATAAGGTATTGCTCTATGGTTTCTATTGATGGATAAAAGCCAAGCATGGGAAATCGTGGGAAATAGTTAAGTGGGATTCCCCTCTGGGTAAGATATTTTCTTGTGCTTTCTGCCCATGTGCTTTCTAAGAGCTGTATATGTAGATATTTTGACAGGTTGTTATAAAGATCCTGGATCTCATGCTGAGTTTCATATTTTGCTTTATCTTCTGCCGTCAGATCTAATTGCAAACCTCCGTCAAGGTTGGCTAAATTGTTTAAGACCTGCCAGAAGTCTCTGCCTTTTACTCTGCAGTCTTTATGCCCTGAGTGGATGGCTACTGCATCAAACCATGTGAGATGATATCCGCAGGACTGGCATTTGCCGGCAGGGATGCCTTCTTTCATGAGAAAAGATGGTTTTTTCTCCGGGTGTGCCGGGTTCGGACAGCAGGCAGTAAAACCGCCGGAATTTGATTTGAAATTGTTTAAAGGGGTGAGTCCGTCCGGGCCCCATATTTTCTCATGATTTAGATTATTATATATTTTTTCTAATAAATGCATAACTAAACTTCTCCTTTTTCTCAAAAATGCTTGAAGGATTTTGTTATAATTTATATAATAATATAGTAATGGTATAAAATACCTCCTACATCTTAAACGTAAGGAGGTGAGAGCAATCAAAATTTTAGGTTGCCTAAAGATGTTGGTTTACCTCTGAAGCCGGGTGTATCAGACTCGGTTTCTTGTTTTTTTACCCAATTCTTTTTTTACTCTATATTCCTTACCCCATAAAAAAACTCCATAGATTAATTCTATTTTTAGTAATTAGACTCCTTTTTATATTGATGTATTTTTTTTACATTTTACCAGAATTTCCACCAGGGCTTTTTAGCAAGTTCAAGTTTTTTTTTCCAGGCTTCTACAATAGCCTTTTGAGCTTCTTCTGCTTCTGTCTTTATTTTTTCTTTTTCTTCTTCTTCTTGTTTAAGTTTTTCTATAAGTTCTGTTGTTTGCTTCTGTAGAATTTTCAGATTATGAGCATTTTCCAAGAGGATCTGATTTATTGATTCTACAGGTGCCGGTAGGATTTTAAGTTTTTCCTTGAAGGCTTCTTCTGTTTTTATTTTTTCATCTTTTGCTTCAAGCAGTTTAGTTTCATATTCCTTAAGAATTTTTTCTTTTTCTTGTTGGTGTCGTGCTTCAAGCTCTTTTATTTCATTGTCTCTTTCCTCTATCTGCCATGGTAAAGCTTTATACTTTTCTATCTCCTCTAAAAGTGTTTCTACTTTAGCTTTTAAAAAACTGTTTTCTTGTTCAACTCTTCCAAGTCTATATAAACTTTGTTGCTCAATGGGTTTTACTAATTCGGCTTGCTTTACAGAAAAGAATTGTTCAATTACTTCTCTTATTTCTGATTTTCGTTCCTCACTTGAAGGCATTTGCGTTGCAGTTGCATGCAGTTGCTCTGTAGTTTCTTGCACTTGCGTTGCAGTTGCATGCAATTGCTCTCTATTTCTATAGTTGCCGAAAAGCTTTATAATATCATCTTTTTTAACTTTCTTTACTTCAATTCCTTGCAGTTGCACTGCAGTTGCATGCAGTTGCCCTTTATTTATTTTTCTGTAAATAGTAGTCTGGTTAATACCTACAAGTTCTGAAGCTTCTTTTATAGTTAATAATCCATTTCCATTCATATATTCATCCTCCGCCGGAAATAATAAAGCAGGTAAATTGCCTTATAACAAGACATCTTCACCTGCTTTATTTTATTAATATATTTCATATTCCACAGATTAATAAAGTTTCCTGCTTTTATCTAAAGGGCTTCATGCGAATCTGGCAACGGATAAAAACAGATCATGACAAAATTATAACATCGTGCCAGATTCAGCAGAGTTAAAATTAATGCTCGTGCCAGATCTGTCATGATCTTGTTATACAATCTTTTTATCGTGCCAGATTTCATACAGATGAATTATTGTCCGTGCCAGACTTTTTAGCTATTATGTTGTTTCTTCTGGTTCTGAAGGTTTTAATTTTTTTCGTCTGACTGTAGCTTTGCAGAATCTCATAATCTTTTTTTCTGTCATGGAGAGTGTTTCTTTTTTGCCCGGTTCGCCTGTCGTTATAGATGTTTCTTTTTTTAAATAAGGTTTTGCCAGTTCTAAAAAGACATCTCTTATTTTCTTGATCATTGCGTCTGCTTCTATTCCATAAGCTCTGTCTTTCCATGGTGCATCTTTGGGCCCTATACCTTTGGTTATCCTTACCCATTTCTTTACTCTCGTTTCCCAATCTTTAGTGGGTGGTTCGTCTGCATCAAAGAGCGGATATTTTTTGCTCTGTATTTCTTCAGGAGTGAACCTGTCCAGGGTAACAATATCAAAAACTTTAATGTTTTTAATCCCTTCGTATTTAAGGGAGTTAATGAAGGATCTTTTTATTTCATATCCTGCCGGATCGTAGTCTACCGATGAGAAGATATAGAAAGTCTGTGTCTTGTCTATTTCCTGTTCTTCCATTGCATCTACAAAGTATTCTATGCTGAGTGATGATCCCTGTCCTCCAAGAGCTATTGTAGTTATACTGTATTCTCTGTGAAGTTTTTCCAGTATGAAGAGATGTCCTGTTTTTTCTGCCATGAGGATTATATTCGGATTCTTTACGCCTATTTTACTTGCGTAATAATTGGCATCCCAGAAGCCGAATGACTTATAAGTTGTTATTCTCCATTCTGTGATGAATTTGTTGAAGCACTGGATCATAAGGTCATAGTTTTTTTCTTTGACCATATCCAGTGTTGACAGTGCAACCTTTACGTGTGAGTACCAGAAGGATCTTATGTTTCCTTCTATGGGTTCCATTTTGCCTTCTCTTATCCAGGTAAAAGCTTGATAGATGAGATTATACATGAGGTTTGTCAGGTTAAATTCTCCTGAAGATGTTGAAAATTCTTTATATAATCTTTCCCTGTCGAAAGTAGTTATATCTTCATCATAGTCTCTTATCTTGTTTTTTGACATTATGTTCATTAGCTTTTTGTATCCGTCTAAAACTGCAAGGTCATTGATGTTCAGATATGTTGCTATTTCTTTTTCATTGGCTTCTGTCACAGGTACTATGTCTGGAATATCTCTGAATGATAATCCATAGTCTCTGCCATGTTTATGGCTTCTGGTTACTTCGCCCATATTAACGATATAGTTTTTATGAGTGATTTTAAAGGATGGTTCTTTTTCCAGCAGGTTCGCTATGTTTTTTATGGTTAGAGTCGTTTCATATCTTTTTCCGTCTTTTGTGATAATAGTAACCTTTTCTTTGTCTGAGAAGGCATAAAGAATATCATCTGCTTTCAGAGCTTTATAGCAGCCTTCTTCAAGAGCCGGAACAGTCAGGGGTCTGTGTTTCTTGTGCTGTCTGTTTACTTCCTGTCCTATAAGGATTTTTAATTGTTCGTCTGTTAATGTGTCTTCTTTCATTGCGGCGGCTGTTCTCCTCCTTCCGGCGGCGGCTCCTCTGCAGTGGCGTTTGGCAGTTTTATTCCAAGATATTCTTTTACTTCCGTCTGGTTGTTTTCACTGACCGGAACTTTGATTTCTTCCGGGAGGGTTTTAAACATGAGGTGCATGGTAGAGGATTTTTTGTTTTTTACAGTCGTTACTTCGCCTATGAAGATTTTGTCTACCTGAAGCAGGTTTGCTATATAAGCTCTGTGGACTGTCATCATTTTCGGATCATCTTTGAATCTGTTCTGGAGGACCGTCATGGTTTCTTTCAGATACCATTCTTTGCCGTCAGAGGTTACTACTTTTTTTCTGTCGTCGTCAATTGTTATAAAGCAGATGTCCTGAATGTCCAGGAGTTTTACATAGTTTCCTCCGAATACTGCCAGTTTTTTTACCGGCGGGTCTATCTCCAGGAGTTTCTTGTAAATAGATGTCAGAGTGTCTTTGATCTCTTTTGTGAGATCCTCCGGTAGTGTGTCTTTGATTTCTTCTATGACGTTTGTGATGTCCTGTTCTTCCATGTGTTTCTCCTTTCTTCTCTTATTATGTTGGTGCTCTCTCTACCAGAATATATCTGTAAGCTTCTAAAATGCGTTTTAAACGCATCGAAGGATATTCATGGTAGAAGAAATTAGTCTGGAATAATTTTATGAGCTTATAATAGCATATTTTTGTAACTTTTCAAAATATCGGCGTTTAAACGGGTTTTGCTGCCATTCATTAAAATTGACTATATTTGTTTTCTATAGCTGAATGCCTCTTTTTTGCCTTAAAACCGGTCTAAAACGGCTCTGAGTGCGGTGTTTTGGAATGGTATTTTTCTGGTGAATAGGCACGGTATTTTGGGAGATGACGGGGGTTTTGGGGGCGTTCGGGTGGTGGTTTTACTTTTTTTCGTTCATTTCCTCGTGTTTTTTTATAAAAAATAAAAGCCAACTACTACGTTTCCTAAAACTGTATGATGGTAAAAGCCAGGGGCATGCAATTATTACATATTTCCAAGCACAATAAACAGTAATCAAAAATTCTATAATCCAGATTTGAATATTTATTATCATAGATAAATTCTCATAACTTAATCTATTAAAAGTTATAGCATAGAAAAATGATAAAATTTTAATTTTAAAGGTACGAGTAAAACTACTATCACATACTGGATTAATTAAACTTGATATCGGTTCTTCTATTAATCTTAATTGTAAATATTGTATAAATTTAAAAAAATTAACATGACCACTATAAGAGATATAGATAACATAAGTAAAAATAAAATATGCAAGAAAAGTGTATAATAATGTCAAGATAAAAAGAACTTTTTTACTAGGATATATGGTTGGTTTTATTTTATATGAACTAACTTCGCTTATACTTAAACTAAGGAAACAATTATAAAGAATATATAGATATATACAATTACTAGCGACTTCTCTATCAATAAAATTACAATATGTATTTAAAATTAAATAAGTAATAAGTGAAAATAAAACTATTAAAATAAAAAGTAAGTTTGGAAATTTAGTTAACCTATATAAAATAAAACTTCCTAAACCTAAACCAACAAGGCAATAGTACGAAATATGTAGTAACAATAATTGAACGTTATTAACAATAATTGTAAAACTCTCAGTATAAGAGCTAAATGAACTATGTATAAAAATTGACTTTACCTGAGTAATAAAAGAGCATAAAAGTATTAGTATAAAAAGAACTTTTTTGTTGGAATATTTATTTTGTTTTAATCCATAAGCAATATTATATCCAATTAATAAACCCAAAAAATAATTATGAAGGATGTATATCAACAACCCAATGAGACTAAAAATATCGTTAATATATTCTGTCATTTTATTCCAATCAGTATATGATTTATTTATTTTTTATGAACTATAACAGTTACTTCTCCAGGAAGATAAGTGTTATCATTTTTTCCACCATTTGTATATAACTTTATTTTGCTATTTGAGTAGAATAATTGATTGTCTTCTGCTGATTGGTTAAAAGCATCTTTAACATTCATTGGTTGATTATCCGTATTCATGCCTAACATATACCTAAAGAAATCATGAGCAATTTTACTACTTTTTTTTATAGATGCTTTATTTTCAGAACCTATATAAACTTTAACATTTTTAAAAGGTGGGTCTAAGAAACCAAAGAGACTATCATTGAAAAGCCAAGATTCACAAGCATCTAAATACAGAATTGAACCTCCAAAATCATTATTATAACTACTTTTAGTAAAAAATTCTCTTTTTAACATAACTGATTTATAATATATAACTTTTGTTTCGTCATATGAATAAGGAAATGAATAAACTGGACTAAATAATGCATAACCAAACCTCCATTTCCCATAATTAACCGGATCATTTATCCAACTCTCTAATTCTGGGTCACCTGCGTAATAAGGACAAGCCATTATTGCACTAGGAATACCATGCGTTCTAATGTAAATCACACCATATTCGTCCATATTGACAAAATCTTGTGGTCTTGGAACTTTATTTATTTTATCTGGTTCTATATGACATACTACTGTAGGGCCATATTTTTTAGTTGGAGAAGCCTCAAAAAATACGCTAGTAAATTCAACATCTGCCATAGAGGGATTATTGTGTCCAGATGGTTCATCAACTATATCAGTAGGGAAATTTGGGTCACCAGGGAAATTTGGATCTAATTTTATATTAAATATTCCTAAACATGTAACATTATCTTTAGTATATGCATCTACAAAATTGGTTTTAATTGAGTTTTGATCATCAAACATATTATTCTTATTCCATTTATCTTCAAATGCATTGGGTCCCAACATTAACACTTTTTCATTTTTAACTGTTGTCGGAGAAGAACTAGCCGTGAAATTATTATTAGATATTTTGGTATGCAGCGTTTTATTTTGTTGTGAAGATGTTTTTTCCTCATATTGCGGTGGTGCTGGATCGGTTATACTTACTTCTAAACCATTTTTAAAAGTAAATAATATTGTATAAGGATCATATACATCTAAACTAGCTTCCTGTATAGCTTCTGATATATTAGTAGAAAGTAATGGCTCGGATAAATTACCATTTAACCAATTTATTGTTTTTTGTCTACCCTGATCCCAACCTAATTCTTTTTGCCACGTCAATTTTTGATCCATTATTTCTGCAGAAATATTATCATAATATGGATCTGATGGAGGAGGGAAAGTAGGCGTTGCTGTCGGTGTAGAAGTAGGTGTGGGTGTTGTTTCTTGACCAAAATTAAAATTTGTTAAATCGCTATTGAAAAAATCTATAAATTTCTCTTCTCTATAGCGTATTTTTTTGTCGTTCTCTTGAATCCAATACGTTGCAACGATTTTTCTAAAATGCCCTCTAAAAACACGAGGTAATGTATAATTACCGGAGGAATCTAACTTACAAAAAGCCTTTGGACCAATACTTTTGACATACCCCTTAATAAGTGGCTTGCTTCCAGTAAATACTTTCCCAGATATACTGGCACTTGATTTTATAATTTCTGTAAATATATCAAGCTGTAAGCCAGTCGTAGTTTTAGCACTTATTACGGTATCGATAGGAGTGGTCAAATTTTTCTTTGCATAGAATAAACAATATACCTTCTCATATTTCTTTTTACCACAAATTTCTAAAAAGATCGGTTTCGAAGTTATACAACCAAGATTAGGATTTTTGAGGGAAAAAGTTAATCCTGCTTCTTTTAAATTTATTCCTGTAGTGGAACTAATCTGAATTATAATTACTTCTCCAGGTAATGCAAAGACTTTTTCAGGACAGGATTTAAGGGTTGCTCCTGTGACATCGCTGGAAGTAAGATTATTTGAAGGAATAATTGTTTCTGCATCAATGTAGTGATCCTCGTCAAGAGATACCTCTAATTGTACATTGGTGTCTGTATCTCCTACAACAGCCTGACCTGAAATATATCCTCCATTATTTACAGGGATAGGGGCTTCATTAAGGGCATCCTGATATTTAGTAAATACTTTTGCTGTTTCTGGTAACGCCTGACTCTGATTTAAAGTGGCAGATAATTTATCATATAGCTCTTTCATATCTTCTCCCTGCCAATCTTGAGGGTTTTCCTGTTGTAAAGCAGAAAGTTGAGTTAATAAAGGAGTAGAACCAGATGAGTCAGGATTCACTGCTGGGATATCCAGGACTGTTGTTTGTTCAACATTTTCTCCATCTTCAAGAGAGGTATTAGAGAGATACAAATACGCATTTACAGGAACAGATGTTAAAGCGGGAGTCGGAGTATAAGTAAAACTG
>Ga0116186_1003409_pt1 | contig 13555 bp, 8 predicted proteins | sample AD_JPNNA4_MetaG_FD_89806 | JGI IMG/M metagenome (GOLD analysis project Ga0116186, IMG submission 89806) | Active sludge microbial communities of municipal wastewater-treating anaerobic digesters from Japan - AD_JPNNA4_MetaG | ecosystem: Engineered > Bioreactor > Anaerobic > Digestate | place...
CCAGACAACGAGACAGGGCGAACCCTGAGGGTTCGCCCTGTCCGGGATGTCTTGAGACATCACATACGTGGGTAGTTCCCGAAAGTCAATGACCTGCCCTGACGCCGAGACCAACCCGACCGCAGGCACAGGCGAACATGCCTGCCAGGCACAGGGCTGTCAGCGACGGAGTCTGTGTGGACGGCGCTCGAGTCCCTTGGCCCAGCGTGGCCGCGCGTCCCGGCGGGCGCGTCGCGAAAAGAAGGGGTCACAAGGGAGCTCGGACGGGTAGCGACTGTCGTGAGAAGCCGCATCCACTGAGTCCTACACCGTTGGCCGCCCGACCATGACGGTCTCTGGCCATCTACGCTTCGGCAGTCTTGGGGCTGCTAGCTTTGAGCTTCTTCAAATTGGCTTGCGACGCCGACGACTTGGTCCTGATCGTGGAGCCGCTCAGTTGGACGTTGGTACGCACCGCGATCGCCATCGTGCGCACTGGTGCCCGCCCGGAGCGACGGACCTTCCCGGCCTGATTCAGCTCCATGACCCACTGCCTTCCATCGGGTTCAGGTCCTGCTGATAGTAGTGCTTCCGCTGCACCCACTTGAAGCCCTCGTGCTTGGTCACAGCCGCGATCTCGATGGGACCCCCCACCATCGCATGCCCAGGGCTGAACCGCACAAAGTTGATGGTGGTGTCGACCAAGAAGCGCGCTAGGTCGATGGCCTCCCCCAACGGCATCCCCTGCCACGCCAACGGGATGCTCAGCATCTGTCTCGCTTGGTCCGCAGCCCGCTCTGCTTCGCTTGCATCGACTTGCATGGCCACGAGAGCCTGGCCGAGCCCCTGGCCCGCACCATCAACGAGGCGAGTGATGGCATCCGTCATACCTTGGTGGAAGATGCCGGCTTCTCCTGGGGGCATCAGCTGTTCAACCGCCTCGCCGTCCTCGCCGATCAGAACCTGCCACATTTCCGGTGACTGCTCGATACCGCCGAAGCCACCCACCAGGAAGCCGAGGATGCCCCCGGGCTCTGCGCGGTAGAGGGGCCCAAAGTGGTCATGCACGGCTCTCGCCGCCGCTTCCACCGTGAACGCAGCCTCGTTCCAGGGCTCGCCCGACGATTGGTCGGAAGCGCTCGAAATTGAGGCGCGCAAGTCCTTGCAATGAGTCGCTATGGAACGGCCAGCAAAGGTGGCACGACCGAAGGTCATGGCGCCGATCGGCCAACACTTCCGTAGATTGACGATCTTGTTCGCACTGTTCCAGATGCTTCCCATCGTCGTCTGCTGCCCGACCATGAGCTGCTGCGTAGTCGCGCTGTCGCTCGCGAGCACTAAGCCATCCGGCGTGACGACGGCCACAACGATTGTCACAATCGCACGCTACCGCGGCTCGTCCGTCGAAGCCGGAAGGCGCGGCGGTCACTCGCGTGCGACGTAGGGGTTGGACATGGGGTCTCGCTCTAATCGAGACTCTAGATCCTTGCCCTTGACGCCGAGCCGACCAGCTAGCCAGAACCGGGCCACGAGAAGGTTCTCTCGCATGGTGTTGGCCGCTTCGATCGGGTCCGGAGGCTGATTGTCAGCGTGCTTGGTGCCGCGGTAGTGGTCGGTGGACCGAACGACCCAAGCCTCCGATTCCGTCAAAGGCACGTAGACCATGTCGTCCAAGATCGTGCGCAGTGCGTCCGCGTACGTCTGCTGCAGGCGCTTCCCCGGGGTGACTTTGCCCTGATCGACGGCCAACTGGTAACCCAGAGCCTCGAGGGCTATTCCACTCTGGACCAGTTTGACCTCGAGGTAGGAACTCGGCTGGTCCGTCAGCCCGACGAGCGGCCGCAGACCCCGCTGAAAGTGCTCACGAATTCGGATCCACCGCCTGACACCAACAACACCGATGTCCTCATAGGAGAATAGGAAGTGGGGCGTCTTGGACCAGTCCTCATGCTTGGGGAGGCGGTGAGTGGAGGCCTCCGCCCACCGCTCACCGACCGCATCGCCACTGAGCACTCTCTCGGGATCGTCACCGCGGTTTACAGCGAGTCTGGAGAATCCAAACCGCCTCCACGCGGACAAAGAGAGGAGCTCTCGGATTGCGGCGAGTTGGTCGATGTGGTCTTCCCAAGGCCTGGGATCCTTGGTCGCGGTCATGAGCTCCACCACATCGTGAGCTGCAAAAGTCCCGACGGTGTCCGGATACGAGGTACGCCAAGTCGGCCGCAGCGCGAGGTTCATCCTGCGGCTAAGCGCTTGGGGTGGTGGCGAGTCCAGCGTCACCTCCACTCTTTGCACCTTCCCGGTGCCGTCCGTCTTCGGCTCGGTGCGCACGCTGCGCAGGCCAGTCCAAGGGGCCAGTGCAGGGAGTTCCGCGCGCAACCCGTTGATTCGCGAGTAGTTGAGGTGCCGGGCTCCCAGGATGGCGAAACTAGCCACGATCTTCCCTTGGCCCGGCCCGGGTAGGTTCATCCAGTGGCCTGAGGAGCGACATCCCACGAGGACGACGGGTCCGTCCTTGCCCTCGACCAAGATGTTGCTGGGCGGTCTGTAGGCGAACTTGGTGCGGTCTGGGTCATCACCGAAGCTGATGCCAGCGGAGAACCAACGGGCGTAGGGATCGTCCCGATCGAGCATTCCTTTGGTCGGTACGGTGACCTCGATCTGCTGACCTGTGTCCTCCACCATCACAGCGACATGCGGCGTGGACTCATCGCCATCAATCAGCCACCCAAGTCTCGGTTTGCCTGGCACAAGAACGTTCTCAGCCACAGCGTGTCCCGACTTGAGCAGGCAGCAGGCTTGTCAACTCATGCCCCAGTTGTCGTCGGCGAAGCCGAGGGTCTTGAGGTTCTCGCGGATGGCGACTCGCTGATCCTCCGTAAGGCGATCGAGGTGTTCTGACTCGATATCAAGGGTGACTCGAACTGACGCTCCGTTGGTGACGAAGTGGGACACGATCTCCTCGTAGATCTGGCCCGCGTCCCGCACGACACGGTTCGTAGTCAACTCTTTCGTCGCGTGGAACCGGGTTGGGACATGGGTCTCTCCTCCCCCCTTGGACGTCTCCCCGGTTGCGCCGTCGCCGCCGTTTGACTTGTCGTCGTGTCCGCCCTCATCGCCACCACTCGCGTCCCCGTCACCAGTCTCTGAGTCAGCCTCGATCTGCTCGAGTGCGACCTTCGGGTCGACGAGCAACCCGCCCTGACGGACGGCAGACGGCTTGCTCATGGTCAGACCGACGAAGCGGCCGTCCTCGTGGGCATCCGCGTACGCAAAGCTGTCCAGCTCGAAAGTGATGACGTCGTCAAGGTGCCAGACGACGTCCATCACAACCTTCGGTTGGACGACCTTGGGCATGTAGACGTACTGGCTGAAGTAGCCGACTACAGTGTCGACGGCGACGTAGGGCGTGTCCTTCCACAGGTTCAACCGGTTGATCTGCATCCGGAGTAGCGACGGCGAGAAGGAGCGAACGACGAACTCTCCGCTGTCCGCCTTCTTGGTGACTCGCGCAGCGAGGGACCCATCGCCATTCATGAGGATGGGCTCGAGCTCGATCGTCGATGAGCCTGGCTCTTGCGTCGGTACCAGGATCCACCGGTACGCCTCGCGGATCGCATCAGCGACTGTTTGCATCGACTGGGCAACACGCGCCTCAGCCACCTTGACGTTGTGTTGATCCAGGTTGAGCGAGTCACGGTTGTCGAGGATGTACTCCCACGCCATGCGTTGACGGACAGCGTTGAGCAGCACATCCACCCGATCCACCTCGGGTGCCAGGAAGACGAGGCTGTTCTTGTGGATGCGGGCGTTGGTGCCGCGTTTGGTCAGGAACTCAAGAGCGGCGCTCTCTGCAACCGACTTCGCCCGCTTGGAGAATGCGCGGTCGGGCCCGAAGATGACCAACCCGATTCCTGGGTCGTCGTCCACGTCAATGGAACCGTGTGGGAAGCGGTGGACACGCTCGAAGAGGCCCTTGTCTGTCTCCTGGCGAACCACCCCGGCGAGCTCAGCGAGGACTTGGTCGTCGTGGTAGGCATCGGCGCGCTCTTGGACGATCTGCGCCACCGTCTGCTGCAGGGTCAACCAATAGCGGTCTTGGTCGCGGTTCATGTACTTGCCTAGGTCGCCCAGCCTGCGCAAACCATCAGCAACGTGAGCAGGATTGTCCCCCGGATAGGTCGACCCGAGAATGACGCGCTTCTGCTCGATGCCCCGCATCGGGGCGGATGAGCCGTCGCGCTGTCGGAGGTTGGCGAGCGGTGCCGTTCCGAGGAAGACGCACCGCGCGGCTCGCTTGGTCGCCATCGACTTGCCCAGGATCTTGATGTCGCTGTCCACGACGTTGGCGGTCGACGTGTCCCCGGCGATATCCGCGTCGACGATGGGCTTCCACGCGTCATCGAGGTGGTTGGCCAACTCGTCGAAAACTTTGTTCGAGTCCAGTGGGATGGAAGCAGGCAGGATCATCGGTGAGCGATCTCCGCTACTCCACAACGCATACACGACGGTGGCCATCAGGCGCAGCACCCCTCGGGTGCGCTGGAACCGCTCCAAGGTCGACCAGTCCTTGTAGAGACGGTCAAACAGCTCTGGGTGGATGGGGTACGCCGTGCGCATCGTTGCGCGGTAGCCCGGCTGCATGACCTCGCTTGGGACATCCGAGCCGTGCCGTTGGTAGTGCTCCATGAACTTTTGGACCACTAAGTCTCGCGCCGCGTGTTGCTCGCTCGCGAAGGGTTTGAAGATCCGTCGGCGGACAATCTCGAAAGACTCCTCGATCGTCGCTGCTTGCCACGGCGACTCCACTCGATGAATCACCGAGTGGAGGTGGCGCAGTGACTCCAAGCCGGCAGTACCGCCGAGCTCGTGGACGTTCTCGAGGGCGACATCTCCGGTCGGCATGTCCCGCACGACGTCGGAGGCGGGAAGTGAGACTACGAGCAGTGCATTGGGGACCGCCTTGGTGGCCTCCGTGAGGGCCTGCACGAACGTCATGTGGGTGTCGAAAGTCCCTGCAGGAGCCTGCTTCTCGCGGGACCAGAGCTGTCGCAGGTACGCCACCCACTCATCGATAAGGATGACGGACGGACCGAACGTGGTCAGCAACTTCACGAGATCAGATGTGGTGGGCGGTGCGGACTCTGCGTCATACCGAGCTAGAAGGTCGTAGCCGGCCCGGCCGCCGAGTTGGTAGGCGAGCTCACCCCACAGCGTGTTGACCGTGAAGCCCTCCGGCTTGGGCATCCCGAGGATCGACAGATCATTGCCCACCAGCACGGCCCGGTTCACCTTCCCCGGCAACTCATCGACACCGATGCCGTCGAGGAGCTCACGCACACCAGGGAGCTTCTCGGCAGGGACACCTGATGCGGCGTGATAGACCGCGAGCAAGGAGTGCGTCTTGCCTCCACCAAACGTGGTCATGAGATCGACCACGGGCTCGCCACCCAGTCCGCTCAGGCGCTTGATCGCCTGCTCCAACAAAAAGCGGAGCCCACGAGTGAGGTACGTGCGGCCAAAGAACTCAGCAGGGTCGCCGTACTCAGGGCCGGCCACGCCTTGGTGGACCTGACGCAGATCGGCAGCAAACTGAGCGAGCTCGAACGTCCCCCGTGCAACGTCGTCATGTGGTTCGACCACGTCGCGCCACGCGGGCAGCCCCGTAGAGTCGACCTGGACAGAAAGCGCCTTCTCCTGAGCGCGCTGAAGCCGCTTCTGGTCCTCCTCGAACATCAGGCGGCGGAACTCGCGGCGTGCCTCGTCCGCCTTGTCAGCCTGCTGAACGGCGCCGATGGAGCGAAGAATGTGCTCGCTGTCCATCAGGACCCGCTCCGTGCGCTCCGAAGAGATTCGCTCACCGTGAGCCCACTCCTTGCGCGCATCCCAAAGAGCAGAGACGGCACGCTTGTCCTCGAACGAAAGGTGCTCCTTGAAGAGCCCATGCCACTGTTTGTCGAGAACCCAGAACAGGTATGCCGGGTCTGACTGGTTCGGTGTCGCATCCCGGCCCGAGAGTCCGGCGGTGCGGCCGACTTCAGTCGCCCATGTATCCCCGTACTTTCCGTGCAGCGCTGTGATCATCCACGGCCCAAGTCCCGCTGCCACAAGATCGAGTGCGCGCCCGACGCGCTCCTTGTTGGTCAAGGCTGCCATATCAGAACAATCCCTCCGCAGCCACACGCCCGTCGCCACTGAGGCGGAGGAGCTCCGACCATGAGTTGATCAGCGCGTTGTAGCGCTCTTGATCCGCAGTCCTGGACTTGCTGGCTGCAATGTCGTGAAGTCGGTACACCAGCGCCATTGCTGGGTCTTGCAGTGGTCCGAGCTCACCCATTAGCTTGGCCGCCTCCAACTCGCCACCACCGTTAATGAGGCGGTCAGCAAGATGATGTACTGCCTCCCAAGCCGTTGGCAGAATGTCCCTGCCCGGAGCCCAACTACGGTCCATTTCCCCATTGCCGCGCAGTTGAACCCTATTTGCTTGGCTCGTAACGACCTGAGCGCGCACGACGTCGTCGACGCTAATACCCAAGGGCCGGACTGCTTTATCAGCCTCACCAAAGGACGCCGACTGCCAGCCATGTGCTTCCCACCACCGGACTGCAAAACGCGATTCGGGGTCTAGCTCGCCCTCCTGCTCGTCGAGCACCTCGGCCAGCGCGGCGTTAATAAGTCTGAGGGCGTGCTCAACAGAGATCGCACTTCCAGCTTGATCCAGAACCGCTCGATAGCGCGAGTAGATCTCCATGCCGGGGCCCATGGCGGCTTGTGCGAGGTCAATCGGAAGAATCGATGCTGCTTGAAGGTCTCGAACAGCAGGAGCTAGCTCACGTCGGAGGGCACGATTGAAATCTGCGAGCGAAGTGCTGGTCGCACTCGTACCTCTTGGTCGACACACGAGGACGATATAGGTGGCGACGGCGTTCGCTCCTATTCCCACCATGCGGTTTCCACCCGTGCCGTGGATTGGCCATGTTCCTGTGATCTCTAGCCCGGAATCGATGGCAGCGGTCAAGATTGACGACCACCGCCCGATCTCCTCGCCCGCTCCGACCTTCTCCTTGGACGCGTAGACAACGAGCATCGGCAGACCCGGCCCCATTGAGCGCTGCAGGTTCTCAAACGCGCGCGTGAAGCCACCGATGAAGTACTCGCGCGCGGCTGCGGCATTCCCTTCGTGGCGCGTTGCGAGGGCAGTGAGTTCGTCGGCCTTGGGTGTAGCGACAGTCGCGTACAAGTCAGGGTGAATCGCACGCAGCGCCCGTCGGTGCCAAATGTAGAAGTAGTCCGATAGGTCCGCATAGCTGATCGCCTCGAAGTACGGGGGGTCAGTAGCTATAAGGCTATTCGGCCTAAGGGCAGTGCGCGCGTCCTCACGCACGACTACCCCCGTTCCGTGGGCTGCCATCGATAGGCCTGCTGCCGCCGACTTGACTGCGCCAACGATCGACCCGGCACCGAACTCTGGCGTTGGTTCGGCGAAGTCCCATTGCATGGGTAAGTCGTGTCGACCGAAGGCCGGCAGAGGTTGTCCGGCGCCCGACCGAGAGTCAATGAACCATCTGACCTGCGAGGATTGATACTGAGCCATCCGGCCAATCGAGAGCCCGAGGAGCGTCGCCACTGTGTTCGCGTAGCCCTCGTCCCCTCCGTCCTCAAGAACGCATTGCTTTACATCAGCGACTAGGTCGGCATGGGTAGCGAGAGTTTTCCACTGGCGAGCGGTGTACAGGTCAGACCACGTCTGGAGTCCGTACAGTCCAACATTGACGGTCGCTTTGCCAACCAACGGCGGCGCCACCTGGCTGGAGTCTTCGGGGATTGCGTTGGCGGCAGCCACGTCGGCAGGAGTAGCCGACCGAAACCGCTTCCTACCGTCCTGTTCGATGCATACCGCGGTCATGCGTAGCCCCAGGCGCCCCGCAACACCCTCTGCACGAAGATACTTACCGTCGAGTGTGGACTTGCAGGCCAAACAGGAAAAGACGCCATTTCCGGTCTTGGGACTCGCGGGCAGAGAGTCAATGGGACGTCCCGTTACGACCTGGAGCAAGACGCGGCCGTTCTCAACCTTGGGCTCCACCCAAGCAGTCTCTCCTTGACGCTTGGATAGGAGCCACGATGTCGTCAATACGGTTTCTGTGCCACACGCCGGGTTTGGGCAGACAGCCGTACGCGCCCAGAGCCACGCGACCGCGCGCTCTGGAGTTTGCGCGGTGTAGTACTGGGCCAGGTCTCGCCATGCACTCTCCCCGATACTCGCCGCGTAGTAGCCCGCGTCCTGAATCAATCCCTCATATCCCTGGTAGATCCTCGGCCCGAGTTCAAGCCCGATCTGCCCCTGTGCTGAACGCGTGGTCGTGGGCTCAAGCTCTGGATGAAGAGGCTGCTTCCCATATGTGAAAGGAAGGAGCTGGCTAAGTGTTCGACTGATCAGGGTCGGAACCGGGTTCAGGTCGGAACCGAACGATTCAAGGCCAAGGCGCTGTGCCTCAACCAAGGTCGACCCACCGCCGCAAAAGGGATCCATGACCGTCGGTAGGCCTTCGACGAACTGCTTACGAAGAACAGCCTGAGCCTCGGCAAGATCAGCAGGGGAGGGCAAGTCAGCTCCATGCTGAACCAAACGCTTGATCAAATCGAGAAGATAGACCCGCTGATTGTCATCCTCGGGGTCGTCGACTAGTGCTGCGAACAGCAGTGCACGCCAAGCCGGCAACGGCATGGGCGCCCACCACTTGTGAAGGTTCCGAATCGTCCCTGTCTTGCGATCCTTATCAGCCTTGCAGGCGGCGTTGATCTCGTCGAGTGGCAAGGCGACCTCGATCAGCTTCTTCTTGCGGGTCAAGTCGCTCACTCTTGGCTCATCTCTGTTGCGTCGTTCCAGAAGGGTTTCCAGTCGTACTCGACGCGGGCGACGCGTGGGTCGATTGGTTGGGCGATCGGTTGGCGAAGGTAGCGCACGGTTGTGCTGTCGTCCGCGCCTACCTGTACCAGCGCGAGCACGGAGTGCTGTGCCTTGTTGAGCGCGGTCACGGCTTCCTGACGGGTGAGGACGAAGGTCTTGCCGCCGATCACCCGACCCTTGACCTCGATGAAGTCGAGGGTCTGGCCGCTGTCGGATTCGATGTCGTAGCCGGGGTTGTTGTGGTGCATTTCGGTGGGGAGGTGACCGAGTGCTCGCTCGACGCGGAGCACTGCGTCGACGGCAAGGCGTTCGACCCTTGTGGTTTCTCGGGCTCTGGCTTCGGCACCCTCCGGGTCCTTCTGGGCATCAAGCCAGCCTTGGGTCACCACGAGGCAGGCTCCGGTGACGCGGGGAGGGCGGACTGAGATGTCGCGCTCCTGGTCCAGGTCCTTCAGTCGGCGGTCGAGGCGGCGAACGAGTGCTTCCGCGCGCTCACGCATCTGCGAGGCGGGCAGTCGGGTCTTCCTACCGGCGCGCTCCTGCTCACCGAGTTCGAAGGCACGTTGGTCCCAGTAGTTGATCTCGCGCGAGAGGCGGTCGCGCACAAGTCGTTCGGTCTTGTCGACCTGCGCGATCGTCCGCTTTGTCACCTCTTCCGCGTGGCTGCGGGCAACGGTGATCGATGCCTGGCGGATGACGCGTTGGTCGAGGTCAGATGCCTGTGCCCAAGGCTCGGTAAGGATCTGGCGGGCAAGGCCCAATTCGTCGTCGGTTGGCTGCTCGAGATTGGGGATTGGGGACCCCGTCAAGGGAGTGATGGTCCCGTCCGTGTGTATCCGGACGTACTCGGCACGTCGTGAGATCACCCACGGCTGTCCGTCTCGAGCGGTCCGGCCGTCCGTGACATCGTGTTCCAACAGGCTCACGACGTATGGTTCGGTGGACAGGTCGGATCTGTCGACGAGTATCGCGCCCCGCCGTAGTGCGTCGTGATGCCGGTCCGAGACGACGCTGATCGTGGCCGCCACCAGCGGGTGTCCGGGATGCAGCAAGGTCGCGACATGGTTGTTGCCATCGGCACGGACGTACCGGGGATCGAAGGTCACGCGGTGGTAGACGTCGACGACGGGTTGGCCATAGCCCGTGATCCGGTCACGTTCCTTGACTTCGGACGGAACGCGCCTGATTTCGAACCGGTGGCTCTCGCGCATTCGGAGCGAGCCGCCGACGTCGGCGAAGGCTTTGTGAAAGAAGGCCTCGACGTGGTGGGGCTGCAGACGTGCCGCCTCTGCCCGCTCCATCTCCTTACGCATCTCGTCGATCTCTGAATTGTCCATCGCCGACGGCACCAGTTGGTTGGCACGCAGTAGGTCAGGGATCCCATCTGAGATCTTGGGGTCGACGACCTCGGTGAGGTAGCGCTGACGCTCAGGCTTGTTGGCCTCGCGGATGGCGGCGATCATCAAGTCACGCAACGCATTGCCTTGGAACAGCTGCCCCAAGACGTCATAGACACGTCCGCCGAGTGTTGCTCGCTGCTCCTCAAGCTTCTCCAAGAGCCGGGTGTAGACGTCCCCCTCACGGGTGTCTTCGGCGACGAGTGACCACATGAAGCAGGTGTTTGGCTGGCCGATGCGGTGGACACGGCCGAACCGTTGCTCGATCCGGTTGGGGTTCCAGGGCAGGTCATAGTTGATGAGCAGATGAGCATTCTTGTGTAGGTTCACGCCTTCGCCAGCGGCATCGGTCGCGATGAGGAAGACGCAACGTTCGTTCTGTTCGAACGTCTCCTTGGCCTTCTTGCGGTCCTCGCGCTTCGTGCCGCCGTGGATCGTGATAACTGCGTCGTCGCGACCGAGATGCTGGGTGAGGCGGTTGACGAGATCGTCGAGGGTGTCCTTGTGCTCGGTAAAGATGATGACCTTCCGGCGGGCGCCGGTGTCGTCGCGCATCTCCTGGTTGTCGTCGAGTGTGTCCCGGAGCGCATCCCACTTCGCGTAGGTGGGCGAGGTCTTCACGGCTGACGACTTGAGAAGAAGTCGGTCGAGCACGGAGATTTCGGTCTCCAGTTCGGCAGGGGTTCGGGCAGTGGTGGCGCCTTCGATGGCCTTGTTCTCGAGCGCCTCTCGCTCCTCATCGGTCAGGTCATCAAGGTCCTCCCAGTCCTCGGGCACGGCGACAAACTCTGGTTGCACCGCGGCATACATGCGGGCCTCACGAAGTTCGGATTCGAGCCTGGCTTTACGGCGCTCCAGGGATCTGTGAATCGCGGCCGGTGACGAGGCCAAGCGTCGTTGCAGGGTCGTCAGGGCGAAGCCGACCGCGGTTCGTCGGCGGTTATCCCCTTCGATCCGGTCGGCGCGGTTCATCTCTTCGCGCACGTAGTCCGTGACCGCGACGTACAGCTCCTTTTCCGGCTGCGTGAGCTCGTACTTGACGGTGAAGGCGAACCGTTCTGGGAAGAGCCGCGTGCCCTCGAAGGTCCGCAATTCCTCTTTGACCAACCGTCGCATGAGGTCGTTCACGTCGACCTTACGGCTGCCCTCGCGCGCGACGCCTTCGAAGCGGTCCGAGTCGAGCAGTGCCATGAAGAGCTGGAACTGCTCCTCTTTCCCCGAGTGGGGCGTCGCGGTCATCATGAGGAGGTTTCGGGTGTGCTTCCCGATCTCCTCCGCCATCTGGTAGCGCTTGGTCTTCTTGACCTCGCTGCCCCAGACGGTGGCCGACATCTTGTGCGCTTCGTCGAAGATGATCAGATCCCAGTCGACCTCGCAGGCCTTGTCCAGGATGCCCTCGCTGTTCCGGGCCAGTACGTCGAGCCGAGCCAGCCATAGCCCTCCCCGCGAGAAGGGGTTCCCCTCGTGGAGCACCTTGTCTCGGGTGAGGCTCTCGAACTCCAGCCCGAACTTCTCGCGCATCTCCTCGTCCCACTGATCGACGAGGACACCGGGCGAGACGACCATTACGTTGGCCGCATCGCCGCGCAGGAGAAGCTCCTTGACCAAGAGTCCAGCCATGACCGTCTTGCCCGCGCCTGGGTCATCTGCGAGGACATACCGGAGCGGCTGCTTGTGAAGCATGGTCTCGTACACAGCGCGCAACTGATGGGGCAACGGCTGGACGTCACTCACCCCGAGAGCGGCCTGGGGGTCGAACAGATACGCCAACCGCATGCGTCGCGCTTCGGCGGCGAGGAGAAAAGCCGTCGGGTCGGCATCAAACGAGAAGGCAACCCCTGGCTTGACCGCACGGAGCCTCGAGAGCCCGTCCGCGTAGACGATCTTCTCGACGATGCCCGTATCGGTCCGGTAAGCGACGTTCGCCGACTCGTCAGTGAAGCGATCCACCGCAACCACCGTGACGCTCTGGCCCGCGGCAAGTCCCTCGACCACGGCACCGACCCGAAGCACGTCCCACATCGCGCTGCTAGCAGGGTCTTCGGCGTCCGCGTCCACACAGTGACCCTAAGAGATGGGTTCCAGAACTGTCAGGCGAGCCGCGCCAACTGGGGTGGGTGATTGGGCCGCAGCTTGTGGCCCAATTGTGCAGCAACCTGCTGCACTGTTCTCCAACAGGCGGTTGCTGAGTCGGCACAGTGCCGATCGGCTGGCGTGGCTTCGTGGCGTATCTGAGCCGAGGTCCCTACTCTGGAGTCAGCCACACGGCCCGCCGTGGGGGTCAGCCACTCGTCAGGGCAGCCGCCCGGTGGCGCCGGAGATCCACCCGCCCTCCGAGATGGACGGACTGACCAACCGTTCGACGTGAGTCGACGTCGGTTGGAGAAGCGGGTGAAGGACAACAGCAGTCGGATCGAGCTACCGCCTGCGCGCACCGGTCGGCCAGCCGCACGCCCGCGCCGCTACGCCCCTGATGAGCTGGTCCGCTTCGATGCGCGGATCCCTGCCCGGCTCGCGAAGCAGCTCTATGACGTCGCCCTGATCGATGGCCGATCCGTGACGGCCGTCCATGCCGACCTCCTGGCCGCCGCCCTCGAGTGTCGCGGAGCCGCGATGGACTGAGCCGCTCGGCGCAGGACGCCGACATGCGAAAGGCCCAGAGCGCCAACTCCGGACCTCGTCGCGAATCGCTTCAGCGAGTAGCGAGCTCGCTGCCTTCATCCACTTCCGCAAGCACCCTGAGGGGGTACTTCTATGTCTTCAACACGTCCAGAGTGCTCTTCTGGAACTGAGAACGTCAACCGCCACGCCGAGGATGAGGAGCCTCGCGCCGCGGTCTTCAACTACGTGCCGTACGCGATCCCCAAGGACGAGTGGGCACCTGTCGCGGACTTCACCCGCGAGTCCGTGCTCATGGTTCACCCCCGCAGCGAGCGACAGGCCATCGAGGCGATGCGGACCGTCTCGCAGTTCGTCGTCTGGGCACACCGCGAGGGCTACCCGCTGGATCGAGACCGGATGTTCGTCCCCGACGCGGTCGAGCGCTACATCGCGGTCGCTGCCTCGCACCTTGCAGTGTCTTCCCGCGCGACCCGTCGCTCGGACCTCCGGCGGTTCTCCCGCCAGATCACGACGAAAGCGCCGTGGGCACCGGATCCGCCGCAGCTGAAGCAGCGCAGGACGCTCGTGCCGTTCACCCAGGACGAGATCACGCGCCTGTGGGAGATCGCCAACGACCAGAGCACGAAGATCCGCCGTCGCCGCTTCA
>Ga0116186_1003413_pt1 | contig 13546 bp, 14 predicted proteins | sample AD_JPNNA4_MetaG_FD_89806 | JGI IMG/M metagenome (GOLD analysis project Ga0116186, IMG submission 89806) | Active sludge microbial communities of municipal wastewater-treating anaerobic digesters from Japan - AD_JPNNA4_MetaG | ecosystem: Engineered > Bioreactor > Anaerobic > Digestate | place...
GGCCAGGCCCCCGAGGGGGAACACCGGCCGCAACGCCTCCGGTACCGGTAACGTCCGCTCCCCGACAGGACCGTCGGACGGAGACGTTCGACGATCTCGGCCAGCTCCGGGTTCACCATCCGCACAGTATCGAACACCTGTTCGATACTGTGCAAGGGCCGTCCGGGCGCGTCGAGGACCACCACCGGATCTGCGGTGAGTGGTCACCAGGCGGTGATCACACGTCACCGCGAACCACTGGCGGGACGGGGTTACTCCGCCGGAGCGGGGAACTGCGGGACCTCGACGCCGGGACGGTAGTACGTGTAGAGATCCTCGATGATCTCCTTGAGGCCCTCGGCGGTGTGGCCCTTGGCGATGTCGACGCTCACGACCGAGCCGTTGATGTGGATGCCGTCGATGCCGCCGTGCTCGAGCAGGCGACGGGCCAGCACGTCGGGCGGACGATCGCCGACGATCGTGTCGCCCGGCTTGTAGCGCTCGTGGCCGGTGCCGGTGAGCACACGGTTGAGCTCGAACCGAACCACACCCGTGGTCGGTGACTGCTTCTCGATGACGGTGACCGGCTGTCCCATAGCGTCCGCAGCGTAGCGGGCGGCGACGCTCCACCCGAAAACCACCCCCCGATGCCACCCGACCTGTCGAGGATTCGGGTCGGCGCTCAGGCGATCGGGGCGGTGAGGTCGTAGAGGGTGGAGCCGTCGATGGTCGTGGCGGTGAAGTTCTCCTGCACCCACGTGGCGATCTCCGACGATGCGTCGCTGCCGCCCATCTGGTTTCCGAACCCGCCGCCGCCGAAGCCGCCACCGCCGATGAACCAGTGGATCTTCCCGTCGGCGACGTACTGCTGGAACTCGGCCAGCGTCGGCGACGGATCCGAGCCGTTGAACCCACCGATGGCCATGACCGGCAGTTCGGTCGCGAGCTGGTATCCCGAGGCGTTGTTGGAGCCGACCGCTGCTGCGACCCACGTGTAGCTCGAAGCGTCCTCGCTGAGCGCCGCGACGATCTCGGCGCCGGGAGTCACGGCGTCGAGCAACCCACCCATTCCGCCACCACCGCCGGGGCGGGCACCGAGCCCGCCGGGGAAGCCACCCGTCGTGCCACCGGGCGGGGTGGTACCGATGGCCGGTGGGTTCCCACCGGGGAAACCACCCGGGAGCCCACCGGGCATCGTTCCGGTCATGCCGCCGGGGAAGCCACCCCGGCCGGGACCGAACCCGCCTCCCGTGACGGTCGGTCCCGCGGTGACGATCGAACCGGTGTGGGGAGTGGCGACGGTCTGCAACGTCCACGCGGTCGGGCCGGCGAGTCCCGCCACGAGCGCCAGACCGGCGGCTCCGACTCCGAGCCAGTTGGCCGCCCGGTCACCCCAGAGGGGCCGCAACCAGGCCGCGGCGAGCAGGCCGCCGACGGCGGTTCCTCCGGCAACGAGGACGAGTGTCGAGATCCAGGGGTTCCAGTCCGCGGCGCGGGCCAGAAGGACCCGTGCCCACCAGGTCGTCACACCGGCGATGACCGCCAGCACCGTCATCGTCGCAGCGTGGGCCCGAGGGGACGTGGTGCGGTGCTGCCAGAGCGTCACGGCACCGATGCCCACGAGCGCAGCGACCGCCGGCGCCAGGGCGACGGTGTAGTAGGCGTGGAAGATCCCGCTCATGAAGCTGAACACGGCGCCGGTGACGACGAGCCACGAACCCCACACCGCGATCGACGCACGTTGCAGGTCGCGGCGTGGTCGCCGCCACCACACGACCAGCACTGCGGCGAGGAGGATCAGCGCCGCCGGGACCAGCCAGGTGATCTGACCGCCGATCTCGTTGCCGAACAGTCGACCGATCCCCGTCTCGCCCCACATGCCACCGCCGGGCCCGTTGCCCCCGCCGACGCTGCCGGTCTCGTTGCCGGTGAGCCGACCGAGACCGTTGTACCCGAGGGTCAGCTCGAGGATGGAGTTGTCCTGGGATCCACCGACGTAGGGCCGCATGCTCGCCGGCACCAGCTCGACGATGGCGATCCACCAGCCGGCGGACACGACCATCGCTGCGGCGGCGATCGCCAGGTCACGGATGCGTCGCCAGAACCCGTTGCCGCCGAACGCGAGATGCGCCGCACCGAGCCCCGGCACGATCAACAGCACCTGGAGCTGCTTGGTGAGGAACCCGAACCCGACGGCCACGCCCGTGGCGACGAACCACTTCCACGCACCGCTCTCGATGGCCCGGAGGGCGAAGTAGGCGGCGATCACCATGAGGAGCGTCAGGAGCGCGTCGGGGTTGTTGAAGCGGAACATCAGCGCCGCGACCGGGGTCAACGCCATCACGACACCCGCCAGCAACGCCGCGTGGGCGCTGAACCAGCGGCGAACCGCGGCGTACAGCACACCGACGGTGGCGACGCCCATCAACGCCTGTGGCAGCAGGATGCTGAACGAGCTCAGCCCCAGGACCCGGACCGACAACGCCATCGGCCACAACGACATCGGGGGCTTGTCGACGGTGATGGAGTTCGCGGCGTCGGACGAGCCGTAGAAGAACGCCTTCCAGCTCTGCGACCCGGCCTGCACGGCCGCGGAGTAGAAGGCGTTCGCCCATCCCGACTCCGACAGGGTCCAGAGGTACAGCACGGCGGTGCCGACCAGGAGTCCGACGAGGGCCGGCCGGGCCCACACCGGGTCGTCGTCACGCCCCCGGACCACACGACGAAGGCGCGCCGACCGGTGCTGTTGGGCTGCAGCCGCCGGCTCCATCGGCGGTTGCACCGCAGCACGGGCAGTGGCGGGGACCGGGTGATCGGCAACCGTCATGGCTGCACCTCCGTGGACGTGATCGGCGTGTGGCTGAGGACGGTGAATCGGGCGACCGTGGTGAGTGACCACGTCGCCAGCAGGGCGAGGAGCTCGACGAGGTGATCGGTGGGGCTGATCGCCGACAGGACGAACGTCGAGACGACGAGCCCGACCAGGTAGATCGCCCCGGCGCGGAGGTAATCGCTCGAACGGCCCAAACGCCCGCGGCGCCCGAACGTGAACCGGCGATTGGCCCAGGCGTTGACGGCCACGGTCGCCGTCACGGCGACGACGTTCGCGAGCACCGCGCCGAGCGGTTCGCGGAGGGCCAGGAAGAGCCCCGCGGAGACTCCGGTGCTGATCGTGCCGATCAGTCCGAACACGACGAGCTGGCGACCCATCTGGTCGGCGAGCTCGGCGCGCCCGTAGGTGGCGCCGTCGATCCGTCCGGCGCCGCGGAGGAACCGCCACGCCATGCGGGCCATGCCGGCCAGGTCGCGGCGGGCCGTCTGTGCGACCCGGACGCGGCTGTCGGGATCGTCGACCCAGTCGACGGGCACCTCGTGGATGCGCAGCCCGTTGTGCTCGGCGACGAGCAGCAGCTCGGTGTCGAAGAACCACTCGTCGTCGTCGATCTGGGGCAAGAGGGCCGCCGCGGCATCGGCTCGCAGGGCCTTGAAGCCGCACTGGGCGTCCTGGAAGTGGGTCGCGAACACGGTGTGCAGCAGCAGGTTGTAGGAGCGGGAGATGAACTCGCGTTTGGGACCGCGCGCCACCGACGCGCCCGACGCCAACCGTGATCCGATGGCCACGTCGGAGTGACCCGTGACCAGGGGCGCAACGAGCGGCAGGAGCGCATCGAGTCCCGTGGACAGGTCGACGTCCATGTAGGCGAGCATCGGCGAGTCGCTCTCACCCCACGCGGTGCGGAGCGCGAGGCCCCGGCCCTTGCGATCGAGGTGCCGCACCCGCACCCCCTCCAGCCGGCCGGCCAGGGCGGTGGCCGTCTGCATCGTCGAGTCGGTCGAGCCGTTGTCGACGATGGTGATCCGCCAGCTGAAGGGCATGGTGGTGCGGAGGTGGGCGGCGAGTCGCTCGACGTTGGCGTCGAGCACGTGGGCTTCGTTGTAGACGGGCACCACGATGTCGAGCGTCGGCGCAACGACCGGGGCCGCCGCCGGCTGCGCCGTGACCGCGGTGGTCGGCTCGGGGTCGTGGACGGTGGTCATGGAACCAACGATCGGCCCCGGCCATCGGACGGCGCTCAGAGGTTCCTGGGAACTCCCGCAGAACTGCTCACGCCGCGGGCATCCCCGTCGAGCGGCTCAGGAGCGCCGGGAGAACGTCAGAGCGAGTCGGTCGAGAAGGTGTCGCACTGCTCGGAATCGCCCGAGTCGTAGCCCTTCTTGAACCAGCGGGACCGCTGCGCCGACGTGCCGTGTGTGAATCCCTCGGGGTTCACGCGCCCCGTCGCCGACTTCTGGATCGAGTCGTCGCCAACTCCTGCGGCGGCCCGCAACGCCTCGTCGATGTCACCGTCGTCGAGCCGCTTGGTCGGATCGGACTCACCGCGCTCGTAGCGCGTATGGGCCCAGACCCCGGCGAGACAGTCGGCCTGCAGCTCGGTCCGCACCGAGAGGCCGTCAGGCCCGTTGGCGGCACCGGGATCGTCCTCCTCGAGCCGACGCACCTGCGCCGAGATACCGAGCTCGTTCTGCACGTGGTGCCCGACCTCATGCGCGATCACATACGCCTGGGCGAAGTCACCCGCAGCACCGAACCGCGTCGCCAGCTCCTCGAAGAACGTCAGGTCGATGTACACCAGCTGGTCGCCCGGACAGTAGAACGGCCCCATGTCCGAGCTCGCCTGCCCGCACGCGGTGTTCACACCACCGGTGAACAACACGAGCTTCGTGCGGTCGTAACGCTTGGAGGCCTCGTCGAACTGCTGCTCCCAGACGTTGTTGGTGTCGGTGATGAGCACGTTGGCGAACTGGGTCAGTTCGGGATCGGGGTCGTCCGCGGCCGGAAGCGACGCGTCGGCGACATCGCCCGAGCCGGGCAATGCTCCGCCGCCGGACATACCCGGCAGGTTGTCGAGACCGGCAGTGGACACGTCGAACCCGCCGCCCGACATGATCTTCGGGAGGAGGAACACCGCGGCCAACACGAGGAGGACCCCGACGACGCCACCCTTGCGGCCCTTGCCGCCGAACATTCCGCCGAGCACCCCACCGAGGCTGCCGCCACCGGCACCTCCACCGCCCGCCCCGCCGAGCGCACCGCCCAAGACGTCGCCCAGGCCGCCGAGCCCACCAGCGGGGTCACCGGCACCGCGCTGATCGATCATGTCGGAGGACTTCGCCTCGTCCTTGTCCCATTCCATGGAGCCTCCTCAGGCGCGCGTCGTCGCCGGATCGACGACATCGGTACCGGTGGAGGGCCGGTGATGGTCGGAGGTGGCGTCGGGGTCACCAAGAGAGGCACCGTCGACGGCGGCCAGCGACCGCGTCGAACGCATGGCCCAGAGGGCCAACGAGATCGAGATGGCGGCGAGCACGAGGTGCACGACGACGAAGCCGACCGAGTAGTCGCCGAGCGGGATGGTGACGATGCGAGTGGCCCACAGCGCGATCGAGGCCCAGCCGGCCACCGACACCAACCGGTGAGCGAGCGGCGCCGGCATCGGTCGCACGGCAACGACGGCGACCACCAGTCCGACGACGACGAACCCGATGGCGCGAGCCAGGTCGACCCCGTCGCCACCGTCCTTTTCGACGATGTTGTAGATGCGGTTGGCCCAGACGAGCAGGGTCCACATCGCGAACACGGCGACCGCCAACGGTTTGCAACGGAACATGAGCCGGGAGGTTAGTTGCCGACCCCGCGTCGCCGTCCATCGGTGGGAGGATCACGGCGCGCGTAAAAAAGCCCACGGAAGGATTTACCCGGCGGAAGTGCTGTGGGAGGCTCTCGGCATGAGCACGCTTCCCCCTCCCGATGTGCCCGCCATCTTCTGGATCGACGGCGCCGGCCAGCAGCAGGGCCCCGAGCCCCTCGCCACGGTGATCGAGCGCATCGCCCACGACCAGATCCCGTCCACGACCCCGGTCTGGTGGCAGGGCGCGGTGAACTGGTCGCCGTTCAACTCGAACGCCGAGTTGGCCGCGGCGCTCGCCACTCGCCTGGCACCCGCGCCGGCACCCGCCCCTGCGCCCGAGCCCCAGGTCGCGACCCAGTCGCCGTTCGCGGCGACCACGTCGTCACCGTTCAGCTCCCCGGCACCGTCGGAATCCACGTCGGTCTTCGGGTCGCCCGCCTCGTTCGAACAGCCGGTCACCTTCGAGGCCCCGGTGACGTCGCCGTTCGAGGCACCCGCCACGATCGAGATCCCGGCGGCGGCAGCGACGTTCGACGCGGCGGCGCCGGTGGTCGCCGACCCCACCCCCACCTTCGACACTGCCTCGGCACCGGTCACCTACGACGCTCCCACCACCGGCTTCGACGCTCCGGCGGCCGCCGACGCTCCTGTGGCCGTCGAGATCCCCGTCGCCGAGGCCGCGCCGGTCGTGTCCGACGTCCCCGAGGTCATCGTGCCCGACGAGCCCGTCGTCGCCGCTCCGTCGCTCCAGCTCGGCGACGCCGCCGAACTCGAGTCGACGTTCGCGTCGCTCACGGAGCGGTCCTCGGCCTTCGACGCGGAGGTCGCCCGGGCCGCAGCGCTCGACAACACCGTCGCCGGCCTCGTGCGCCAAGCGCTGGGCGAGCTCGGCTTCAGTATCGACGAGTCGCTCACGTCCGACGACTACCACAGCTTCCGTCTGTCCGAGCCCGGAGGAGCGGTCGCCTCCCTCGCCATCCAGCGGGTCCCTGCCGCCATCGACGTCGCTGCCGCGACCGAGCGCCCGATCGCGTGCTTCGTGGACCGCGCCGGACGGGCATCGGTCGGCCTCTTCGTCGGCGACTACCTCACCGACGACGGCACCGACCAGGCGCTCTTCACCAAGCACCTGGCGAGCGTCGTCAACGCCGCCGGCACGGCGAGCTGAATCGGTCGGCCGTTCGCTGCGCCGCCGGGCCCGGCGGCTGACGGCGACGTCAGTCGGTGGGGTCGTCGGAGCGTTCGTCGGGGAGCGGGCTGAACTCCGTCGACACGAGTGCGAGCGACGGATGGCTCACGACCGGTGACATCGTCGCCCACGCCTGGTCGTCGACGCGGAGCTGACTGACGCCGGCCACATCGCCGATGCCCATGGCCCGCACCGTGACGGTGCCGGCGAGGTTGACCCAGTCGGGAACAGCGTCGTCGACCGCGTGCGCCAACAATTCGCCGGGAGCGGCGGCCTCGCACAGGCGGGCGGCCAGGTTGACCGAACGGCCGATGTAGTCATCGCCCTCGAACAGCAGCACGGTGCCTGCGGCGATGCCGGCGTGGATCTCGAACGCGTCGTCGCGGAACCGCAGGAGCAACTCGGCGACCGTCGCGATGACCGGCCCGGGCTCGGTGCCGACGAGCATGACGCCGTCGCCCAACCACTTGGCCACTCGTGCGCCACGGCGTGCCGTGACGTCGCGGCACGCCGAGCGGAACCGCGACAACATCTCGGTGGCGGCGTGCGCCCCGAACTGGTCGGTGTACTTGGTGAATCCGCACACGTCGACGAAGGCGAACACCCGATAGAGCGACTGGTTGAGTTCGACCCACTCCGGCAGCGGGCGCTCGGTGCCCGTGCCCTGCGGAGCGATCGCCGGGATCTGCTCGGTGACCCGCTCGACCGCCACATCACCCTCGGCCGCGAGGAGCCGCCGGACAGCGCGGGAGGCGTTGTCGAGCGGGGCAGCGACCTTCGGACGCTTCTGGGCGGTCGGGCGTGTGGTTCGGCTGCTCATGTCGAGTTCGATCGTCCCAGGTAGTGCTTGCTGTTGCAAGCATACCCAGGGTGACATCTTTACCAACGCGAGATTTCGAGTTCGTCGAGGCCGTCGGGCAGCGGCATCGGCTCGCCGTCGGAGCGTTCGGTGAGATCGAGCGCCAGCTGGTCGCCCTCGGGGAGGTCGGCGACCGGCCGGTGCAGGCCTCCCCACACGAGGTGATCCATGAACACCCAGGACCGCCGGTGGATCGACGACGGGCCGTACCCCTGCAGAGCGGTCTTGTGCCGGGGGCAGGGGTACCCCTTGTTGGTCTCGAAGCTGTACGCCGGGAACTCGTCGGCGAGCTCCCGCATGATGCGGTCGCGGCTGACCTTGGCGAGGATCGACGCCGAGGCGATCGACAGCGACGTCGCGTCGCCCTTCACGATCGTGCGGGTCACGGTCCGGCCGGTCGGCCCACCGCCGACGAAATCCCACTTGCCGTCGATCAGCGCAACACCGGGTTCGATGCCGAGCGCCGCGAGGGCACGGCGGGTGGCGACCCGTTGGGCTTCGGACATGCCGAGGTCGTCGCACTCCTGCGGGGAGGCGTGGCCGACGGCCCACGCCTCGCACCAGCCGGCGATGCGATCGAACAGGGCCTCGCGATTGCGTTCGGTGAGCTGTTTGGAGTCTCGGATGCGGTTGACCCGTCGGTCGCGGGGCACGATCGCCGCGCCGATCGTGAGCGGCCCGGCCCACGAGCCGCGGCCGACCTCGTCGATCCCCACCACGTACTCGACGCCCGCATCCCAGAACGTGCGCTCGACGCCCAGGTTCGGTGGGCGTCGAGGGGCCATGGCCCGGAGCGTACCGCGTGGTCCGTCGCGTTGACTCGCCCCCCAGGGGCGGTATCCTGAACGCACACGGGGGTCACAGCACCACACAAAGTGGTCGTTGGCGAGACTCGAGGGGGACGAATGCAGTACAACGCGAACGACACCGAGCGAGCCGACCGAGCACGCGAGCTCGTCGAGGTGATCACCATCGCCCTCGGGACGAGCGTCGAGGTGCGCCGACGGTTCGACCAGGCCTGGGCCCGCGGCTTCGAGGTCGCGTCCGCGACCGAGGAGGGCTACCGGCTCCGCCGACAGTCCGACGGAGCGGTCCTCCCCGTGAGCTTCCCGCCCGACGACGTCCGGCGGTCGTCGGGCTCCCCCACCATCCACCTCCCCCGCTGATCTCGACACCGGCCGGAGCGGCGCGTCAGCGCCACGCTCACCGGAGGGCCGGTGGGCCCACCGCACCAACGAGAACCCGCCCAACGGCCCATTGCCCGAAGCGGCGTATGACGTCACGGTGTACCTCGTGACCACCGAAGCCCGCTCCCCACGCCGAGGCCGCCCCCGCCGCGCCGAACGGGGCGCGATCCTGATCCTGACCGCCGTGTCGATGGTCGGGATGATGTGCTTCGCCGGCCTCGCGATCGACGTCGGCATGGTGCGGTCCCAGCGGGCGCAGTACCAGGCAGCTGCCGACGCCGCCGCGCTCTACGCCACGTTCCTGATCCGTCAACCGGGCGCCGACGTCTCGACCGTCGCCGCCCAGGTCCGAACCTTCGTGGCACAGAACCTCGACATCGCCGACGGCACGGCCGACTCGACCTGGGCCCACTGCGCCGACGCCAAGAAGCTCACCACCGTGAGCCCGCTCGACGCCTCGATCGGCAACGACTGCATCAGCTTCGTGCTGAGCGGCTCCGCCAGCCAGGCCCGGGTCCGGATCCCGATGCGTCGGGTGAAACCGGTCATCGGGCTCGGGCTCGCGACCATGGAGGTCACAGCGGTCGCCGGCGCCGAGGGCAGCGGGGCCGGATGCGACGCCTACGCGGTCGCCGGGTGTGCCACCCCCACGACCGCTGCACCGACGACCACGTCCACCACGATCAAGGCGACGACGACCACGACGAGGCCCGGGCCGACCACCACCGTCAAGCCGACCACGACCATCTACGGCACGACGACGACCACCAAGAAGCCGGTGACCACGACGACCCGCAAGCCCACCACGACCACGACGGTGAAGCCCGGTCCGACGACCACAACGATCAAGGCGACCACGACCACGGCGAAGCCCACCACGACCGTGACGACCACGACCGCGCCGCCGGTCCCGACGACCCTCGACATCGGGTTCTAGGACCGGCGCAGTGTCTCGCTCGTCAGAAGTCGAGGTTGGGGTGTTCGACCCCCGAGCCCTTCCGGAGGAGACCCTCGTAGGCCTCCGCTGCCGGGCGGCCCTGGTGGCACACGGCGTACACCTGGCTCGAGATCGGCACGTCGATGCCGAACTCGGCGCCGATGTCGAGCACGACCGGCGCGGTCTTGACCCCTTCGGCGACCATGTTCATCTCGGCGACGACCTCGTCGATGGAACGACCTCGACCGAGCTGCTCGCCGACGTGGCGGTTGCGGCTCTGCGGCGAGATGCACGTGGCGAGCAGATCGCCCATGCCGGCCAGTCCGGCGAACGTGAGCTCGTTCCCGCCCATTGCGACGCCGAGGCGGCTCAGCTCGGCCAGCCCACGGGTGATGACCGCGGCACGGGTGTTGTCGCCAGCACCGAGCCCGTCGGCCATGCCCGACGCGATGGCGATCACGTTCTTGAGCGCCCCCGCGACCTCGCAACCGACGACATCGGGGTTCGTGTAGACGCGGAACAGGTTCGTGGAGAACACCTCCTGCAGCCGGGCGGCCACGACCGGGTCGTGGGTGGCGAGCACCGACGCCGCGGCGTCGCCGGCCAGGATCTCCTTGGCCAGGTTGGGGCCCGTGAGAACAGCGACGGGATGACCAGGGACGACCTGGTGGGCGACCTCGCTCATCCGCAGTCGGGTGCCCTGCTCGAGCCCTTTCGCGAGGCTCACGATCGGCACCCACGCCCGCAGGTGGTCGGACACTTCCTCGAGCGTCGAGCGGAACGACTGGGACGGTACGCCCATCACGAGCACGTCGGCCTGACGGACGGCCTCACCGAGGTCGGCCGTGGCCCGCAGCGCCGGATGCAGGTCGAAGCCGTCGAGGTACCGGCTGTTGCGGTGGTGGCTGTTGATCTCCTCGGCGGTCTCCGCGTGCCGCGCCCACAGGACCGTGGAGACGTTGTGGGCAGCCAGGTGGCCCACCGTCGTTCCCCACGAACCGCCACCGATGATGCCAACCGTGATGCGCATGCTGTGACCCTATTGCGTTGCGACCGCTGCGGAGCGGCCGAACCGGGGACTGAGCCGATCGGCCCGGCGGCTGTGGGAAAAGTGCCCGGTCGGATCCTGCGTCCGAGCCTGTTCGATGGATGCGTGACCACCGATCGCACATCGATCCGGCGGCGCCCCACCCGGCGTCCGGCCCGACGGGGGCGCGGCGAGCGCGGTGCCGCGCTGATCGAGTTCGCGCTGGCCTTCCCGATCCTCTTCCTCCTGATGATGGGGGTCGTCGACTTCGGGGTGAACTACGGCAACAAGGTCGAGACCAGCCACGCGGCCCGCGAGGGCGCTCGAGCCGGGTCGGTCGGACGCGTCGGTACCGACACCTCGTGCTACGTCGCCCGGACCCCACCGTCGACCGAGGCGCGGCAGCTCGCCTGCCTCGTCAAGGCCCGCACCCACATGGACAGCGAGGACGTTCGCGTGCGATTCACCTACATGGACGGTGACGGTCGCTACACGAACGACTTCTCCGAAGCCAAGCGGCAGGCCAACCGCTACTCGATCATGGTGTGCGTCTCGACCAGGGCGTTCTCCCTGAGCGGCCTCCTCGCACCGGTCTTCAACGGCAAGTTCCACCACTCCCGGGCCGTGATCAAGACCGGTACCACACCCTGGTCGAACGTCGCAGCGAGCGGCGCCACCGTCTACTCCTACGTCCCGCAGTACGCCGAGACCACGTTCGCCGGCGACAGCTGGTCGTGGTGCACGTCCGACGACCCTGCCGCCGACATCAACCTGTGACCACCATGACGCTCTCCCACCTCCTCCACCGGCGCCGCTGGGCCCGACTCGACGGTCGCACCGAACGCGGCGCCGTGCTGGTCGAGCTCGCAATGGTGGTGCCGATCCTCGTGGTCCTCATCATGGGCATCGTCGACTACGCCGTGCTCTTCAACCAGAAGATCGGCATCCGTGGTGGTGTCTGCGAGGCGGCATGGAACGGCAGCCGTGGCATCTTCGGCGCCGCGCCCAACTCGTCGTGTTCGCTGACGTTCCCAGCGGCGTTGCCCGACGACAACACCCAGCGCATCATGTGCATGGTCAAGCGCCGCAGCGGCCTGGACCAGTCCGAGCTGCGGGTCATGGTGCGAGTCGTCGACCTGGACAACCCCGCCAACCCGGCGACCTACGCCAACGGCAAGGGCCTGATGGTCTGTGCAATGCGCAAGGCGTCGTCGGCGACCCACTTCTTCTCGTCGCTGTTCGCCACGAGCTACCAGGTGTCGAGGCTGACCACCGTCATCCTCTCGATCGACCCGAACGTCACGTTCGTCGGCGGTGGCAGCGAGACACCGTTCCCCACGAAGGCCGGCGGCTGGTCGTTCTGCGATCCCACCAGGCCGGTCCCGGCCTAGGGGCCACGCCGTAGAGTCGGGCCCATGCCCGCCGGTTGCCTCGTGCTCGTCCCCCTGCGCTCCTTCCTCGATCCGAAGACCCGCCTCGCCGACGTGCTCACCCTGCCGGAACGGGCCGACCTGGCGCGACGACTGGCCGGCGATGTCCTCGATGCCCTCGACGGATGGGACGTCGCGGTGCTCACCGACGACGATGACGTGATCAGGTGGGCGGACCAACGCGACGTCACCGTTGCGCGACCCGGCATCGCCGGGCTGAACGCTGCCGTCACCGCCGGCGCCGAACTCGCCGTCGACCGACGGGCGGAGGTGATCGCCGTCGTCCACGCCGACCTCGCCATGCCCGATGCCCTCACCGACGTGCTCACATCCGCAACAGCGCCCGAGCGGGCCGGCGGGGTGACCGCCGTACCCGACCGCCACGGCGACGGGACCAACGTGCTCGTCGTCCCGGCCGGTGCCGGGTTCCGCTTCGGGTACGGACCGGGTTCGTTCGGCCGCCATCGAGACGAAGCGACCCGGCTCGGCCTCGCGTTCGTCGAGGTCGCCCACGCCGGGCTCGGCTGGGACGTCGACACCCCGAGCGACCTCTCGGCCTACCTCACCCTGGGTGATCCGACCCGGGGAGGGTGAGCCGACCAGGCCCGAGAACGAGAGATCAACCTGTCACAGCAGGCGGCTCTCCTGCCGATAGAGACAGGATGCGTCCGACACTCCTCCGTTCCGCAAGCGGCCGGCCGCGGCGGCGCCGCGAGCGTGGCGATCGAGGGGCCATCCTCGTGCTCACGAGCATCGTGATGATCGTCCTCATGGCGTTCTGCGCATTCGCGGTCGATATCGGCCAGCGGAACCAGCAACTCGCCGGCGCTCAGCACGCCATCGACGCTGCGGTGATCACCGCAGCGCAGTACCTGAGCGAACACGACGGCGACTATGCCGGTGCGTCGGCGCGGGTCAAGGAGATCATCCGCCAGAATCTCGGCATCGACCCGGCGAGCTGGCCCGCCTGCGACGACCCCAACCACCTCGACGTGTCCGCGCCGAACGGACACGACCTGCATCAGCTTCCGGCGCATCGCCGCGACCGCGACGACCCAGGTCAAGAACGACATCCGGGTTCGGCTCCCCTCCTACCGGATGGACACGATCTTCGGGTCGGCGCTGGGGCTCGACTCGATCGACCTGGCAGCGACCGCTGCCTCCAACGGGAACAACTGCGGCGCCGGGACCAGCCAGGCGTGCGGGCCGGGCACGAGTGCGGCGACCACGACCACCACAGCGCCGCCC
>Ga0116186_1003414_pt1 | contig 13540 bp, 13 predicted proteins | sample AD_JPNNA4_MetaG_FD_89806 | JGI IMG/M metagenome (GOLD analysis project Ga0116186, IMG submission 89806) | Active sludge microbial communities of municipal wastewater-treating anaerobic digesters from Japan - AD_JPNNA4_MetaG | ecosystem: Engineered > Bioreactor > Anaerobic > Digestate | place...
GACAATGTTTTGTAAAAAACTTTGTGAGTATTATATCTCCGGGTTTACGCTCGTGAGGTATTAAATTGTGACATAAGCCTATAATGTGAGTCTGTGAATGGTTTGAAATATACCTTGCAATACTACCTAATGCAGGAGCAAAAAATGGCATCCAATAATGAATAATCACCATATCGGGTTGTTGAGCACATATATAACGTGCTGTTTTACGCCAATTTAAAGGATTAAGCGAATGTAATATTGATTCAATTCTAAGACCAGCAGGCTTAATTGATGATGAAAATTGTGTTTTTCCGGGAAATAAAAATGTTGGATATTGCATACTGTACGAAACTATAGAAGTATCGTGACCTAACGCATTCAAATTTGTTACTAACTGTTCATTAAAATCGGCAATACCACCGCGTAAAGGATGTGCGGGACCAATGCAAATAATTTTCACAACTATAAATTTAATGTTGTTTCACAATTATATTCATTTCTATTACTCGACGAACGCGATACTAATTCAGCTAAAAAGCCTGTTAAAAATAACTGACAACCAACAATAAGACAAACTATACCTAAAAAGAAGAGTGGTCGTTGAGTCATGTTGTATACAGATTCTACCAGTTTCATATACGATAAATAAGCAAGAATAAGAGCACCCAAAGTAAAACTCGCCAATCCTATAGAACCAAAAAGGTGCATAGGTCGTTTGCTAAATTTGGAAATAAAGATAACCGAAAGCAAATCCAAAGGACCACGTAAAAATCGTTCTACCCCAAATTTGGTAGTGCCATATTTTCGTTCTTGATGGTGTACTACTTTTTCGCCTATCTTTTTGAATCCTGCCCATTTTGCCAATACAGGTATATATCTATGCATTTCGCCATATACCTCAATACTTTTTATAACTTGTTTTTTATACGCTTTTAGACCGCAATTAAAATCATGCAAATAAATACCCGTCATAGCTCTAACAGTTGCATTGTAGAGTTTACTTGGTAAATTTTTGGTTAATATCGGGTCGTATCGTTTCTTTTTCCAGCCCGATACAAGGTCGTATCCTTCGTCTACTATCATATGATACAATCCTGGTATTTCTTCCGGATTATCTTGCAAATCGGCATCCATAGTTATAACAACATCACCCGTAGCAGCTTCAAATCCTTTATACAATCCTGCAGATTTACCATAATTTCGTTGAAATTTTATACCTTTTATAGCTTTATTGGCGAGTGCTAATTGTGAAATTATTTGCCACGAATTGTCTCTACTACCATCATCTACTAATATAACTTCGTAGGTAAAAGAATGCTGTGTCATAACTCGCTCTATCCACGAACATAATTCCGGCAGCGATTCTTCTTCGTTAAATAGGGGAATAACTATAGAAATTTGCATGATACTGATATTTTTTTACAAATGTATTGGTATTTTTTTGTTATTACAATAAAATGGCTAATTGTAATATTTAGAATTTTAATAAAAGCTTTATAAAAACGCTTATAGACAGCAATTATTGTTTGCCGGTAATTACAACGTAGTAGTCAAAAAATCCTTCAAATGCATATGTTTAATGCCTTTACAACTTTGATTTGATTGAGTTTCATCTATACTAACTACGTGTTTTGGATAGTTGTCGTGTATAAGCATTAGATTATCAAATTCACGCGAAATTACAGGTTCATCATATTAATTACAATAGAATATACCTTTTTTCCACACGCCTTTGTCCAGTTAGAATTTTATAAATAAATGGCTTAATTCTATTAATATTCAGCTCAATCCATATATTTTTTAGCATTCATAATTTCTTTTATAAAAGAATTTTTTCATATACCATATAAAAAAAGGCGTCTCATTTCTGAAACGCCTTCCTATATAACTCAAAATTAAGAACTAAAAAATCAAAACTAAATTTTAGCCCATAACAGCCTCTACAATAACGTCGCCGCTAGTAAATACAGGTACTTTGTTTCCGGAAATTTCTTTACCGTTCACAACCAATTTCACAATACCTTTCGATACATGATTTGGGTTGGTAATAGAAATTTTATAGGTTGCTCCACGGAATTTACGGGTAACTTTAAAACCATCCCACGAAGTAGGAATACATGGGTCAATAATTAATCCGTCTAATGCGGGACGTACACCTGCAATCCATTGAGTTCCTGCTACGTATGTCCAAGAAGATGTTCCCGACAACCAAGCATTTCGTCCCAATCCGAATTGTTTGTGCTCATCGCCCAAAATATTTTGTGGGTAACAATATGGTTCTGATTCAAATATTTCTAATTTGTCATTTTTTGAAGCAGGATTAATTTGATTGTAATATTGAAATGCTCTATCGCCTCGTCCAGCAATAGTTTCAGCAATCATTACCCATGGGTTGGCATGTAGGAATATACCACCGTTTTCTTTTGCTCCGGGAGGATATGTAGATACACCACCTAAACTTGGATCAAATCCATTATACCCCGGCCAACTTAATTTAATACCGTTTGCAGTATTTAATTTTTCATTTACAGTATCCAATGCAGTTATCATACGTTCACCTTCGGCAAATCCAGCTATCACAGGCCACGATTGACCGTTGGTAAATATTTTACCGTATTGATTTTTATCAGAGCCAAGCGGTTCTCCTGTTGGTTTAAAGTAACGAATCCACCATTTGCCGTCCCATAAATGCTCGTTAACAGCTTTTTTCATTTCGGCATAGTAGTTTTGCAATACAAGTTTATAATCATGCTCTCCAATTAAATCACAAATATCAAGCATTTCAATAATTGCTTTACCAAATAAACTAGCATTGAACATTGATTCAGCACCATGACCTAAGTTTACGGTGTCATTCCAATCGGCAAATCCGAGGTGAGGTAATCCGTGAGATCCTCTATCGTTCCATGTAAAATTTATAGAACGTTTAAGGTGTTCCCATACAGTTCCTTTTTCACGTTGTTCAAGGGGTAACTTTTTATCGTAAAACGTAATTTCTTTTTTCAAGAAATCTACATTACCGGTTTCTTTTAAATATTGAGCAACTGTTTGTACTATCCATAAATGGTCATCGCCATAGTAATTTGGCAAATGTGGTTCTTCGCGTGAATCACCTTCGTTTGCCTCCATAGTTAATGGGAAGTATTGGTGCATAGCAGAACCATTAGCCAACTGTACCGAAAGTAAATTTTCTGCTAACACACGAGCTTCTTCGGGCATATGCGACATTGCACCAAGTAAATCTTGCGACGAATCGCGGAATCCAATACCACGTGAGCTACCAAAACCTAATTGATATAATGAAAGATAACGACTCCAGTTTTTGGTAGTATGACACTGACGAGGATTGTGCACATTTATCATAGAATTGAACGAAGCATCAGGAGATTCAATTTTCATTACAGACAAATAATTGTCCCACCATGCAGCTAAGTCAGCAAAAGCTTTGTCAACATTTGCAAGATTTCTATATTTTTGAATTTCTTCTTGAGCTGATGCAATTGAATCTTTTTGAGTCAATTGAGTTACTGTTCTATCAGAAGCTCCATGTGTTAATGTGCCGAATTTTATAAGTAATGCAGCAATATTATCACCACGTAAACATTCTGAATTTGAAAGTTCAGCATTTTGTAGCGAAAGAGGATTTACAAACGAACCATATTCAAAATCGCCCAAAAATTTACGACGGTCGCCATCGAATGATGATACCGGACGATCGCACGTAACAAGGTTTACTGCGTATTGTTTTTTCATAAATGCATATTGCTCAAGAACTACATGTCCGCTTGCTTCTTTGTGTGCATTCAAAGTCATTGTTTGTGGAACCCAGTCGGCATTGGTCAATTGTTTTAATGCATCGAAGTGGGTAAATTCGTATACCGGAATTACGTCAATTTCCAGATCTTTGCCTGAAATATTTGTTACTTTAATATCTTGTAATACTGTGTGCGCACCTTGAGGAACGAATACCGTAATTTCTGATTTTACACCAAATGCTTCTACAATCCACGTTGTGTATGAAAGACCAATATGGCATTCAAATTTGTCTAATGCTTTAAGAGTCGGAGTAAAAAAAGGAGAAAACACATTGTATGTTCCATCACTATTTTTGATACGAATATATACCGTAGATCCTTTAAAATCGGACTGAGGCATTTGTGCTATATATTTAGTGATTCGGTTAAGGGCAGGGTCGCCTTTGCAAATTATAGAACCACCGGTAGTATCTACTATACCACCAAACTCTAATGTACCCACGTAATTAATCCATTTAATAGGAGTTTTAGGCGTAGTTAGTACATATTCTTTTTTTGTGTCGTCAAAATATCCAAATTGCATACAAAAAAGTATTAATTAAGTTTTTACTATTTTTTAATTGAGGTACAAAAATAAAATTTATTTGTTATTCTATATATAAACTTATGCTAAAAGTAAAAAAATAATAGGCGAGCATACAAATTATTTGATGTATGTTGCTATTTTTATTAGGTGCAAGCTGGTTTGTAACAATTGAAATACTATATTTTCCTAAATTATCGGCTGTTTACCGCTTTACTATAAACCCCGGACACAACAACGAATCGGTGTTAAATGCAATAGGAGAGAGTGTGTCAATTGTTGTAACAGAACAACCTGCACCTTGAGCTATGGCATGTCCTGCAGCAATATCCCATTCGTGAATACGCGATTTTCGAGGATACATGTGAGCTTTACCCGAGGCTACTTCTAAAAATTTAAGGGAACTCCCTATATGTTTAATTAAATATTCTGTATGGTTATCTAACAAGGATTGAATAAATTCCCGGGTATCATTGTCGTAAAACGAGCGGCTTGCAACAATAATTGTTGAATTACACGGAACCACAACTGGTAATAGTGTACTTATTTGTTTAATATGATTGTAATCAAAAGATTCTAACCGTAACGAGCATTGTGAAAGCATGTAAGCACCATGATTTGGTCCGCCAAAATAGAGAGTATCGTACACAGGTATATAAATAACACCAAATAGTGGAGTCCCCTCAGATACCAATGCAATATTTACGGTAAATTCCCCATTTTTTTCAATAAAATCTTTTGTGCCATCTAAGGGATCTACAATCCATAATGTTTTCCATGTTTTACGAATAGAAAATGGGGCATGAGTAATTTCTTCACAAAGAATAGGTATATGAGTTTGTGCTAATTTGTGTTCAATACACGCACTTGCAGCAATATCGGCTTGTGTAACAGGCGAAGAATCTTCTTTTGTAGAAATTTTAATATCTTCGCTTTCGTAAATCCTCATTATTTCTACTCCGGCACACAGAGCAGCTTCAATGGCCGTGGAAAAAAGAGTATGCATTATTTCTTCTTTGGATAATCAAAACGAATCAACGAACCTTTACTTGAAAAAATATCAGACCATTGGGCTATATCTATTTCAATAAGAACACTTCCTAATGTAGGCATATCAAAGAAATCGAGTGTGCAGAGTGATTGAACAAATTCACTAACACCAGGATTATGAGCACAAATCAATGCACTTTCAATAGAAACATCTATTGTTGAAAGAGATGAAGCTATAGTTTCTGCCGAAGCAAGATATAATGAATGAGAAAAACTGAGTTCGGATATAGATACACCATATTTTCTTAACCCTTCAATAGTTTCGGTAGTTCTAACAGAATCGCTTACTATTGCCATATCTATAGTTGGGTAGTGTTGAATTATGTAACTTGCCATAAGAGGAATATCTCGCTTACCACGTGAATTTAACGGTCTGTCGAAATCGTTTAGATTCACATCGCCCCAATCAGATTTAGCATGCCTAAGAATAATAAGGTATCGTTTCATATTTTTAATCTTTACAAATTGTTGACAATAATTAACAAACTACACAGCATAAAGATACTCTATTTGTAAATTTTGTATAAAAGTACATATTTTTTTTGTATCTACGTGGAAATGTACAGATTATTTGAGTATTTACTATATATAAGGTATAGGGTATGCGGTATACGGTATAGGGTGTAGGGTATAAGGGGCGCGATTTATCTTCCTCTTCCTCTTTACTCATGAATAAGGTATGAAACGTACGTTCAATTTAAAACAAATAATAGTTTCTTAATAACTTGTTAATATAATTGTGAATAATTACGTATCAATGCTTTATTTTTATATATACTTTTATGTTTTGTAAATTGTAAGCAAATTATGGCGAAAAAGAAAAATAAAATTTTTGTATTAGATACTAATGTAATTTTACATAATTATCGAGCTATTTATGCATTTAGAGAAAACGATATAGTAATACCTATAACCGTACTCGAAGAATTAGATAAATTTAAAAAAGGCGATAACGAACTAAGTTGGAGTGCACGGCAATTTACCCGTGAATTAGATGCAATAGCCGGTGATAAATTATTTACCGATGGAGTAGAATTAGGCGAAGGTTTAGGAAAATTATATGTAAAAACTCATGCTGAATATCCGGCAATTGTTAAAAATGCGTTTGCCGAACAAATTCCCGATCATAGAATTTTAGCAACAGCTCAAATTGTAAAAGAAAAAAACAAAGATGTTCAAGTAATTTTGGTTACTAAAGACATTAATCTTCGAATGAAAGCAAAATCTATAGGAGTAGTTGCCGAAGATTTTGAAAATGATAAATTACAAGATTTAGATATAATAGAAGAAGGGGTTCGTGTAATTCAAAATGTAGATTCGGCATTAATAAGCAAAATGTACGGAAAAACCGGAGAATTAAGTGTTACACCCGAAGAAGTTGGTATTGAACATCCCAAAAGTCATGAATACTTTATATTAAAAAGCGACAAATCGAGTATTATCGCTTACTACAATGCTAACGAAAAAATTATAACACGCGTTGTAAAACGTCAGGTATTTGGAATAGAACCTCGAAATGCAGAACAAACATTTGCACTTCATGCCTTGACCAACAAAGATATTCGTTTAATAGCAATTACAGGTAAAGCAGGTACGGGAAAAACATTAGTCGCCTTGGCAGCAGCTTTAGAGCAACACGAACATTACGAACAAATTTTACTTGCTCGTCCAATTGTTGCATTAGGCAATAAAGATTTGGGATATTTACCCGGAGGTGAAAAAGATAAAATTCGCCCGTATATGTTGCCATTATTTGATAATATCCAAGTAATAAAACAAAATTTACACAGAAACGGCGAACAAGTTAGCTTAATAGATAATATGTTAAAAGACGGTCGTTTAGAAATTTCGCCTTTAGCATATATCCGTGGGCGATCGTTACCCAAAGTTTTTTTTATAATTGACGAAGCTCAAAATTTAACACCTCACGAAGTTAAAACTATAATAACAAGAGCAGGTGAGGGGACTAAAATTATTTTCACCGGAGATATTCAGCAAATAGACTCTCCGTATTTAGATAGTTTCTCAAACGGATTGTCGGTATTGAGTACAAAAATGAAAGGACAAAAACTATTTACCCATATAAATTTGGTACGAGGCGAACGCAGCGAATTGGCTGAATTGGCAAGTACCTTATTATAAGGTATAGGCTCATTGAAATTATGGAACAACAGCTACCCGAATATACCGAGCGACAATTGTCGTTGAAAAATGGTCAAGACTCCCCTGAAATATGGGTAGCATACCAAGGATTAATTTATGATATGACTGACAGTCTAAAGTGGTATCGAGGAATGCATTATCATCATTGGAGTGGACAAGATTTAACCAAAGAAATTGGAGATGCACCACATTCAGAACAAGTGTTTTCAAAATTTAAACCTATTGGTCGACTAAAAAATGATTAATTTTTGAAAAAAATCAAAAAAAATCAAAAAAAATAGGGATTGAGAGGTGTTATGTAATTTTTTTTTTGTATAATTGTATTGAAAATCATTAATTAAAAAAGAATTTAGAGATTTTTGAAAATAAAAAACCAATAAAAATTAAAATAATTATATTAAAAATAGTACTCACTAAAAATTAACTTACTATGAACAAACAAGAACTAGTAGCTGCAATCGCAGCAGAATCTGGGTTAACAAAAGTAGATTCAGAAAAAGCATTAAATGCAACAATCAAAGCTGTCACAGCAGGATTAAAAAAAGGTGAAAGCATTCAATTAGTTGGTTTTGGAACTTTCTCAGTAGGCGCTCGTGCTGCTCGTACAGGAAGAAACCCACAAACAGGTAAAGCAATTAAAATTGCTGCTAAAAAAGTTGCTAAATTTAAAGCTGGTAAAGCTCTTTCTGACTCAGTTAACTAGTAGAAATTTTATTATAAAAAAAAGCTGTTCACAATTGAACAGCTTTTTTTTTATACATATATCAAATATTTGTTATGATTGTGCATGTGGTATTATGGAAATTATTAGATGAGGCTTGTGGTAAAAGTAAAGCTGAAAATTGTATAGAAATTAAAGAAAGATTCCAAGCTTTACAAGATTTAATTTCTGTGATACAGTATAGTAAGGTATATGTAAATGAAATTGAAACCGAAAGTAATGCTGATGTAATGCTTGTAGTGAAATGCGAAACAGAAAAAGATTTAAACCTTTATATGCAACATCATTTACATCAAGAATTATCACATTGGGTATCAAAAATTCGAAAAACACGAATAGCACTTGATTATATAGAATAAAAAAACAATAAATTTGTATACTTTTTTTTACTGACATTATTTTTTTATGAATATTTGCGTATATTTGTAAAACGTACAACTTAAATACATTCGATATGAAATTACTATGGAGATTTTTAATGACAATTAGTTTGACTACAATTGTTATGCTTACTACTCACGCTCAGGATGTTGCAAATCCTAATGGATATGTGCAAGTGTATGATGTGGTATCAGTTTCAAAATTAGAACAAAATAAATACGATCAATTTACCTACGAAAACGATACTGTAATCGTAAATTACATGTTTTGGGCAAGTCGAGGTAAGATGCAAGTGAAAATTGAAAACAAATTATCAGTACCTATTTATATAAATTGGTCGCAATCGTCATTTACCATAGAAGGTGTTGAAATACCAATGTCTCCCTATGTTGAAAAATTAAATGACAAAGAATTTAAAGTGTATGAAAAATACAAAGCTATGGATCCAACATTAACCGATATGGATTACGAATGGAAAAAACAAACTCATACAGGGCAACCACAGAAAGAAAAAGATCAAATTATTGAAATATTATCGAAAAGTACGTATACCAAAGGAAATTATTATTTAGTTCCTTTATCAGGCTTAGTTCTTGACACAAATGCAACGTGTATAGTTGATAAACATAGTACTATTAAAAATCAAAAAGCATTTGTATATGTAAAAGAATATTCGCAAACAGATTCCCCAATTCAATTTTCATGTAAATTAATTGTTTCAACCGACAAATCATTTACATCAAAATCATCGCATATCAGTCAAAATTTTTATGTATCGAAAATAAGCGAAATGGATGCAAAACATTTTAGAGGCAAAAAAGTAAGTCAAACCCCCGAAGGATATTTAATTTATAAGTTTCCGGAACGTAAAAGTTCTCGTTTTTATATAGAAATAGATCGTAGAAACTCTGTTGATTTTAACAAAGGAGTTCGCCGACCAAAATAATTAACAACATATTGTTAGTAAAAAAGCCGATAAAAATCGGCTTTTTTTTTTGAATTTGTTTTTCATATTTGCATATTATATATCTTTGCAACTTCAACCAAAATATTAAAAAGGAATGGGATTAAAAATATTAGTTTTAGCTAAACAAGTACCCGATACAAGAAATGTAGGGCAAGATGCCATGAAGTCTGACGGTACTGTGAACAGAGCAGCATTGCCTGCAATTTTCAATCCGGAGGATTTAAATGCTTTAGAACAAGCATTGCAATTGAAAGATAAATTCCCCGGTTCAACAGTAGAAATTATAACAATGGGACCAACACGTGCCGCCGAAATTATTCGCGAAGCAATGTATCGTGGTGCCGATGGCGGGTATTTAATTACAGACCGCGCGTTTGCCGGTTCCGATACCTTAGCAACATCGTATACTATAAGTTTGGCTGTTAAAAAAATTAATGAATTTGACGTGATTCTTGCAGGTAGACAAGCTATTGACGGTGATACCGCACAAGTTGGTCCGCAAATTTCCGAAAAAGTTGGAATACCTCAAATTACCTATGCTGAAGAAATCAAAGGTATTGAAAATAATGTAATTACCGTTAAACGTCGTTTAGAACGTGGTATCGAAGTGGTAAAATGTCCACTTCCTGTGTTGATTACAGTTCATAGTTCTGCAGCCGATTGTCGTTCGCGTAATACTAAATTAACCATGAAGTATAAACGTGCAAAAACACTTACCGAATTGCAAGAAGCAGGTATGGATTACGAAGGATTTTATAAAACTCGTCCATATTTAACTATTAAAGAATGGACAGCCGATGATTTGAATCCAAATCCAAATTGTTTAGGATTAACAGGTTCTCCTACTAAAGTAAAAAATATTGAAAACGTAGTGTTAACAGCAAAAGAAACGGTGCATTTAACAAGCGATGATAAAGATATTGATTTCTTAATGAGAGAATTAATTGCAAATCATACCATAGGATAATAGTATTTACCATTAAAACATTGAAACGTCGTGAATAACGTATTTGTATATATAGAAATTGAAGATGGTGCAATTGCTGATGTAAGTTTAGAATTACTTACAAAAGGTAAAAAATTAGCACAGCAACTTGGCAAAAAGCTCGAAGCTATTGCAATAGGTTCAAAATTAGAAGGAATAGAAAAGGAACTGTTTCCATATGGAGTTGATGTATTGCATATAGCCGATGATAAACGTTTGGCTCCGTATACAACATTACCTCACAATAAAATAGTATGCGAAATTTTCAAAAACGAACAACCCGAAATAGCATTGTTTGGTGCTACATCTGTTGGTCGTGACCTTGCTCCACGTATTTGTTCTACAACAGGAAGCGGTTTAACTGCCGACTGTACTAGTTTGGAAATAGGTGATCATACCGATCCAAAAACGAAAACAGAATACAAAAATTTATTGTATCAAATTCGTCCAGCATTTGGTGGAAATATTATTGCTACTATTATCAATCCCGAAACTCGTCCGCAAATTGCTACAGTTCGCGAAGGGGTAATGAAACAAGAGATATTTGATGCAAAATATACTGGTACTGTAAAAGTTATAGATGTTAAAAATTTACTTAACAAAGAAGATTTTGTAGTACAAGTAATAGAACGCGAAATCGAAAAGAGTAAATTAAACCTTAAAGCTGCACCAATTATTGTTGCCGGCGGATATGGGGTAGGTTCTAAAGAGAACTTTAAACTGTTACACGATTTAGCCGAAGTTCTTGGTGGCGAAGTAGCTGCATCGCGTGCTGCGGTTGATTCAGGATTTGCTGAACACGAACGTCAAGTTGGACAAACAGGTGTAACAGTGCGTCCTAAATTATATATTGCATGTGGTATTTCTGGTGCGGTTCAACATACTGCAGGTATGGCAGAGTCGGCACTTGTAATTTCTATCAACAACGATGCAAATGCTCCTATAAATACTATTGCAGATTATACTATTATAGGAGATTTGAACGACGTGTTGCCAAAAATGATAAAATACTATAAGCAAAATACTAAATAACCTAAGAAAAATAAGATTATGGCTAATTTTTATACAGATAATAAATCATTAAAATTTCATTTGGGGCATCCTTTAATGAAAAAAATTGTGAAGTTAAAAGAAGATAACTTTGCCGATAAAGATAAATATGATTATGCTCCTCATGATTTTGAAGATGCTTTAGACAGTTACGAAAAGGTTGTTGAAATAGTAGGGGATTTAAGTGCAAATATTCTTGCTCCTTTGGCGGAATCTGTTGATCATGAAGGTCCTAAAATTGTGAACAACGAGGTAGTATATGCTAAAGGTACACAAATAGGGTTAGAAGCATTTCGTAAAGCAGAATTAATGGGGATGTCATTGCCTCGTCAATATGGAGGTTTAAATATGTCAACTGTTCCATATATTATGGCAGGTGAGATAGTTGCTCGTGCCGATGCTGCATTTTGTAATATTTTTGGATTGCAAGATTGTGCCGAAACTGTTTTAGAATTTGGTGACGAAGCTCTTAAAAAGAAATATTTGACTCGTGTATGTGCAGGCGAAACCTGTGCAATGGATTTAACAGAGCCAGACGCTGGTTCTGATTTAGGTGCCGTGCAGTTAAAAGCTACATATGATGCTGAGAAAAAACAATGGTTTTTAAATGGTGTTAAACGGTTTATTACCAATGGAGATGCCGATGTTAACTTTGTATTGGCTCGTACTGAAGACGGAACATCTGATGCTCGTGGTTTATCTTTATTAATGTATGATAGAAACGATAAAAGTGTAATCGTTCGTCGTTTAGAAAATAAATTGGGTATTAAAGGTTCTCCAACGTGTGAATTAGTATTTAAAAATGCTCCTGCAGAATTATGTGGTGACCGTAAAATGGGACTTATTAAATATATTATGTTCCTTATGAATGGTGCTCGTTTAGGTATTGGTGCTCAATCTGTTGGGTTATGCGAAGCAGCATACCGCGAAGCTTTGGCATATGCTCACGAACGTGAACAATTTGGTAAACCTATTATTCAATTTCCTGCAGTTTACGAAATGATTACAAATATGAAAGTTCGTACACAAGCTGTTCGTTCTTTGATGTACGAAACTTCTCGTTTTGTTGATATTTACAAAGCATATGATTTAATAGCGAAAAAACGTGATTTAACTCCTGAAGAAAAAGCTGATGCTCGAGTATATAGCAAACTAGCTGATATGTATACTCCTCTTACAAAATTGTTTTCGAGTGAATATTCTAACTCAATCGCATATGATTCATTGCAAGTTCATGGTGGTTCTGGGTTTATGAAAGATTATCCTATCGAACGAATTTATCGCGATGCTCGTATTACTTCTATTTATGAAGGAACTACTCAATTACAAGTAGTTGCTGCTATTCGTGGTGTTGCTACGGGTGGATTGCTAACTCAAATCAAAGCTTACGAAGCAGAACAAGTAGAACCTAAATTTGATTATTTACGTTCAATTTTGTCTGAATTAACCGATGAGTACGCTCGTTGCGTAGAATTGGTTAAAGGTGTAAAAAACACAGAATATCTTGATTTTCATGCTCGTAGATTAGTTGAAATGGCGGGTAATATTGTGATGGGACATTTATTAGTTCTTGATGCTAATAGAGACGATGAATATTATAGTTCTGCTGAAGTTTTTATAAAATTGATTTATTCTGAAAATAAACAAAAATCTATGTATATCGATAAATCTGATGTGAAAGATTTAAGTTTGTATAAAATCTAAGAATATATTTAAAATACTATAAATGAGGGTGATTGTTTCGATAATCACCCTTTTTTTATGCTAACAATACGCCGCTAAAAAGTAAATCTATATTACTAAAAAAAAATGGGATTACCTATTTAACGTCAACTCGATGTAATTATTTAAGTTCAGATTTTATAAGGATTTGATTATCAAGGCACATATTTGAAAATGTAGC